>Ga0208161_1002162_pt1 | contig 10086 bp, 22 predicted proteins | sample CB_VirMetaG_3_FD_184538 | JGI IMG/M metagenome (GOLD analysis project Ga0208161, IMG submission 184538) | Freshwater to marine saline gradient viral communities from Chesapeake Bay - CB_1508_1S Viral MetaG (SPAdes) (version 4) | ecosystem: Environmental > Aquatic > Marine > Coastal | place: USA... | reverse complement strand
TCCTGTGTTACCTATCTTAACCACTGCCATATGTTTACCCTCTCCCTCAGCAAACTTGACAAAAGCTTCTTTGTCTTTAGATTTACTGTGGTGTGAAGGTATACCTAGTTCATCAGCTATCTTAGTAATTCCACAAAATACAAGAACACGCTCATCCTTATACTGTTGTAACAGCTGTTTGGTTTTGTTCAGCTTTGCTAAGCTGTTCTGGATGAGACGCATTCTTGCTAGTCTTAGAAACATTGTATTACCACCGCTATACATCATACTATTAATGACATAACTTAGCGCTTTAAACTGCTCTTTCTCTGTTTTCCATTTACCCTTGTATTGCTTTTTAACAATACCATCTAAAGGCACCTGTACAACAGTGATTTGATAGTCTACAATAACACCTTCTTCAATAGCTTTCTCTATAGGATACTCAGCAATCACCTGAAGGCCTAAATCCTCACTAAGTGTACGCTTTGTCCATTTAGATAATGTACCTGTTAGTCCCAATACATTATCATTTACAGAGAATAAGTCTAAACAAGCACCAATCTGTGCTTCACTCAGTAGATGTATCTCATCAATTACCACTATGTCAAACTCTTTACCTGTATGTTTGTGTAGTGAGAGATGTGTAGTGTATGTGATGTTATCATTTACATATTCCATCTCTTCAAATTCTTCTATCCAGGAATTCTTAATCTTGTTGTCAGGATAGGCAATAAGAACACTACAATTCTTATTCATCTTTTTAAGGATGTTGATTGTAGTTCTTATTTTACCAAACCTAGGACATAGATTGAGGATTCCAAACTTTCCATGGTTCCACCATACATTAGCAAATTCTGCCTGTCTTTTGTCCCTTAGTGTCATCTGTTTTCTTTTTAAATTTATATGGATACTTTGTTTCTAACCATTGTCCATCCCACAGCTTCTTATCAGTTAGATCTTTAGGATCCATTTTATGTATTTCTAACTTCTTATAACTCATGATATAAAGAATGACTTGTTAACAACTGACTCATAATCAGAATCGTTTATCTCTCTTTTTCTAGGTAGTTCCTTGAACATACCAATCTGTCCTAAGAATGCAAGACCAATTCTAATATCATCCTCACCATAAGAGTTCTTGATAAGGCGTAAGCTTCTGAAATACTTACCACCATATTCATCTCTTAGCTTGTTGAGGTTATAGCCTGATGGATCTTCTACATTATATCTCATAGGATCAAATAGAGCCATAACAATATCACTATCGTTCTGTGTGCTTGAGCTGTCTGCAAAATCCTCTAGCTGAGGTTCAACATCACCATTCTTTATCCTGATGGGATTAGATATAGATCTGTTGAACTGACTAACAACAACAGGACTATGACCATAAAAGTCACGTGCATATCTGAGCTCATCACTCATCTTGTCAATAGCTTCCTTCTTTGTTGGTTGGTCCCTTGTAGTCTTGAGCAGGCCTATGTGATCTATAACTACAAGAGTTATCTCATTTGGGTTGTTTGGTACATATATCTTGTTATACTGATCCTGCTGCACTATCTCACCACGCTCTAATGCATAAGACTTGAGCTCTTTAGCAATACCTACAGGGTTCTCAGGACCATCAATGATAGTTACAAGCTCTGATAGTTCATTCATATAGTTTTCATACATCAGAAACAAGTCATGCTCATCTTTATTCATTCTTTCTGTCCAGCCTAACAACTTGTTAACCGGTATGATTATACCCTGATCAACAAATATCTTACGTGAGGTCCACTTAGCTAGTTTGTAAGTTCTACTACGCTCCATGGATCTATACCAAACTCTCACCTTAATCCCTGAGGCTCTACCTTCTGGTGATAGAGCCCAATCTACAGGATTAAGAACAAATGCATCATCAATGAAGCTAGTCTTACCTGAGCCTGTTAAACCACCAATAAGATAGTACATAGCTTTTCTAATGCCAACATACCTATTGAGTCTGTTAAAACCCATAGGTATACCACCACTACGTCCCTCTATACCCTTCTGTACTTCTTGTTTTAGTAATTCAAAGCTGTTCATATCAGTATTATAAGTTATCATTATCATCTTCTGGCCATATAAACTTTCCTAACCAAAGGAATAGTCTAGCTACGATTATCCATAGCACTATGCTTAGTAATATTTTCATTTCTATTGCTGTTTTGGTTTCTTAATCTTTCAAATGCTTTATCCATTTGAGCATTATCTGCATAATAGTCACTTTTGATGCGTAACATCCATTCATTAAATGATTCTTCCATGTTTTTGTTTTTATATGTCTGTTGGACCTGTTTGAACTGATGGTTCTGTTGGTTCTTGTTTCATCAGTTCTATAAACCCTTCAAACGTGCGTTGATTTAAATAAGGGATGGATCCTTGCATATAGCTCATGATGTTCTTTCTCTCTTTAACTGAGCGCTCCACCTTTTGGTTCACTTCATACTTAAGAGCATCTATTAGCTGTTGTGCAGTGTATTCTCCCTCCTCGATTATGGTTTTAAACTTTCTTCTACATTCTTCTTTCCCTTTACGTAGTGCTCTGGTGCCTTTAAACACCTTACCATCTATCTCAAAAGAATCTGTAGGAGGATAGTGCTTCCACCATTCCTCAAAGTCTGTTGTAAGTGGTTTACGTTTTATTATTTTTGTTCCACTTGCATCCTCAAACCATTTTAGCAAGTCTTTACCTGCTATAGTTATCTTCTCTTCTTCTGGAGTTATAAAGCCATGTCTTATTAAAGACTGATAAAGAGCAGAGATTTTCATACTATCCTCATAAAGAGGCTGAACATCATACTGCTCTTCAATCAGCTTCAATAGGTAAATTAAATCTAAGCTATAACTTCTTTTGATGAGCTCTTTGAACATTTGAGGTGTTATGTGCATTCTCATCTTTTATTGGTTTTTCTACGATTATTATTGCTGGGTTCTTCTTCTTAATTTCTTGCTCATATTCCCACTCTTGCCATTCTAGTTCCATTCTATACTTACGTTCTCCTTCATACATTGCATCATTGGCATAAGCTGCGTGTTCCCAATCTTCGTTTATTAATTTACTCATAATTTATCGGTTTTTCTTTTATTCTTAATCCAAATTGTTCATAAAACCATTGAAAGGTTTCTTTTGCTTTGTTAGTGTTAAACTTGAACACCTTCTTTAATGTGCGTATAGCATATCTTTTAAACTGTTCATGTTCTTCTCTAGTCATAGTCCAATTGAAATACCATCTATCATCATCTAGTGTGTCTACTAAGCGCTTCCCCACCATATCAAGTTGATATTCAATTAAGTGTCTTGTAATATTTCCTCTATTTATACGAGCTCTGTGTTTCATTTTCTCCCTTATGTTAGTAAAATGTTTGGAAAGCCCAGTATTATCAGGGCTTCCAAGCTGTTTTAACCTCATCCAAACAAGTTCAATTGATTAGGCACAACTATGTTTCTAATTCTCTTTCCACCAGTTAGAATTTTGGTTATCATATTTTCTGCTCTATCAATGTAATACAGATAGTTCACATTGTCTAAACTAGCATCTTCATCTAGGTGATTACACACATAGCACAACCACTCACCAGCTTCCACTTGAATTCTCTTGTGAGCATTACTTTGAGAGTCTTTGTTCTTCACTTTGTATATCTTCTCACCATCTTTACCTACGTAATATCTGATGAGCTTGTTATACTTAGTTGTTTCATTAGACAAGTTAACACCCTCATAGTGGAAATCTTTTGATGCTATTCTTCTTATGCAGAAATCATACAAGTTCTTGTGATTCAATATGGTTTCTTTAACAGGAATATCGTGCACATAATAGGCCTCAAGAGCCAGAGGGATAATTCTTGCAGATTTGTTCTTATGAAGTTCAAAGTCTGTTAAGAAGTCCCCCTTTTTCTTGATCCCACCATCAGGCATGATAGCAATATAATCATTAACTGTTGAAAAGATGATTTTCTTATAGTCCGTTCTTTCCAAAACATATTGTGTTAGCTCGGACCACCACTCATTAATCTCATGCATCTTAGGAATTAAGTCTTTTCTCACTCGAATCGTTACACCATCTGTATTTGCAGAGATCACCTGTATATCATTCATTTCATATTTCTCAATAAGCATCATCAAACTAAGCTCACCAGTTATAGTGGTGAACATAGTAAGCTGCCTATCATATATCCATGATTGCATGTCAGATGACTTACCATATACAGAATTAACTGCAAGTTTAAGTGCTCCTACAATTCCCTTGATTTTTCTGTCCCCTTTAGCTAGTGGTTTAAGCTCTAGTCGTTTGTCAAACATTTGCTTATACCCCCTCAGAAACTCTTTTCCTAAATGAGCAGGATAGCGCTCATTGTTGATAATAATGGCAGGATAATAGCTAGCCACATCCCAGTCAATGATCTCATATTCTTCGTCTGATTCAAATATTTCAGGTTTGTTTTCAGTGTGGAGACCACCCTTCATAAATGAATAGACATTTCCATAGAAATCTATGTGTTCTTTAAAGTCATCTTGTAGTCCTAGTTTGAGTCTTTTGATATTTCGGAGGAACTGTTGCAGTTGCTCAGTTTCAAATTGTACATAACCAGCTATGCAGTTTTTGATATCTATACTTTTTCTGAAATAACCTTTCCTTGGAAGTTCTTTAACCTCCATACCTTTCTCCTGACAGTAATACTTCTTGATTATTTCATCCCCTATTTTACTATCTGAATAGTTTAGACAAGGTATACCAAACTCTTCCTCAATATCCTTTCTGAGTTGAATTTGATCATTACCCTTGTACAATGGGTGATTGGTATCACCTAGGGTTATTTTATAGAATTCATACGTTGCATCAACATCATTAAAACAATACTGCAATGACAGGAACACCTCATCCTTAGTCAAATTTGTTTTAGCATGATGTATGGGCATTTCTTCGATGTTCTCTAGGTCCATCTCGAACTCCAGCCTCTTAAGACTCACTCTACGGTTCTTGTTATCATAGTGGTGTATTTTGAACAAATCTATTTGTTTCAGTGAGAGCTCATATTCTCTATACTCCGGAAACACATCATAATTTGCATCATGAATTACATCAGCAGCTTTCTGTGCAATCTTTGCACATATCTCTAATCCAGAGAGCTCATGCCAATATTCATAGTTTCTGAGTATCCATTCAACAACCTGAGCATCAAATCTAAGGTTGTTATATCCCACCCAATAGCTATCAACGTTCTGTTCTGTGTACTTGATGAAAGAATCCAACTGATTTTGCCACTTACTCACAACGAAACTCTTAGGTGTTTGCTCAGGCTTCATGCATACCACAATAAAGCACTCCTGCATAGTTTCTATATCATATATAATTACGTTATCAGTGTTCATATTTATTCTTCTTTACGTTCTTTCCAATCAAGCCATATAGCTATCAGTACAATAATATTCATTCCAAAAGATGCAATAAGTTCATATACATCCTTATAAACGTTAGTGGATAGGTGCACATGACCCACCATCCAAAATGGGACAGCTAGGTTGGACCCTATCCATCTAACGAAAAAGGTTATAAACTTACCCATAAATAACAAGAGATGTTACAAAGATAATACTTTGCTTGTAAAATTACAAGGATTAGTTATAGTAATATCTAACGTGATCTTTGTACATAACCACCTTTGTTGGTTGTTTGAAGTAGTTAAGTACGTTAGTCATCTCACCTGTTAGTTCTATCCCTGTAGTAGTAGGCTTAGCTGTTTGTTTTGCAACTTGTGCATCTTTTGCCTTTCTAATACTGTTAAGGGTTCTTTTAGGCTTTCTAGCCACCAGGTTGATCTTTTGATACACATTACGTGTAGGAACACCCCACTCAGTAGATAATCGCTTAGCAATCACTAAACGAGGTTCTGTTTCATTCTTAAGTTCAGCACGAATTTGTGCTACTTGTTTCTTTGTGTACGTGTTGTACTTCTTAGTTTCAATTACATTTTCCATTTTAAAGTTGATTTAATAATTATTAATATATCTCAAAGCCTCCACACTCTTTTAAAAAGCTTATCCATTTCTTTATATGCCACACTGGTGATGAATGTGTTGGATGATATAAGTTACCATCCTCTCCTACCAGTTTTGTAAACCTCACACTACCGTAAGGCCAATCTTCATTAAGAGAATCTTGTATCTTCTCATCAATCCATCCACCACCTTCTTTAGACCAAGATCCAAGGTTGATATAAACAGAATCATCTTCATCTTTGAGGTTTTCTTCTTCTACTACAAATGCTAACAAATGCTCTAATGCATTAGCAAGTTGAAGGCATTGAAAACCATCTTTTAATCCAAATCCACTGTTCTCACCCCATCCCTCTGTATCAAAATCTAGCTGTGCATTTTCCCTAGCTACCTCTGATAGAAGTAAAATAGGTCTCCAACCCCACCAGTTGCTTCTGAAATAGTATCCAGGATTATCATCCTCAAACTTTTCTAGTTCATCAAAATACTCTCTCTTCTCTTCTTCTGTTTCTAGCTCAGCCCATTCTTTTTCAGGCTTTGCATATCTGAGCTTAGGCGCTCTACCATAAATATCTACTCCCATAATTTATTATTTATTCTTCGTTATAAAAATCTGCATGCTCTTTACAATCTGAGCATATGTCTGTTTCACCCCACCTTGAAGCTCCACAGCAATTACTTAATTCTTCCATAATGTATCTTTAAATATACAAATTGTACGTATTTTGTGCAATATATGACACTATTCTTCTTCTAAATATAGCTCTTCTGCATCCTCATCATCTGTGAGGAATCTAAGAATTACTAAATCGTCCTCATAAACAGGATCTATTATGCCTTTTTGTAGCTCATCTTCATTAACAAAGATTTCTAGTAGGCCATCAAACTCTCTCATGATGAAATTCATCTCCTTGAGAGTGAATGGTATTAGTGAATCAGAGATATTTCCTGGATCAAACCATCCTAACTCATCAGGAATGGCTGCTATCCTACCATTATCAGTCATAATCCACGGTTGAACTGGATATCCAGACTCAAATACCATCATGTCATATGTAATTTGTTTGTGCATGCCCTCTTTTGTAAGAGCCCACACCTCTACGTGTTCCTTCACATCATGTCCAGGATATAGCTCGTTCATGAATAACATTCCCTCTTCTAACTTTCCTGGATTGTAGTGACGGAATACTAATTCACAAGCTATCCACATGTCATACAAATGTTATACTATTACCACGTTTGTTGAATTCTTGACCACATGTGCCACATTTACCCTCGTTGTTATAGTAGTTAAACTTAATTCCACCCTTCATACAGGCTGGACATAGAACAAATGGCTGCATATTGCTAGACATTTCTTCTGGTAATTCTTTTATTCCTTCCATTCTGAATTGAATTTAAATTTTAAGTTACCTGAAAACTTCTCACACCCCTTTTCTCTTCCATCATAACTCACTGAACCAAAGAAATAATGGTTTCTCATTTCGTTAAGTTGGTACTTCTCATTCTCATCTTCAGGAATTAACTTGTATCCTATTGATTTTTGTTCTTCGTTCTTGATAAATTCTACTTTCATGATTTCTTATTTATAATAACATCACTTCTACCCAACCTTTCTCAGAGTGTTGTGCTTCTGCAACATAACCCTCATCTTTTAGTTGTTGTTCTAATTGTAGAGCTGCTTCCCATAGTGCTGGTTCAGGAATCTCATCATGTTCATCATCGTAATAAATAGCACCACGACATTCATACATTTCGTTATCTTCATCCCATGTAAATTTCCAACCGTTTACTCTTCTTACTTGTTCCATTTTAAAATATATATCTAATTGTTTCTAATTCAAAATACTTATTATATAATTGTTTCCATTGTTGTAGCAATCTAGTTTTCTGGCTCAACGGATAACGCATTACACCACTGTTATTCTTTATTTCTGAGCTGTATTTCATAAGCTCTTGAGCTTCAACAGATGCTTTAGCCATCTGATTCTTATGATTGGTAAGCACTATCACTTCACACTTGTTAACACCCGCTACACGTTTCACCTCTGCAAACAAATCATCATACTCCTGTATCCATCTTCTTTGAAAGACAACAGGTGAATAGTTTATGTGCACTTCCCATCCTAAGTCTTTCAAGCGATTGATATCTTCTATGCGTGATGATATCTTCTGCATCTTTGGTTCTAGTACGTTAGAATAAGCTTGTGGCATTAGTGACACACGCACTCTTGGTGGTTTGTTGAAATGCCTAACGTCTAACGTTAGTAGTCCTGGATACTTTGTAGCCATTGTTGTGTTAAGATTTTCGTGTTTATCATACATAAGCAGGTAATCGTGTAAAGAAATTCCTGTTTTCTTTACATGTTTCTGCATAAGTACTAAGTCTGTGTTACATGCAATGTCTACCATTGTGTACACAGGATCTTGTTGATCAGGCACCTTGTTATAAGTTTTCTCCCACTCAACAACAGACTCAAATATCTCATCCACATTCGTGTTTACAAACACTCTACGCCCATTATATCTAGACATGTAACAATATGTATCCACACAGCCTCCAAAACACCCATAGATGAGGTTTGGTGCAATGCAATTAGCACTATTGTTATTGTCTTTTGTAATGAGCGTACGTGTTTTCTGTGTCTTAATCATGATATCTTTGTCTTAATCCATACTCTTGTGCAACATAATTAACGTGTCTAGATGTTGTAACTGACCACCATCCATGAACAATCAAATGTCCAGCTGGTTCATCAATTGTAGCAACATGTGTATCATAACTGTACACCTTGTCACCTTCCACCTTCAGGTTCTTCTTATATCTATCCATTCCCAAAGTATTTACATTTGATTTTCTCCCACCAAGGAGCTAAAGCTTCTATTGTGGCATACTCTTTCTCTGTGTACACTTCCACACGTCCTTTCTTATCAATAAGACAATGTAAGCCTGTTGGAAGCACTATGTGTTTAACATGTGTACTCATGATCGTAATATGAATTAAGGATTTCTATTTCTATTTCTTTCACTTGATCTGAGCTAAGGAGTTCCATAATATCTTGGTCTCCACATTTAATCTCATAAATGTCAAACTCTGCAGGTGAACCAGGATAACCTGATCCATCTGGATAGTGTAACACTTGTTTCTCTTCTGGTGAATAAATACCATGGACATAGAGCACCACATCTCTGTACTCTATGTCATATACTTTCACTTTAGCCATGGTTAATATCCTATTTGCTCTAATGCACTATCTTTTGCTTCTATTGTGTATATACTGTTTGTTATATTGCACATAAATAGAATGTGATAGGCCAATGCTATTCTTCTAAATCTATAAAACTCTGTTGGTGTTAATTTAATTGTTCTCATGCCTTTAATGTGTATTTATTAGTTAACTATTAGATTAAATAGAGCATATGCTAAAAGAAATGCTATGCCTGCTATAACTGTCCAGACAACTATCTTAAAACTATGCTCATAACTTTTGTTTCTTCTATTATCATCCATAATGTATTTATTTATATAATAACCAAACCATGCTATTATCCAAATGCACAAACACTCCATCCTGCTATATACATAACTATACATAATACAATAAGTATAAGTATGGCAGTGTTACATTGTTGCTGTGTACGTTTCATTGTTTTTTGGTGTTAATGCTATATGTATTGTCTTGTTAAACTTATTTTAATAGGTGGTAAAAGGTGGTAGAAAGTGGGGATTGTACATACACCCACTCTCTTTCATGCATAAAACACACAACAAATTATGAAAACAAACTAAAACTAACCTTATATTGTGTGTAATAAGCCCACCCTATGCTTTTGCCCACCCTATATATATCCCCGAAGGGAACTGATGGCTTAGAAAGCCACCAATTCACTTGGGTCAAAGACTGGAGCTTTGTACTCAGCAACTTCCCCAGTCACATTGAACTCAACAAGAGCACCACCACTTGGCATTGTTACAATGTTGATGATTTCTCCGTCTGGTGTGATTTGCTCAACGATTGGAAAGCCTTGCACTTGGGGAAGGGTAATTTCCTTAGCTCGTAAGCCTTGACTTACGTTAGAAGAACAA
>Ga0208161_1002161_pt1 | contig 10088 bp, 11 predicted proteins | sample CB_VirMetaG_3_FD_184538 | JGI IMG/M metagenome (GOLD analysis project Ga0208161, IMG submission 184538) | Freshwater to marine saline gradient viral communities from Chesapeake Bay - CB_1508_1S Viral MetaG (SPAdes) (version 4) | ecosystem: Environmental > Aquatic > Marine > Coastal | place: USA... | reverse complement strand
GTGGTGGTGGAGCTGGTGGTAGAAACGATCAAAATGGCGGAGATGGTCAACCAGGTGCCGTAAGAATTATCTGGGGTTCTGGTAGGTCTTTTCCTTCAACACTCACAACTGATCAAACACCTCCTAGTGATACTGAGAATATTACCTTATATCATAATGCTCAGCAATTGGTTAATTATTCAACTTTAGATCAAACTATTAATACATCTAATGATACTGATGTTCAGATTGGAACCAATCAAGGCAATTCTTATACAGATGGACAAGTTGCGAAGGTTTTGATTTATAACAGAGAACTCAGTCATTCTGAAATCGCACAAATTTATAACGCAAAAGCAGTTGCTCTCGGACTATCTCAAGCAGGATTATCAACTGAAGCCCCAGCAGGTATAGAATATGTAACAGGAACTACCTCACGGTCAAGTGGAACAATGACATTAACAGGCATACAGTCTGGTGATGTTGTTCTTCTTTTCGGTGCTACCGACTCTGGTGATATTGGAGGTAATCCTACTGGATGGAGTGATGGAACTACTAATGCTACTGGTTCTCAACCAGATAACGATAATGTTCCAGATAGCTCCTTCTACTATATCGTATCTTCAGGAACTTCAGTAAGTGCTAATAACCTAACTGATCCAAACTCTGGCGCAGTGTATGTAATGATGGCATTTAGAGGAGTAAATACAACAACCGTATTTAATACAACAACTCAAGAATCCAGTGGAGGTAGTGGAAATCCAGATTCCCCATCCATTACTACAACAACCAATGGATGTATGATTGTAAGTGTGGGATTCTTGGATGATGATGACTCCGCAAGTAGTGCAACAGCACCTTCTGGTTATACTCTTGGACCTACTGAAGATACTGGCGCAAATAATGGATCTGGTGCGACAATTATGACTGCTTACTTACTCCAATCAACTGCAGGTGCTGTGAATCCTGGTGCATTCTCTTCATCAGGAAACGATGAATGGAAAGCATATACTATTGCATTAAATCCTGCATAAACGGATAAAATACTTTCCTAAATTAATTTAAAGTTTCTATTTCTATTTTTCATATGAGATACGCAGTCATAGATTCTAATTATTATGTTATAAATGTTGCTTTATGGGATGGAGTTTCCGAATGGTCACCAGGACCAGGATTGAGTTTGATACAACTACAAGAAGACCAATTTGTTGATATTGGGTGGACTTATGATGAAGAAACTGGTTTGTTTACGGACCCAACAATAATAGTTGGAATCGGGACCACTTAAACCTACAATAAATAGGCATATATTTACACTTAACTATTATATATTTTTTAATTTGAAATGAAAAGAAGTATTATTATTGTAGATAATTTTTATGAAGATCCAGATGAAGTTAGAAAATTTGCATTAAATACCAAATATCCAACACCAAAAGACGATCATACATATCCAGGAAAAAATTCAGAAGGAAAATATTATACAAAAGAAATTCACGATAAATTTGAAAAGGTATTAAATCAAAAATTAACTCCCGCAAATGAAAATGGATATTTTAGAATATCGTTTGAATCTGATAAATTTAAGCAAGATATACATGTAGATCCCATTTGGACATTTGGTGCAGTATGTTATTTGAATCCACCAGAGCAATCAATAGATGAAGGTGGGACTTCTTTTTGGTATCATAAAGAAACCAAACTTGAAAAATGTCCAGATAATGATGAAGAGGCAAAGCATTATGGATTTTCTAGTGCAAGGGAGGCATGGTGGACTACTGTTTATGGAGAAGGATTGGATAGAAATAAATGGGATAGGTATTTTTTATCTCCAATGAAATATAATAGAATGGTAATATTCAGATCAAACTTATGGCATTCTCATAATTATAATTTTGGCAATTCACTACACAATGGAAGATTAGTGCAATTATTTTTCTTTAATCCTACAAATTGGAAATTGTGAGCAAAACATAAATACTGGAAATGCCCTGATCACAAATACTATTAATTTTTATGGGAATAATGATTGGTCTCCCTTGTATGGGTGGCAATGTAAGTGAAAAGACAACTTTAGGATTGTTTAATTTAGGAAAGGCACTTGTTAGAAATAATATTGATCATGGAATTTTAACACTTACAAATTCTTCATTAATTACTCAAGCAAGATCCAAAATAGCAAACTTTTTTATCAATAATACAGAGCACGAATACCTATTCTTTTTAGATAGTGATGTTGGATTTGAACCAAATGATTTTCTCAAATTACTAAGTCACCAAGTACCTATTGTTTCTGGTACATATCCGATGAAAATTATACCAGAAAAATATTGTATAGATATTGTACAACCAGAAGAAATAAAAGGTGATCTAATTAAAATTAATGGTAATGGGATAGGATTTTGTGTCATTCATAGGCAAGTATTTTTAGATATTTCAAGGGCATATCCAGGTCTTAAATATATTCCATCAGATTACCATTCTGATACTGCGCATACTCAAAAAGAAATAGAAAACTCATATCATTATTTTGCTGAGCACAAAATACAAAATGGATTTGCATCTGAAGACAAAAGTTTTTTTTATAGAGCAAAAGAAGTTGGATATGATATTTGGTTGGACCAAACAATCAAATTAAATCACACAGGATACCACATTTATAGGGGACAATGAAATGAAATCTGGAGCATCTGAAACTTGCTATTATTATCTAAATGAACATTATCAATTACCAGATGATGTTTTCGTATCACATTTACCACAAGAAATTAAAAAGTCAAATTGTCCACATAAAATACTTTGGGCTCAACACGCATATGATCAACCTTGTATGTTGGAATTTGATCATAATACTGTCAGTCATATAGTATCCCCATCTCAATGGAACAAGGAGATGTATATCAAATATCTCAATGTTCCTAAAGATAAAATTACAGTAATTCCAAGTGGAGTTGCTGATATGTTTTCTTATTCGAACCAGAAAACAAAAACGATGATTTATACTTCTATACCATATAAAGGATTAGAAGTATTATCAAGAGTGATACCATTAATTACACAAAGACATCCTGATGTAAAATTCAAAATCTTCTCTTCAATGTCCTTATATGGTCCAGGACCAGATCCTTTTATAGATGTATATGAGCATTTAAAAAAGATGCCAAATGTCGAGTATTCTGAAGCAGTTGATCGTGATGAATTAGTTAAGCATTATCAAGAGTCTGCATTCTTTGTACACCCAAATATTTGGGAGGAAACATTTTGTGTTTCTATGACAGAAGCAATGAGATGTGGAGCATATCCAATTATTACTGATATTGGAGCACTATCTGAAGTTGCTGGAGAAAAAAATGCCACTGTAGTTCCAATTCACGGAGAACCAACATCAAAAGGATATAAAGTATCCGATCAGTTCATAAATAACTTCACTGAGGCTTGTTGTTTAGCACTGAATTACTTTGACCAAAATCAAAAATTTTATCACGAAGTCTCAAAAATTATTTCTGATTATGTTTCTGAAAAATATAATTGGAAGACCATTGCAAAACAATGGAAAAATCTCATTGATATCATTTTAGGAAAATCTATGACTGATGAAAATCCACCTGCTTTGAATTATACTCCTATTGATTCTCGGCAAGCAGTTAATGATGATGACTACTTGAAGAAAGCATTTGCCAATGTTTTAAGATGGGAAGAGAGTGATAAAGAAATGGCACAAGGAAGAACAAACTTCCAACTTGAAAAGTTTATTGGATTAAATACGCATAACATTTCAGTTTCTTTTGAGCATATTCTTAAGGAGCGTCGTGGAATGGCAACAGGATATATGTACAAACTCATTGAAATGAAGGAGAAAGTTCGTGAGTTTGAATACAAGTGGAATAAAGTAGAAGACAAATCAAAACCAATTAAATGGAATATTAGTGGTCCTCACGGAGGAGGAAAAAAACTTTGTTGGTTTGATCTGGACGAACTAGAACTCACTCACTATCTAAAGACTTCCGAAATAGAAATTCGTGATCGTTTATATCAAATGGAGCACCTTGATAAGATGTTGGAAAAAATTATAGAACAAAATGGAGGAACTCCACCAACAAGAGAACAATTCTTAGAAGAAAATGAGGAGTATTGGGATACTCGTCTAGCAGAACAAGCACTCGATGATCTGCTATCAGCACAGACTGGAATTTCTGGTGCAAACCTTCAAGCAATGCGTCGTGCTTCTGGTCCAGCAATGGTCGATCCAAGAAATAACCTTAAAGAAGGTTATTTACCTATTGCAAAACTTCTTGATAAAACTGGAAGATTAGAATACATTGGAGACCTTCAAAATAAAGTTCTGAGAGGTTATGAAAAACTTTCAGGAGCAGATTTTGGATGCGGTTCTGCAATTAAGGCAACAGAGGAAAAGGAAAAAATTTCAGAAGCAGATTTAGGATTCGGTTATAAAATTATGGAAACAGAGGAAAATAAAAAAATTTCTGGGAAAGGATTTAAAGAAGAATGAATGAACAAATTATCATAGTAGATAATTTTTATGATGAACCTTTTCATTACCATAAAGGTTTTGATGAAAACGAATGTGTGATTACAGATGAAACTATTGGAAAAATTGAACAGATTATAGGAAATCCAATTCGGATTGTAAAGGCAAGTAACGAAACTCAAGGAATTTCTGGAGTATTTGCTCACCTTGAATCGGATTGGACTGCAGTAATATATCTTTCATTACCATTTGAATCATTTGGAAAAACATCAGTTAAGTTATATTCTCATATTTCAACTGGACTAGAATCTTTTCCAAATGAAATTGAGATGAAAGAAAATAACATAACGGGAGAAAATGTGAATGAAATGTTTGATTTTGATTTGAAAAATTGGAAAGAATATTTCAGCATCCCAGCAAAATATAATAGAATGGTCCTATTTAAAAGTGATAGATGGCATTCATATTCATCAAATATTTCAATAAAATATCAGAAAATAATTATAAAGAATAATTATAGTTATTTTGGTGGTGGTATCATATAACTAATATATTTTTCAATTCAAAATGCTTGAAAATCCATTATCTTATATCTTAATTTACCCAAATGCTATTAACGAATTTGGTATAAAGGAAATAAGGTCACATATTGAGAGAACAAACAAAACAGACCTTCGCATATTTGACCCAAATAAGTCGAATGAAACTGGGGAGAAGGAGTGGATTGTGGATAAAAATATTCGAGACACTCAACATGTTGAAATGGGACCACTTTATTCAAATATAATAGATCTTTGTAAACGAACTGTAAAAGAAATTATTAATCCATTTTATGAGATCGAAATTCTTGAAAGTGAAATTCCACAAATACTTTCTTATAGTGTTGGAGGTCATTATCGTCCACATGTTGACGGAGAATCTTTGTGGCAAACACCAAACGATGAATTGATATGGAAAAAATCTATGGATAGAGACTTGTCTATGGTATTTTTCTTGAACGACGATTATGAGGGTGGAGATTTTGTATTTCCAGACCTTAAAGTTCGTATAAGACCAGAACCAGGAATGTTAGTTTCCTTTCCTTCCAATCATTACTATAAGCACGGAGTTGAACCAGTAACTAAGGGAAATAGGTATAGTATTGTATGTTGGGCTTCAGTAAAAGGATTCCAAACAATGGAAGAACAGAATCGAGAATTGTCTCAAAAATATGGCATTTTGATAAATAACTAAAAATATAACTAACGAAATCAATGCAATATATTAAGCATTATTATGTGGATGAAGATACAAATGCATTTTGCTGTGAGACAACTTCACCTGCAAAATACAAGATTCATCCTTGGGCACAATATGAAGGATTGGATGTAAAAGTTTGGTTAACTGATTCTGATGGAGTGGAAGTTATGTTAGCAGAACTTCCCGATTCAACTCCAGTATCTACAATAACTGAAGATTGTGGTAAAAATTCAATTCAGGTTTTAACTGAAGTAGAATACAATTCAGTTTTTGTTCCATATTCTGAGGCACAAACTCTTTATTTACAAGCAAGAAAGTTTGGAGATCCCACTCTTGCGGAACAAAAAAGATTGGAAGCAGAAATTAAAATACAAGAAGCAGAAGTAGCAATTCGTGCTCTTGAGTAATAAAGAAACTATTCTTAAAATCTGATAAATAGTCTCAAACAACGAATCAATGAATTGAAAAATTGATTAAGTTGTTTCAATTTTTATAAATAAAAAATATTTAATTAAAAAAAATGACTGAAGATCAACAGAATTTAGCAAATGCAATGGAATCTCAAAGAAAACTAATCTCTGAGATTAACGAATTGAATAATGCTATTAATATAAGAAAGGAGTCGGCATTGAAACTCCAAGGAATTATCGAATACCTCCAATCAAGAGGAGTAACTCTTCCGGAACCAGAAAAAGTTACTCAACAACCAGACTCAGAAAAAACGGAATCACTACAAGGAGACACTGAAGAATCATGAGTATTACATATACAGTAGCAGATTATGCTGAAGAAGATAGCACAGTTGAGGTTACATATACCAACTTTGATGGGTTTACTCACACTAGAGTGATTAATATTCCACATCTAGAAGATGGATCTATTGATGAGGATTATTTTGAAAAAATTCTCGAAGATCAACTGAGAGGAGTTGAGAATAAAGCAGCAATTGGTGTAATTTCTTTTGTAGATCCAAATGCTGTAGAAGAACCACCAGCAGAAGAACCTGCATGATATTAAAAAAATATTGGTACTACCAACTTTAAAACCAATATTATTACATATTCACCAAGTTCCAGTGGGGATGCTGCTTTAACTACAGCAGTCCTATTGAAACTTGGTGAATATTATAGTATTCGATATTAATAGATAAAATTGGGACTATTTAAACCTATAATAAATAAGCATATATTTACACTATGCTTTTGTGTATGGAAAATTTTGTAAAACTTGCCTTAGAGAATGGTGGTTCGATTCATCCTTTAATTATTCCATCTAAAGAGTTAAAAGGACCAGCAATTACAAACCCATCAATATATGTAGATGGAGATACAATAAGAGTAAACTTGAGGAATATTAATTATACTCTATATCATGCCGAAAAAAGAATATTTGAACATCACTGGGGACCTTTAGTTTACATTCACCCAGAAAATGACATAAGACTTCGCACTTGGAATATCATGTGTGAATTAAATGATGATATGCAAATTACCAGATATAATCACATTGACACATCAAATTTTCCAGATAAGCAACTGTGGGATTTTGTGGGACTGGAAGATTGTAGGATAGTTCGTTGGGATGGAAAACTATATGTTTGTGGAGTCAGGAGAGATTTAGATACCATAGGAACTGGTAGAATGGAACTATCAGAGATTGAAATCACAGAAGATGGAGTAAAAGAAATTCAACAATATAGAATTCCAACTCCAGGTGACAATAGTTCATATTGCGAGAAGAACTGGATGCCAATTCTCGATATGCCATTTCATTTTGTAAAGTGGACTAATGGTACGGAAATTGTAAAATATGATATTGAAACTGGAATTACAACTCAAACAAATTTGACTGCCTGGAAGGATCTAGGTTGCATTGATTTGCGAGGTGGATCTCAAGTAATATCATATGATGAAAATTATAGATTTGCCTTAAACCACGAAACATTTCTAACAAAAAGTGAGGCAGGAAGAAAAGATGGAGTATATAGACATAGATTTATAGTTTGGGATAAAGATTGGAATATCGTAAAAGTATCTAAAAGATTTTCATTTTTAGAAGCAAACATAGAATTTGCAGTTGGGATGTGTGAGTATAAAAATGATTATTTGATGACCTTTGGATTCCAAGATAATGCTGCGTATCTTCTTAGAGTACCAAAGCAATTTGTAAAAAATTATATTTTTGAGTAAATTGACAATTATGGAAATATATCAATGAATAACCAAAAAATTTTTATTACTGGTGGTACTGGATTTCTTGGTAAAAATATCATTAAACGATATTACGACTCTAATGAAATTACAGTATATTCTAGGGATGAAGCAAAACAATATTATCTAAAAAAACAATATCCAAATGTAAATTTTATATGCGGTGATGTTAGAAATTTGGATCTGATGCTTCGTGCAAGTAGGAATCATGATATTGGAATATTTGCTGCTTCATTTAAACAAATTCAAGCCTGTCACGATAATTATGAGGAAGCAAATGAAGTTATAGTTCGCGGTGCATTTAATAGCAGAAGATGCTCAGAAGAAAATCAATTCAAATCTGCATGTTTTATTTCTAGTGACAAAAGCAGATCAGCAACTACAATATATGGCGCAATGAAATATGTTGCTGGAGAATCTTTTATTTCAAATTGTAGTGATTCTCCAGTAAACTTAAGTTCTTTGATATATGGAAATGTATTGAATAGTACTGGAAGTATTTTACCCCTAATTTGGAAAAGTATATCTGAAAATTTTAGTCTTTCTCTTTATGGAGAAGAAATGACAAGATTTTTTGTTGATGTAGAAAGTGCTGTGGATTTAATTCAAAAATCTTTATCTTACAATGGATATAACATTATTCCAAAACTGAAAAGTATGAGAATTTTAGATCTGTTTGAAATTTTTAAAGAAGAATTTGGATTGAATTATACTGTTTCTCAACCAAGAAGTTGCGAAAAAATTCATGAAATTATGGCTTCACAGGATGAAATTCCAAGAATCAAATTGGAAAATGACATATATTTACTACACCAAACTGAAGTATACAATCAAGTATCATTTAAAAATAATCAATACTCATCTCAAGACTGTTTGATTGGTAAAGATGATCTTTTAAATTATTTAAAATCAAAAAATTTCTATAGACCACTATGAAAGTTTATGTATTCGGCCCCAACGGAATGTTGGGAAATTATTTGACAAAATATTTGGGATCGCATTTTGATGTAATTTCTATTTCAAGAAAAGATTTTGATTTAAATGGCAATTTCAAAGAAATTCCAGAAAAATATGAATTTTTTCCAGATGATGTAATTATTAATGCGGCTGGAATAATTAAGCAAAGAGATTATTCACAAGAAGAACTGATAAAAGTTAACAGCTTATTCCCACATTTTCTCTCCACATTAAATTGTAATGTAATTCACATAACAACAGACTGTGTGTTCAATGGAAAGGATGGGTCTTACGGTGAAGATTCTTTTCACGATTGTATAGATGATTATGGAAAAAGTAAATCTCTTGGTGAAAATCCTAATCTAACTATCATTAGAACTTCAATTATCGGAGAGGAAGTAGAAAATAAAAAATCTCTTCTAGAATGGGTTAGATCAAATAAAAATCAAACTATAAATGGATACTTAAATCATTTTTGGAATGGTGTTACTTGCTTAGAGTTATCTAAACAGATATGTAATATAATTCAAACAAATTCATACTGGAAGGGAGTTAGACACTACCATTCCCCTGATGCTGTAAGTAAATATGAATTGGTTTCATGTATAAATGAAATCTATAAATTGGGAAATAATATAATTCCAACTATGGAAAAACATTGCGATAGAACTTTAACTAGTGAATATGATTGTCCAGTTAAAACTACAATTAAAGACCAAATTATAGAGCTAAAAAAATACAAATTAAAGTCTAGATTATCTAACAAAGAAAAATTGAAAAACTTTCCTAGAGTTAATTTCGTAAGTATAGAAGAGTCAGAAGATAGAAGAAAAGCACTGTATGAAAATTTTGAGCAAAATGGAATTGATGCCAAAAAAGTAATTCCAAATATATTCAAAAGATATAGTAAAGGTGATGAAACAATACTACAATCAAATGATTCAATCCTTTTATTTACACATGAAAATGAAAAAATAGATGTACAATCTCAAATAACACAAATTGAAACCTATTATCCATCATATATGGGTGTCGTAACATCACATTTGAAAGCAATCAAAAACTGGTATGAAAATACAGATGATGAATACGCTATTTTTTGTGAAGATGATATTGGATTTGAAACTATAGAATATTGGAACTTTACTTGGGAAGAATTTTTTAATTCTTTGCCTGCCGACTGGGAGTGTATTCAACTTTCAGTTTTAAGAGAA
>Ga0208161_1002159_pt1 | contig 10092 bp, 15 predicted proteins | sample CB_VirMetaG_3_FD_184538 | JGI IMG/M metagenome (GOLD analysis project Ga0208161, IMG submission 184538) | Freshwater to marine saline gradient viral communities from Chesapeake Bay - CB_1508_1S Viral MetaG (SPAdes) (version 4) | ecosystem: Environmental > Aquatic > Marine > Coastal | place: USA... | reverse complement strand
ATCAGCCTGCGCTAAACTTTATTGTGGTATGAATGAACAAAAAGGTGCAGCTCTTGAAACAATACAAGAGTCATGTAGATTTGTTTTAGATCAGTTTTCATGGATAAGTGTACATGAAATTGAATTAGCTTTTAAACTTTCAGCATCTAACACTTTTGAAAATGTAGAAATGAAAGCATACGGTGGTATTTTTACTATTGCCATGTTAGGCGATATACTAACGGCTTATAAAATATACCGAAATAAAATTATACAAAAGTTTGAAATAGAAAATGATAAGATAATTCAAGAAGAAAATCAAAAAGAAATTGATAGAAAAAATGCTGAAGCAAGACTAATTATAAAAAATAATATTGATAAAGCTATTGAATTAAGAAAAAATAATGAATATTTGTGGGAGTGTTGGCAAGATGTACCAGCACACTATGCTAAAATAGCTTTAGAACATGGCTTCATAGAAATAGAACACGATTTTAAAAAATTAGTATATGAAAAAGCACAACAACTTGCAAAAAAACAACTAATCGAAAAGTCTCAAGATCTTAGAAATATCTATGAGGCAAAAAATGCAAAACGTATTTTAATGGAGTTTATTGAAAAGCCTTTAAATAATGAACATTCGCACACTATTTATGCAAAACTTCTTATTTTTGAGTACATACATAACAAAAGCTTTTAAAAAATTTAGAAACTATAAAAAATATTTATGATACAACACATAGGTATAGATCCCAGCTTCAGAAAAAATGGTTTTGCAGTTTGCGTCATTGGTGGTGGAGATGCTAAATTCTATATTTTGGATGGCTTCCTTCAGTTTATCGAATGGGTTAACAATTGGAAAGAGGGTAATGAGTTTTGGCCTGAGTTTAAAAAGGAATTAAAATTCGCAGTAGAAAACAGTAATTTGCAAAACGTGACCTTTCAAACATCACACAATAAAAACATAGCTGCAAAGATGAGCCGAGATGCTGGTAAGAATCAGGCAATCAGTCAATGTACTGTCGATTATTTAAAGGCTGTTTTTGGCGATGAAAATGTCTATGAGTTATCACCACTCCAAAAAGGAAAGAAAATTGAAGACAATGCCGTTTTTTTAGCTTATGCTGAATCATTAGGTATTAAGCTGATCAACTATAAAAACAAAAAGAACGAACAAGATAAACGAGATGCTTTTTTGCTGGCTACTAAAATTATGAACAAATGAATTGGACAGATAAGATAACCGTAACTAATGAGGATAATATGGAGTTAATGGCACGTTATCCTGATAATTTTTTTGACTTGGCAATTGTTGACCCACCGTATGGATTAGGTACTAAAACTACTGACGGCGGAAGCAAAAAAAATTCTCAAACTAAATTTATGAATGATATTAGGCGTACAAATTGGGATAATTCAATACCTTCTAAAGAATATTTTAATGAATTAAAAAGAGTATCAAAAGAGCAAATAATTTGGGGCGGAAATTACATGGCACAAAATATTGGAAATACAAAATGTATTTTAATATGGGATAAAATGACATATATTCCTACAATGAGTCAATTTGAGTTTGCTTTTTGTTCAATGAATAAACATCCACAAATGATAAAAATAAATTCAAATGATGCAAATAGGCAACATCCAACGCAAAAACCTGTTGCACTTTACAAGTGGCTACTTGACAAATATGCAAAAGAAGGTGATAAAATACTCGACACGCATCTTGGTAGTGGAAGCATAGCAATAGCCTGCCATGACTACAGTTTTGAACTTACAGCGTGTGAGTTAGACAAAGAGTATTATGATGCCTCATTTAAACGATTTAAAACAGTAACCGCTCAAACTAAACTATTTGTATCATGACATCAGAAGAATATAACCTACCCTTTCAATTTGTCGCAGCCGAGCGAGGCATGGGTAGAACTAATTTAAGTGGCGTTCCTTTAGCAGTATGTCATCTTGGAGCAGAAGGTCAAACGGCGTATGTTGTTTATGTAAATATCAGACATCGTGTTTATGTTGTTGAATTTGTGCAGTATTTGAATAACACCTGGGCGTATCATGTTGAAGACAGAAATGAACGATTCATTACAGATAGTCGCTTAGGTGCCAGTTATTATCCATCTTTCTACCAGGCAAAACAACAAGTTTTAAAAAAAATAGCTGAACATTATTGGAATGGTAAACTTTAATAACTATATTTGTGTGCGAATGTTTTTTCATACAAATTAGGTTGCTCCTACTGTCGTGAGATAGTAGGGGTTTTTTAATTTCAGTTGTAAAGTATTACTTTACTACTCACAAAAAAGGCAGCCCAGAAAGACTGCCACAAAACGAAATGAACAACAATTAACTAAACTTTATTTTGCATTGTATAATTGTTTAAATTTTGATAAATATTTTAGCGTTGCTTTCTTTGTTTCGCCATTTGGACCACCACACCATTTGCGAGCAAGCTCTTCATAGGTAGGATAATGACCATGACGTTTATAATGCTCATAGCAAAATATTCCCATCATGCCCCAAAAAACAGACATAGCTGCTTCTTTGTTGTGCATATCAGAATGATCTAAGTTTAATAAGTCTTTGAAGCCTGTACCTGTCAAACAAATATCATAAATGCCAAAGCGACCCCGACCCATGCCGCTATCTCCACTAAGACTGTCATTGTTACCTGTTTCAATTTCTCCAATAGTCTTAATAAAATGACTGTCGCAGGTGTCTCGATATATGATTTTTTCGACTTCAACATAGATTGGTTTTTGTATTATTATGTCTTTTGGTTTCAGTATTATTAACAAAAAACAAAGGGCTACAAATCCAAAGAACTGAGTGATGTTAATCATAAGTTTTAAGTTTTTCATCAATAGATGTCACTATAAAACGTGACTTTTTAATGTTATTTTTTTGGCAGTAACTTTCTAACCTTTCATACGTTTCAATAGGCATAGAAAAGGTTCTGATAATTGTTTTGTTTTTCTCTTTGATGTTGACATAATTCTCTAATGATTTTATATAGTCAGCATCACTTTGATAATCTTCTCTTTTTGGTTTCATAATTAAATAGTTTAAATTTTAAATAATAGCAAAACTAAATAATATTATCTATTTAACAAAGGTTTTTAAAAATATTTGTAAATGATTTCAAAAATTGTTATCTTTCGCAAAATTTAAGACTATGCCAATACCAACACCGACCACATCAGAAAATGAAGAAGAGTACATTGAAAGATGTATGTCTGATCCTATAATGCTTGAAGAATACCCAACTGAACGCCAACGTTATGCCGTTTGTATCATGACTTTTGAAATGAGCAACAGCTACACGAATCAAGATAGTTACACAGATTATCCACAGGCAGCATCAGATAATGCAAAAAAAGTTTTAGACTGGCGTGATGAACATGGCGATGAAGTACAAGGCATGACAAGAGTAGGATGGACAAGGGCTAACCAACTTGCAAAGCGTGAGCCTATAAGCTTTGATACAGTTAAACGAATGGCTGCCTTTATACGTCACGAAAAGAATGCAGAAATATCTGAAGAAAACAAAGGTAAACCCTGGAAGGATGCTGGATATGTCGCTTGGCTTGGTTGGGGTGGTACTGAGGGCGTTAATTGGGCAATAAGAAAAGTAGATCAAATCGAAAAACAAAAATAAAATGCAAAAAACAGTTAAAATATCACATATTAAAACAAACCCAAATAACCCAAGAATAATAAAAGACGATAAGTTTAAAAAACTTGTAAAGTCAATTCAAGAATTCCCTGAAATGCTTAAAATTCGTCCTATTGTTGTAAATTCTGATATGGTCGTTTTGGGTGGTAATATGCGATTAAAAGCGTGTAAGGAGGCAGGATTAAAAGAAATAGAAATAATTGTGGCAGATGAACTAACCGAAGAACAGCAGCGCGAATTTATTATAAAAGATAATGTCGGATTTGGAGAATGGGATTGGGAGCAGTTACAGAATGAGTGGATAGCTGAGGAATTGGAAGATTGGGGATTGGATGTTCCTGATTTTTCGGAGCCTGAAGTATTAGAAGCAGTTGAAGATGATTTTGATGCCGAGCCGCCAGTTGATCCAATTACTGTACTTGGTGATTTATACGAGATTGGAAATCATAGGTTGCTTTGTGGTGATAGTACCGATTCAGACCAAGTAGCTAAGTTAATGAATGGGGAGAAAGCGGATATGGTGTTTACTGACCCGCCTTATAATATAAACTACGGAAACATAAAACATCCAAAGTTTAAGCAAAGAGATATTGAAAACGACAATATGAGTGGAGATGAATTTAAAAACTTCTGCACCGCATTTGTTTCAAACATTAAGCTATTTTGCGATGGTGTTGTTTATTGTTGGGCTGGCCCAGGAAAAGATGGAAGGATTATGTTTACTGCTTTAGATGAAGCATTACATAATTCAACTATGATTGTTTGGAATAAAGACCAGTTTACTTTGGGCAGAGGTAAATATCAAAATAAAAATGAGGTTTGTTGGTTTGGGTGGAATAAATCAGGAGAAACATTTACTGATGATAGAACACTGACAAATGTTTGGGATTTTGAAAGACCTAAAAAATCTGAATTACACCCAACAATGAAGCCTATTAAATTAGTTGAAAACGGACTAAACCATAATCCAAAAGCCAAAAGTGTTTTAGACCTATTTCTCGGCAGCGGTTCAACAATGGTAGCATCACATCAGCTTAACCGCAAATGCTACGGAATGGAATTAGACCCAAAATACTGCGATGTAATCATAAAAAGAATGATAAAACTCGACCCGACATTAACCGTTAAAAGAAACGGGATTGATTGTAAAAAAGAATTTGAATAATGGCATACGATAGAAAAAAAATATTTCAGCAGGCAAAGGAAGTGATAAAGAAAAACAAACTCTTTTTTGTTGAGGATGTAGTTGCATATTTACCAATTTCTAAGCCTACATTTTACGATTATTTTAAAGTTGACTCTAACGAATTTAACGAACTAAAAGAACTGTTAGAACAAAACAAAACTGAAATAAAAGTATCAATGCGTTCAAAGTGGTATAAATCAAATAATGCTACTTTGCAGATGGCTTTAATGAAATTAATATCAACTCCTGAAGAGTTAAAAAAATTGTCTATGAATCATACAGATGTAACGACAAATGGTAAAGATTTAAACATAAATATTCAGGTATTAGGTAATGATGAACCTATAACTGATGAAAAAGATGAAGACTAATCCTGTTTTTAAATGGAATTTTGAAACTGATGCTGAAGTGATAATCAATCAAGGTGGCACCAGTTCAAGTAAGACTTACAGCATCTTACAAGTTTTGTTTCTTAAAGCAATAGAACAGGCTGGCTCTGTCATCACCGTAGCAGGTCAAGACATACCAAACTTAAAAAGAGGTGCAATAAGGGATGCTAAGACAATAGTAAGTAACACGCCAGAAATAGCTCAGCACTTAGTAGGTTATAATGGTACTGATAAAATATACAACTTCAAAAACGGCTCTATCATTGAGTTTACGAGTTATGACGATTGGCAAGATGCAAAGAACGGAAAGCGTGATTATCTTTTTGTGAACGAAGCAAACGGTATATCATATGAAATTTATCACGAGCTGCAAATGAGAACACGAAAACAAGTTTTTATAGACTATAATCCGAATGCAGCGTTTTGGGTACATGATAAGCTGGTGCCAATGATTAAAGACCCAAATGCAAACATAAAAGTAATTAGGTTTATTTCTAACTATACACACAATAAGTTTTTAGACAATACAACTATTAAGAGAATTGAAGCCATGAAAGACGATCCTGTTCTTTGGCGTGTTTATGGTTTAGGTTATACGGGTAAAGTTAAAGGGTTAGTGTTCCCAAAATGGGAACAAGCTTTTGAGTTTCCAACACAGGCTAATAAAATTGCATATGGTCTTGACTTTGGTTTTTCTGAATCTAAAGCTGCATTTTGTAAGTGTGGCATTTATGACCGTTCTATTTATGCTAAGCAGTTAGTTTATGAAACAGAACTTAGTAATCAGGATTTAATCCAATTGATAAAAAAAGAAGGGGTAAATCGTGAGCCGATATATGCAGATAGTGCTGAACCAAAAAGTATTGCAGAATTAAAATCAGCAGGTTTAAACGTTATTCCTATAAACAAGGCAAATGATGCGACAACATTCTCTATAAGAAAGATAAATGAGTTTGATGCGCTTAGGGTTATCGGCTTAGACTTTTTAAAAGAGGTTTCAACCTATGCGTACAAAAACAGTAAACCAATTAAACAAAATGACCACCTTATTGACGCTTTGCGTTACTATGTTTTAGGTGTTGAGGGTAGAGTATCAAACAAAATTTTTATGCTATGATAACAGAAAAGATTAAACAGAATTTAAAAGAAAGTAAAGAGCTTATTCTTGAATATGACAAGAAGAACGCTAATCATCACAGGCTTAACATTGTCTTAGAGCAGGCATTACAAGCTATCAACAGAATTGAAGCCGATGAAATACTTAATTCTAAAACTGGCAAAGAATATTTTGAGGGTCATCCTACCCCCGAAACAGAAATAAAAACTATATTTGCAGAAGAAGAAAAACCTAAAAAAACTATTAAAAAACCAAGAATCAAAAAAAATGATAGAGCTGAAGATAGCTGGACAAAAGTTTAAAGCACCGTATAAGCTGACAGACATAACGCTTTACAAATATGTTGAATATCTTGAATGGCGTGATGAGAACCTGCCTACTATTCTTAAAGACTTAGAAAGTATTGAAGGCGAAACAGCTGAAGAGATAATTCAAAAAAGGCGTGACAGGTATGAGTTGATCACGAACAAAGAAGAACAAGAGCTTTTAAATTTCTATTGTTTAGAGGTTGGTTTTTGGCTCGATGCAGACTATAAACTGATAAGACGTTGCGACATTGCAGATGTCACTCATGTTTGGCACTTAATACAAAATGGTTTACAGCCAATTGAAGAAACTGATTATAATTGTTTTTTATGTAAAGATGAAATATATTATTTGCCCGAAAGGTTAATGCCAAATTCGACCTTTGAAGATTATGCTGAGAGCTGCCAATATGAAGAACAGATGTCAAAGTTAGCGAGGGGTGAGTACAAAGTATTACCTTATATTGCTGCCATATTAGGGCGTAAGAAAGACGATAATGGTAAACTTGAAGGTTATGATGATTATGATGTAAAGGTTAGATCAGGCTTATTTAACGCACACCTAACTGCAAACGATGCTATGCAGATAGGTTTTTTTTTGCGCAGGTTAAGCGAGAAATCGCAAATAAATTTCCAAATATATATGACAGCCCAGAGCCTGAGCAAATTAAAGCAGGTTACAAAGAACTAATTCAACCTTATGGATGGTTTGCAACATATCAGGCTTTGGCAGATGGCGATGTTTTAAAATTAAATGAAATAAATAAATTATCTTTGTGGACAGTTATGGCACATTTAAGTTATAAATCAGCAGAAAATACTTATCTTAGAAACTTACAAAATGTTAATCAATAATGTCATCAGAAAAAATACAAGAAAGAAGAAGGTTAAAAAGAATCTTATCATATCACAAAGGCTATTTAGATGCTCTTTTTGCTTGCGAACAGGAATTTGGTTATGATGATTTTTTAGAAGAACTAATAGAAAAACATAAATACGCAATTGAAACAATATTAGATAGACTCAGATCATTACCTTTTGAAGAAGATATGAACCCTGAAGATTAAAATAAAGACAATGTTAATATCTCAAATTTCAAACATATTTAACGTAATTGTTCAGAATAATATAAACCTAAAAACGTATCATTTTGGTTATCCTAATGACGTTAACGTTAATATTCAGAACAATTACAACGTAGATGCTGCAACTGGCAATCAGTTTCCTTATGTGTTATTTTTACCACCAAATATAAGCAGCAGAATACAAGCAAATGCAGAACAAAGTATTTTTGACACTTATTCTTGTCAGTTACTTTTTATTGATTTGTATGGCTATGAGAACGATAGTACATACAATTCTGATACAACTGCAATGATTTTGTCGAACTTACAGAAAAGAGTAAAAGAGTTTTTCAAAGAATTGCAACAATACGCTGAAGAGTTGAGCCTTCCACCGTTCAATATTTCTGACTTAGAGATATTAGTTGATGCTATAAACTTCTTTGTACAAAATACAAGAACATTATCTGTAACTTTTACGCTTACATTTCCGAGTGGTTGCTCAGACTTTGACGTTGACCTTTCGGCATTGTTACCAGCTGATCCGAATGATATGACAGAAACAGACTTAGAATATTCATAAAATGGGAGATAAAGACAGATTACTACAACTATTAGCTGACAACTTAGTAAATACGATGAGGTCTCAACTCGAAAGGTTGAACCATCGTATGACTGGTGAGCTTATAGAAAGTATTGAAAGTCGAATTCAAACAACGGTAACAGGTGCAACTTTAGAGATATGGCTTAATGATTATGGCATGGCTTTGAATAATGGTGTACCACCTGACAGAATACCTTACACACCCCCAACGGGTAGAGGTGGAACGTCAAAATATATTCAAGGGTTACAGAGATTTGCTCAGTTGAAAATGGGTATATCTGATGCAAAAAAAGCTTTAGGAGTAGCTTTTGCAATAGCGACAAAACACAAACAAAGAGGGATGCCATTAGCTGGTCCTTCGCAGTTTATTGAAACAACTTTAGAACTTGAAAAAAACAATATAGATAAATTTGTTGAGGATTGGGCTGAAGCCTTATTTGAAGCAGAATTAGAAACTTTAATATTTTAAATTATGTCTTATACACCAATTAAACTACCTAACCCGCCACTATCTTTTATTGATGGTGAATCATTAGCTTTAGACTTACAGACAGCTGCTACAGGTGCAGGTGGCACGCAAGTCGGTAAGACTTTAAACTTTACGGCTTACATTTCTTTTTTGATACCTTCGGCATTGGCTGGCGATTATGCAGCAGCATCGCAAGATAAAAAAGAGGTAATGGCTCGCATTTACTTTCAAGTAATGGCAGAACCTGCGACAGACTTCGACACACAATACACAGCTATTTACTCAGCATTATACCCATAGACATGGCAATAATTACACAACCAACAGATACAGTTACAACTACATACAGACCTTTAGTGTGGGTTGTAAATTTTACTGCATTCACACCTGACAGTATTAAGAATTGCGTTTTTTCTATATTTGTGAATAGTACACTGATAGCGCAAGGGCGAAAAGCAGTTTCTTATACTGCTCCTTCTTTCTTAGGACCAACAGGTACAGAATATTTTTTTGAGGTTGATATACAGCAATATTTACAAAGATACTATTCTGTAAGGGGCAGACGTTCAACTTTTGGTGATCTAAATACTGCAACACAAACAGAAAATACTGATAGCTTTGATGATGTTTATGTAGAATTTCAATATGAGCAGTTGAACGGCACAACAGGTAAACTTGAAACATTGCCAGCAGTTGATACATCATCAACATATTACACAGGCATACCTACAAGACAGAATGGTGAAACACAAAACTTAGACGATTACTATGGTGTGCCATTTATCACAACAGCAAAAAGTTATTTAACAAAATCACCTTTAGAGCTAAATGTAAGCCAAACAGAAAACGCTTTTTTGTCTATATTAGGACAATGGAACTATTCTAAAGTAACAACTTACACGTCAGCGGGTGCAGTAATAAATAACGCATACTTTCCTACAGGTTTAACAGGCTATCCTGCAATGGGTACAATCGGCGTTGGTAAGCCTCAGCTTGATGCCGTTACTAATTGGTGGTCATCAATTGCACCAAATTGGACTAACTGCGCTTATTATACAGTTGAGAGTGGTTTGGGTTTAGTATTGGGACCAGGTTCAATTATATTTATCAATAATAGTGATGTAAGAACTTACACATTTGTAGCTGACTGTAATAAAAAATTGCGCTTTCATTGGACTAACTTATTGGGTGGTGTTGATAGCTATAACTTTTCTTTTAAAGAATTAGCGATAAGAGTAGTTTCTGAGGTCTTTGAAAAACCACTAAGCACACCACACATTCAAGACGATTATGGCAAAGC
>Ga0208161_1002158_pt1 | contig 10095 bp, 10 predicted proteins | sample CB_VirMetaG_3_FD_184538 | JGI IMG/M metagenome (GOLD analysis project Ga0208161, IMG submission 184538) | Freshwater to marine saline gradient viral communities from Chesapeake Bay - CB_1508_1S Viral MetaG (SPAdes) (version 4) | ecosystem: Environmental > Aquatic > Marine > Coastal | place: USA... | reverse complement strand
TACTTCGCCATCAGTTCACGCAGTTCGTCCAGCAGTTGTGCTGCATTGACGGCAGGGTGGAATTGCACTGCCTGCAGTGACTCAATCGCGGGGGACATAATCGCAGAAATCCGCTTCCGGTCTGCTGCAATGATTTCAGCGTCCCGCAGTTCCTGCTGTATCTTTTGCAAAGAGTCCACTCGGGCCTGAATCCACTCCCGGACTTCCGCTTCGAATGTCTGCAGCAGGTCGGTCGAAGAGTACTCGTCACCTGCCAAGGACACACGGGCAGCAATCTCTGACTCCTGGAACGCCATCGCAAAAAAAGTTTTTTCGTTCTCCGTGTCTGGCTCAGATCCTTCGACCCAATCAACTTTCTGAAGTTCAGTGACCAGCACTTCCTTCAGCGATTCCGCTTTGTGAAGTAAGTCATCGATCATGCGCTGACGCCGTTCAGCTTTCATTCGCTCTTCAGCAGCCTGACGTTCAGCCAGTTCACGTTCAGCCGCTTCGCGTGCCTCCTGCTCTGCCTGCCGGCGAGCCGCTTCAGCCTCCTGAGCTGCTTTCTTTGCAGCGAACATCTCCTTCAGTTCAGCAGTCCGGGAATCCACTGCCGCACGCAACGCATCAGCGTCAGCGAATGATCCGCTGTGTGCTGATGTAATGATCGCAGCAAACGCATCCGGGTAGACTTCATGCAATTCCGGATTGGCTTCAACTGCTGACTGAATCAGTTGGTTCGCCAGATCAATCTGCTCTTGCTGCAGACGTTCACGCTCTTCGCGCTCGCGGCGTTCTGTGATCAGTCGATTCAGAATCTGATTGAACGATTGCTCGGTGAACTCTGCCGGATCCCCGACCCATTCGTTTTCCACCCCGGACTCACGAATGGTTTCCCATCGCTGCAGGCTGATCTCTTCTCGCTTTGCAGCAGCCTCAGCCGCTGCCTGACGCTCTGCTTCTTCGCGTGCGGCCTGTTCGGCCTTCAGCCGCTCGATCTCAGCCTGAGCAGCAGCAGCGGCCTCAGCAGCGACTCTCTGCTGCTCCTTGATCTCTGCATCTTTATTAAGAATGCGGGACTTCTCACTCTCCCATTCCTCGGAGGACATTTCAGCGAACCAGCGTCCATCGGTGAGCGCTGAGTCGACGTCCCCCAGAGATTCGATTCGTTCAGCATTCAGAGCATTCAACCGATCTCGCTCGCGTTGTTCAGCCTCCTGCTTCAGTCGAGCTTGTTCAGCCTTGTGCTGCTCGGACAGTCCGATCAGGCGTTGCTCAACGGGCTGCAGCAGTTCCAGCAGGTAGTTGCCGGCAGAATTGATCTGATTCAACTGCTCACGCAGGTTAGCGCCAAGATCCTTGCGATGCCTGTCGATTGCGTTACGCAGTTTCTTCAGTTTCTTGCGATGTTCTTCGACAGCATCGAACCCGCTGCTCTCCAGATTGACTTCGTTCGCATCCAGACAGATCTGCTCGACAGCAGCAATGACGTTATCCGAGGAAATCTCTCCTCCGATAGTCTCACCGATGATGATTGCGAACTGGTTGGTTGATGCGGGAATGATTTCCGGTGTCAGTGCTCCAGACATTGTGAACCTCATTTCTTGTTTCGCTTGAGAGCGTAGAAGTATCGCATCCAGTGTGCTTTGGCACGGTTCGCATCAGCCAACGATGCGAAGGTGAAGACGGGATCAGGCTGGTCAACGTGACCTGCTTTCCCCTTCAGAAACCGAGCCCCGAGCGGAGTTCCCCGGTCGGTCAGGATGCGGAATTGACCGTTGGGGAGTTCTTGAACTGTCATAGCCTGATACTCGCATTGAGGATCATGCTGATGATTTCCTGCACGTCCGACTCAGTGACTTCATCCTGTAGTCCACCCGTTGCTCTGATCTGACTGCAGGCCAGTCTTTCCTTGCGGTACAGTTGCCAGATGAATGAAATAAGATCGCCACTAAGGCGACTCAAATGGTATTGAAGGCGTTCTTGAACAACGATCAGTTCGCCCTTCTGAAACGCAAGCGGATCACCATTTCGGGTAAAAACTGGGCAACCACCAAACCAGATCTGCCGAATTAGACTTTCTACCGGATAGCAGTTGTCATTGATCCAGACGACCAGATGCTTCGAATACTTTGAGTTTCTGATCTCTGGTGAAACAGGATCCTTGCCGCGGAACACCTGACCATTGTGAGTAACCAGATAGCCAGGCGCCCACGGGATCTCACGTTTAATCACGCCAGTTCTCCCATCTCGAAGGTGTGAACGTCATCGAGGCAGGATTCCATGAAGTGCTTGACGATGTTGGTCTTGCACTCAGCAACGAACTCCTGCTGCGCCAAACCGACCTCCAGTTCTTCGCCGTCGTCACCGAAGAAAATGATATTGGAGACCTCAGCATCGGCGATGCTGAAAGTGTGCAGTTCGTTGTCCCACTGTGCGTGATACTCGACAGTTGCTCGGCAGCAGGAGGAGTCATCCAACCAGAACTCCTCGAACAGCCATCGCCCGGAATGCTCGCCGCATCCGCGGTTCAGCAGAACATTGCCGTCATCGTCAACACGTTCGTTCGGGATCATCAGTCAATTCCTTTCAACAGAGTAAAGTGAAAACTCAACACTGAACACAGGCTAACGCTGGTATCGTCACTCGTCAATAGATACTTCAACTTTTTTGATCCACCGCCGTCCACTAACCCGGCCCCGCTTAAATTCCTTCTTCTCGTATCCGAGCGCCACCATTGCGTCGGCAAACTCTTTGGTGCCGACACTCGCATTCCTGCCGAACGAAGATCCGTGCTGCCGGCTCAACTCCATCATTCCAACGATCACCCACAGTTCACGCTTCCAGACATACACACCGCTGACAGGATCGCCGTCCTGCCATTGTGCGATCAACTGATTCCCCGGACCGATCTTCAGTCGCTCCACTAGATCGATCTCGTTCAGGTCCAACGGGATGTTCATCGGACGGTTCTGGAACACGGCAGCGATCTGCTGTGGACTGCCCACAAGACCGTGAATGGCTTCTGCGATCGTGCCCTGCAATCCGCTGTCGCCGCTGTCCTCGGTGTTCGCCCTGTTCTCGACATACTCACGTAACCCACGCGTGATACCGTTCTTCTTCGTTGTCCGCCCCATCCAGATCTCTTTCCAAGTCCAGTACGGGAACGTGCGATCCAGCCTGATTCTTCCACCGGTGGCGACGAACACCTTGCGTGCAACAGTGACCGCCCGGTCTAGTTCGGCCTCAGTCAGATACACTTCCGTGTCACAAAGACGGAGCACATGAGAGCCGCGCTCGGTCATCCGCAGGTAAGAGAGCTGCCAGTCGCACACCCACTGATTGATTCGGTACGCACACTCGTCCGCAGGATCGTATCTGGGATCGTTCTCCAGTCTCACACCGACCGCGGACAGGAACTGGCCGAACTGACGGTCATCGACTTCTGAATCTTCTGTCGCCGGCGGAGCAGACATCTCCATGATCTGCTGCTGCTTTTGAACCGACTCCCGCCGTAGTTCACCGAACATGAACTTCTTGCTGTTCCTGAAGATCGTCTCGATCTCCTGCTCCGGCAACGGTGGTTCGCAGGTGACCAGATTCGCCCCGAGCAACCGGACAATCACATCCTGCTCGATCTGCGGATCATCGAACGAATTTATGCCGTGCAACTGCCAGATCTCACGCCAGACGCTGTTCGCAAACCGGAGCATGGCGTTGTTTCGGCCCGGCGAATGGACCTTCTCTCGGATCTGTCTGAACGCTGCATGATTGCTCAGACCGCCACCGGAACTCTGCTCCTGCGTGTAATTCTGATTCACCCACTGGACAAATGATTCCGGGAGATCGGCGATCTCGATGTCGCCCAACTGCCGCCCGGGAACCCATTCGTAGTGCCTGCCGTTCTCATGCTGCGACGGGGGTGCGATGGACTGAGTCTCTTTGCCTGCACCACCGATGCGGACTTCCAGCCCGTTGATAGTCACGTTCGCCACATCCGGCAAACCGGGATGCCAGCGATACAGCCGGTGAGTCGACTTGTTCGACGTCCACGATACTGTCGGGTAATCACCCAGCATCTGCTCAGCGATTACGCCACCCTCTTCGGTATCGTTCTCGATGTCCACGACTGCGACAGACGGGTCGATGCCGTGACATAACCCGAGCACGATTCCCATGTTCCACTGTTTGCCGGTGAACCATTCGGTCATCATTTCCGGATCGTTCGTGGCAGACTTCCCCCATCCCTGATCCACTGGATGCTTCCCAATGGACGTGCAGGATGCCCCCTTCGCACAGGAGCAGCGGACGCCATTATTGCTCCAGATCGGGCGATGAACCCGCAATACATAAAGTCCATGCCGCGCAAGCAGCATCGCTCCGTTCTCTATTTCCGACGGCATGTGATTCCTTTCATTGGGGGCAGCGATTGTGGACGGTCTGTTTCGGAAAATCAATGCGAACATTATGCTACTGAGGTTGACAGAGCAAACCCATGTGTCAAAAATCGCAATTGAAATCCCGGCGATGCTTTGGTCGAGCAGGACCGCAAGTTCACTCTGCGGAGGTGAGCTGCGGGCGTACCACTGATTTCAGTGGTATGTGTGAAAGCAGAAGTTTGGTTGGCGCACCTTTCACGTCAACACCTACACACTCTTCTGTCGGTATCCTTCCGGGTGGTTTTAGTGTCCTGGCCGAAACTTGGTGTTCTTCATTCACCATTTCCTCCCGCCGCGATGCCTCCTATTGGTGGGGTGCTCTGGTAGCACGAAACAAAGGCACAGGATGACAGATTTTTACGTTGTTGGGATCTGTCATCCGGAGGTTTTTTATGCCCGAAATGAGAGAACGGAATCTCACGAAGATCTGGTTGTCGGTATGCCGCAAACTACCTGACACCCATTGGTGTGCCATTGAATTCACGAAAGTCATCTGTCACTTCCTGAATCAATACGATCCGCCGAAACCTGTTTACAAAGGATCAGTGAGCTGGACAGCATGGAAGATGTATCTGTCCAAAGCTGGAAACTGGATGGTGACTAGCACGACGATCGTTCACTACGCAACAGAACACAATGCCGGAAATCGATTTGATCACAACCCAATTACATACCTGACCGACGAGGAATACGCAGAGCAGGTTATCGATGATCTGCTGCAGGCTGAGGATCATCCAGAAGCCCGCGTGCGACACAGCAAGGACGTCTCCAGTGACATCATTAGACAACTCAGAGCCCGAGACCAACTCGACGAACGGTGGGCGCTGGTCACATCAACCCCCAGCGATTACTCGTATGCTCTCCCACCCGGAGACATTGCTCGACGCATGGATGGGGACGGGAAAAACGTACATGACGCTCAGCGTTCTGCGAAGCGATCTCGCAGACGGCGGAGCAGCCTTGATCCTGTGTCCAGCAACCGTAATCGGCGTGTGGCACGGCGAGATTCAAAAGCACACAAGCGGGCAGTTCGAAGTCATAAAGTTCAAGCCGTCATGGAGTTCGAAACGGAAGGCTCAGCACGCACAGTCGCAACTGGAGCACGCGAAGAAGTATCGCAAGCCGATCATTCTGGTGGTCAATTACGAAACGGCGATCCGCGATCAGATGCTGAAACTGCTGCGAACAACCTGGTGGCAGACGGTAGTGGCGGACGAATCTCACCGGTTGAAGGGCTACAGCACAGCGACGTCCAAAATGGCGTCTCGCTTTCAGAGTCATTCAGCGCGGAGGATTGCCCTGACAGGGACGCCGATGCCGAACAACGAGGGGGACATCTTCGGGCAGGCTCGGTTCCTGAACAATCGGTACTTTGGCAGGTACTGGACGTCGTTTGTGGAGGAGTACGGGATCAAGAACCCGGTGATTCAGGGGAAGATCGACAAGTGGACGAACACGGACAGGATGCGGGAGATCATCGGTCAGTTCCGTCACCACATCCCGAAGGACGTGCTGGATCTTCCCGACAAGCAGGAGATCGTGGTTTCGGTGGAATTGTCGAAGGAGGGCATGAAAGCATACAGGGAAATGCAAGAGGATGCACTGACGACGATTCAGCAGGCGATTGATGATGGTCAGTCGTTTGAGCAGGCGATCGCATCCGGCGAAACGGGACTGGTTAAGTTCCTGCGGTTGATGCAACTGGCACAGGGATATGTCGGGACTGAGGAGGGCGAGATTGTTCAGACGTGCGGCGAGAAGGCCAAGCATCTGATGGAATTGATGGAGCAGACAGATGAACCGATCTGTGTCTACGGTTGGTTCAAACAAGACATTGCACTGATTCGTCAGTGTGCGGAGAAACTGGGGCGGACGTTCGGGGAGATTTCCGGTTCATGTAAGGATCTGGGCAACGGGAAGTTCCCCGACGGCATTGACGTGATGGGAGTGCAGGCTCGGTCGGGTTCGGTCGGGATCGATCTGACACGCAGCCGGATCGGTATCTTCCTGAACCCCGGGATGCTGTCTCCCGGGGAGTACGATCAGATCCTGGCACGGCAGTATCGCCCCGGGCAGACTCGCAACGTGGTGTACTACCACCTGCGTTCTGTTTCGACGGTGGATGTATCAATGGCGTATGCCCGTCAGAAGAAAGCGAAGAATGTCGGTCAGACGCTGAACGGCGGTGAGGAAAGTCTGATGGCAATGGCGATTCGTGATGTGTTTGAGATGGCAGAGATGGACTGTCCGTTTTGATTTGGTGAAACAGAAATGTGGTTCAAGATGTCGAGTCCGTACAGCGATGAACTGATCCCGTGCCGTCACAGCAAAGATGGCTGGTGTTTGAGTTGCGTGAAACAACTGATGGACAAAGGGTCTACAATTGAAATAGGCCGTCCGTTTAGTTTTTCTTTCGGAAATGGTGAGTCACAGCCTGCTGGTGTTGTCGTAAGTTTTGGGGTAGTGAATCGCAGTCGTGGATTTCAAGAAATGAATCACGATTCCAGCCATGTTCGGCATCTTGAACCATTGCCTGAAGTCAACACTAAGTACGAGATTATCTGTGAGGACTTCGTTGTGGCACCAGTTTCAAGGCCACCGAGTCCAGACAAGATCACTGTGTTGTCCTACGAGGACAACTCCCCCCGCCTGTTTGATCCATTGTCCATTGTGCTGAGTGTCGTGGTTACTTCGATAATATTTGCTCTGCTGTGGATGATGCAATGATCCGCCCGAAGAGACACAGAATGCACGAACAGGCATACGGCAGAAGTGTGCGAGCAGGCGGCGAACATCAGTCGCGGAAGCGATGGTCTGCAAGACTGGAACGTCGTCGGGCAAAAGATGATCCAGAATGCACACCGGGTTATGGAGCTTTTAGGGGATACGAAACATGACTGACGAACTGACGCTGGGTGAGTGGAATCCTCCACGCACAATCGGGGAAACGGCACAACTGCTGCTGGAACTGACGCAACGCAAGAAAGCCTTGAATGACTTCTGCGAGAAGGATCTGCATCAGCGGATCGCCGCGGTCGAAAACTATCTGCTGGATCAGATGGTCGACAACGGTCTTGATTCAGTGAAGGCTGGCGGAACCATGTTCTACAAGCACAACACCAAAGACGTGTCTTGGGCCGGCGGAGACAAGGCGTCGAAAGACTCGTCTCGTGCATCGCTTATGAAACTGCTGCAACTGATCTCAGACGCAGACGAACGGAGCCCGGTCGAGCAGGCATTCTGCAGTCTGCTGAAACTGACAGCAGATGTCCGCAGCATCGGAACACTTGTTCGCGAGATGCAGGAAAACGGTGAGGACATCCCGGAGCAGATCATGAAGTATCTTCAGGTCAAAGAACGCACCACGATTGGGAAGAGAACCAGTGGCTAAGACAGGAATCACGGTGGAACGGGGGTCAGGCGTTCCCCCAGTACCGCCCAGGGGCAGACGACGAAAGTATCCTCTGGATCAACTGCAGGTCGGTGACAGCTTCGTGGCCGATTGCAGTTACCAGACGATCCATCGGAGCATCACGCACTATCTGGAAACAGAGTGCGGAGGCAGAGGATCCGATGGCTGTCCCGAGTTCATTATTGAACGGATCAAGCAACGCAAAGTTCGAGTCACAAGGAGGGAATAGTCTTTAGCACAACATAGAACAACCCCGACGTCACAACACAACGAAATCTTCAACAGTTCAACTTTTTTTCAATGGAGCAAATGATGTCAGAGAACGAAATGATTGTCGCCGATGCAGATCAGTACATGGTCGCACTTCGCAAGGAATTCCCTGTTCTGGATCCGAAATCCCGGATTGCTCGGGCAGTGGCTGAGAACGGCGGTGGACTGGCGCTGCAGGATCTCCCCGGTGTTAAGTTCCCTGCAGGAACCGGAACACTGTGGTCGTGGACCGATGTGTCTGGCGAGCACAATGAGAAGACGCTTGTCGGGTTCCCTGTCTTTCGTCAGAAGTACGGTCTGATCTGGCCGACCGACAAGAACACCAGTGGCGAGAAGCCGCTTCCAGTGATGGAAACGGACGACATGATCACCGCCAGCCTGCGGACTGAAGTGAAACGTGATCCCGAGACTCAGCGCATCGTCGCTATTCCCGGGACGAACGGACACACTCCGCAGGGACTGGTTGAGGAGATCTCTGCCAAGGAGATCTTCAAGGACGGTGCTCCGACAGGGAAATGGAACTGGAACTCCCTCAGTTGGACCCAGTTCGGCTCCTCGTCGAACGGCAGGGGCAAGTACGCTCAGGAACGCATGAAGGTTCTGCTGCTGCGAAGCGAGAGCCATTTGCCGCTGAAGGTGGACATTCCCTCCGGATCGCTGTCCATCATCGAGAAGTTTTTCAAGCAGATGGCTGCTCCGTACTGGCAGTGCAGAGTTCAGTTTGCACTGCGAACCAACACCAGCAAAGACGACCCGTTCGCTGAACTGGTGCCGACACTGATCGAAATCATACCGGAAGAACCAGCGGTTGGGATTGATGCGTACCACGACCAAATGGTCGATTCCTACGCCGCAAACCCAAATTCTCTGATTGACACTGACCACGAGTGACGATACAGTAACTGCTGAAATGCAAACTGTTGAAGGGCAGGCAAGCGTTTTGCCTGCCCTTTGTTTTTACTTTGAAGGAGATTATGACAATGACGACGAGCCAAGAGATCACCCCGGTTGAATCCTACGGACCAAAGTTCAAGGACCGCAGCGGAACGAAGAACAAGCATGGCGTGAAGTTCCTGCGTCCGCTGGGCAAGTTCAAGGGCGGCGCTGGATACGTGGCGTGGGAATGCGAATGTCCGTACTGTCAGACTGTGTTCGTGATCGCTGCGAACTCCTGCCAGAAGCAGCAGTCGTGTGGGTGCAACAGAGCAGGCAACGCCGGGCGACCGCGGAAACCAAACGCAGAACGCTATCACACTGCCGTTCTGAACCTGCGGCACGAGATCTGCCCGCAGTGGAAAGATCTGCAGACGTTTGTCGAATTCTGCAAGTCGATTGACTTCCGGCAGGATCAGGACGACGAACGGCGTCTGGTGTGCCGTGACCGCACTCAACCGCTCGGTCCGGATAACTACGTGCTGACCGACCGCAAGGGCGCATGGACCCGTTCTCAGATGGTGCTGCACAACGGCAAATGGATCGGCCTGGTTCAGGCTGCGAAGATTTTGGGCATGACCCGCCAGCGTGCTCACCAGATCGAATTGGAGCGAATTCAGGAACGACTCGACTCACTCAACGAAGAGCCGGCAGTCCACAGCGTCTGAGTCCCCGTCAGATTGCGTCCATGAGACCGTGACGAGCACTTCATCAACCGAGGCGACACCGCCACTGAGAGCCAGCAGGACAGCCCTGCTGGCTTTCAGCGTTATGTCCCCGCAAGCTCCGCCTTCGATCACTGTATCCCCGCTGACAACACCAACAGAGCCGACTGTCAGATTCGCATCGTCGGTGGATGCGGTGGCGCTGACCAACGTGACTCCGGTGGGCAGTGCATCATTCAGATCCACGTAGTACGTGCGAGCAGCATTTCTGTGTTTGCAGATCACTGTTTCAGTTCGGCATGTCATTGTTATCGCTCCACTTTCCAGACGACCATTGCCCGCCCTGCGGACCAGACCCGGGAACTGAAATCAACCGCCCAAGTGACAGGTCTGCCGG
>Ga0208161_1002154_pt1 | contig 10105 bp, 13 predicted proteins | sample CB_VirMetaG_3_FD_184538 | JGI IMG/M metagenome (GOLD analysis project Ga0208161, IMG submission 184538) | Freshwater to marine saline gradient viral communities from Chesapeake Bay - CB_1508_1S Viral MetaG (SPAdes) (version 4) | ecosystem: Environmental > Aquatic > Marine > Coastal | place: USA... | reverse complement strand
TGAAGATCTATTACCATCAAAAACAATGGATCTAAATCGAATACCTTCAACTCTGATTGAGTCTCTTTCACCGGAGAAGTTAAACAAACCAGGATTGATAGAACCAGAAATGCTAGCCTGGAGACGTTTAATTATTGATCCTTCACCGACTCCTCTAAAAGTGATATTACTATAATTAGTTGATATCGTGTTAATAAACGCCGAGTTTTTAAAATGATATGTTCCCGCGGGAAAGAAAATTTCTTTGATATTACCTTGCGCCGCAAGATTGATTGCGTTTCGAATCGGCTGAGTATCATCGATTATAAATTTAACTTCATCGCCAAACTGATAATCCTCTGAATTTACTAAAGGACCATCAGGCACCGCTTGACATTGAAGATAATTTGGCTGAGATCCTTCAATACGTGGTTTAATTTTTAAATGCTCTCTACCGACGATCTTTTTAACTTGTGTTGGAACGCCGCCTTGGACTGAGATTACCCCATCAAGAAAATCAGGCGTCCAATAATCAGGATTATTATTCCAGCTAGGAATTTCTTTGAGTCCATAATCTCTAAAGGTAACAACTGAAGCGCCTGGAAAGCCAATCTTGGCGTTACCAATCATTCCTAGAAATTCTGCTCTTGTTCCCCAGACTCTGTAGATAATGGGAACTACGTATTGACCCGTTTTTGTAAAATTAATGTCTACATACTGGTCCTGATTCCATTTGTCTGGATCTAGGACCTTAGAGTATTGACCTTCTCCACCAACAATCTGGACAGAATTTGGCATCTTTCCAGTTGAGGTATCATAGCCAAAAACATAATACTTTAAAGGTTGAATCAAACTTGAATTTACTGGGGAATTAGAAAAATCCACCCCTTGAAGGTTAACAGAGGATACAGAGATCACGGGGAGTTCTGCTGTACCCGAACCTACACCTCTATAAATATGGGCCTGAAGTTCAATTCCAACAGATAGGATGTCTAGGTATTGCTGAAGGGTTCCACCTTCTTCATCAATAATAGATCCGATGGATAACTCATCTTCGAGCCCAGAAAAAATACTCCCGGTAAATACCGTGGAGAGGCCCCGCGCATCGTAATTTTTTACATTGATGTAAGAATTTTTATCCTCGGGGACCTGAAGGACAAATTGCTTTCCTGTATCAGGTATGTATCTCATGTCTAAGAGCTAGTCTTAGTTACTTTAAACTTTTTTCAGGAAGACAAATCTCTTTCATACTCAAATTTTTGTACTTCTTTTAGGATATTTGGATTGACATCTAGTCGACCAGACTTAACAGCGTCAATGATTTCTTGCTTACGCTCCAAAGGTGCGGACTTAATTGTCTTTATAACGTCATAGGGATCTGGGTAGATCCCTTCAATCTTATATACTGAGTTGAAAAGATCGTTATTAATCATACCGTGTAGGGATTATTGGGAACGTGGATAGTGTAAGATGCGACTACATCAATAACATTGCTCGCAGTGGAATTGTGCCAGACATAGAGACTATCGCCTTCCTTGAGGATAAATTTGTTACCCTGGATAACTTCAAAAGCTGTTCCGGCTGGAATACTTACGCCATATAGAATATAAGCAGAGGACGTTGAATTTACAATTTTTGCATTTACCTCAATAGCACCGAGGGTTTTATTAGAAATTGTTAGCGAAGTAACTAAAGCAAAGTTACGTTCTGCTTCGGTGAGTGGATTGGTGGAAGCAGGTACGGTGATGAGGCGATTAGCTTCGGCATTCTCGACATTTGTCGGAGAGCGAAGAGCATTACTAGAAATATTTGCGGGGAGGAGAATGTTTGCCATGGTGGTAAGTAGATCAGCTCCAGATTAGATTGTGGATGTATTGTTGAGCGCGGATAGCATGCATATCACGTCTGCGAAGTACAGAATTCGCAGAGAGTGGATCCGCTTCCACCTCAATGAGGTTACGTGAGAGCACAAGAGGGATCGTAGTACCAAATCCATCCTGGAGACGGCCTTGGTCACGGAGTTGGGTATACCCTTCGAGTAGGGCAGGGATGGAGATAGTAGGAACTCCATCGGTATCTGGAGAACCCGTTACTGTTGTGAGAACTACGTTATTAAACGTTTTTGAAATCTCAAAATCTTTAATATTGAGAGCCATCAGGTAATAAACCTCGAGGTTTTAGTTTATAGGTCTAAGTAACTTTAAACAAGACATAGCAAATTAGAGCCATGGGAAAGAAAGAACTAGCCACGCTCATCGATGCATATAGTGATGCAAAGGCCTCTGGTAATAAATACCTCACCCAGACAATGATCGCCCAACTTGAACGGGCGCTTGATGAGGTATTTGGTATTGATCCTGCAGAGACACCTATGGTAGAATCAACTCAGGCATCTGAAGAATATTGATCGATGGGCAATGCGATGATCATCACAAGGCTCCGTGGAGGTAATGCTCAGTTCCCAGAGTCGAAAGAACTTGGGGACGTAGTAGTCCTTGCCAATGGAGATATCTTTTGCTACGATGGGGGCATTTGGCAACTAATCGGAGGAAGGTTTTTGCCACGAGCGATGAGAGAGGAGTTTTTGCATTACGTCTCTAGTGGCTGGCCTGATCCAGGTAGTGCCCGCTTTGATCTACCATCTTTGTTAGACTTGAGTATTTTTACCGATTATGGTCCAGATGATTTAGTACCCGGCGATCCTAAGTTTGTCGAAAGATTTATTACTAGGGTCGTGGAGGTCGCCGAGAGATGTCAAAAAGCAAAATAAAGGTCATTGGGGAGGATGTAAATTTTGCCTCAGTGGATCCTAAATATCTTACTAATGATTGTTACGGTATTACCTACTCAGAAGAGGAAGGCGGAAGGGAGATAACAGATATTGTTAAAGGGCGAAGAGTAGATGTCTTTGATGAGTATTATGACCTTGGAATGAAGATCAAGCGGATATTCATGGCGGGAGGAAGGCGGAATCCTAAGAACTCTGATCCTGAAATTGTAATAAAGCAATAAAAAGCGGGAAGGAACATTGTTCCTAACCCGCTATTATTTTGGTATTTAGCTAGTCAATCAATCATCATCTTCAATGCCTGAATCTGGAGCTTCGGCGGTGGCTTCAGTTACTGCATCTGGTTCTGATGTCTCGCCAGGTTCTTCACCAAGTTGAAGCTGCATTGCTTCAATTGCTCCTTGGAGTTTAAGAGCAAGTTCTTGTCGTTGAGCTAGGGCCTGACGGAGTTGACTAATTTCTTTATCCAGCTTTTCAAGCTGAGCAACAAAATTTTCTTTTAAAGAGGTTGGTTCCATGAATAATCTTTGTATTAATACGTATCTATTTTAAACTAAAAAACAGATTTTGTAAATACCTGATTATTTGGATTCCCAAGGAAGGCCCTTATTTACCACGAGTGGAGCAACTGGAGCGGGGGGATTTACTCTATTTGAAATCTCATTTCTCATTCTTTCCTCCATCTCGATGATTCTTGGACTTTGGAATCTTTCATTTAGCCACCCCATCACAGTCTCCTCGGTTAGACTTTCAAAAGGAACAAAAGATTCAGACGTAGGATCTACATCATCAGTTTCCAATGTAAATCTTTTATCTTCTTTTGTGCTAAATTCTTCTGGATCAATTGTATCGTAGGTATGCCATTCTACAAGAACCTGTGTAACAACTTGATCAGGATTATTTATAATCTCGATATCTTTAATTTTTTTCTTCTGCAAAAGAGCCATTGTGATCAATGTAATAAGCTATATGTATATTTAAACAGAATTATGACCCAATGAGATTTGTTTCTTCTTCCCCCTCTTCAAAGTCAACTTCATCTAATTCAGTTTCAATAAATCTCCAGAATTCCGCTCCTTCACATTTTTTAAGTATATCATCAGATAAAACATTTTCTGGGGGTTCGGAAGTTTTTTGCAATATGGGTCTTACTTCATGCATATCTGCAATTCCGTATGTTAAGCTATCATTCTCCTTATTTGTATTAGAAATGTCTAAAAATGAATGAGAGAATGGTTCTTCTCCAAGAAACTCATAAATTTTTAACAAAGTTTCTTCTGGGTCATTCACTAGGTCATTATATTCAACAAAATGAATGGAGTTGTCATATCCCTCTATTAAAGCTTTTTTAATAGCCTCTATAGACTGACCCAGGATTCCCTGGGGACTTGCAATAAACTCACACCTATTATCATCATTGATGGGAATATTCATTTTAATGAGCATTTCATCAATAAAGTTTACTCTACCATTTACTTCAAATGGATTTCTATGGTTCATAGAGATAAAAGAAGCAAGTATTTCAGAAATATCTCTTACAGGACAAATTACTTTGGGGTTAATTCCAAAATATCCATTAATATACTCCATTCTACCTGGCCACGATCTGTTTTTATCGAAAATAATTGGTTCTTTTCTATCACTATAATAGGTAAAGAGTACAGAACCAATTAACTCCCGTGCTTGATCGGGTTTTGGATACCCATGATATAACTCGTCATTGGACAATGATTGCTCAATTGCGAGCATTGTCGGAACTACGGGAGAACTCGGACCAGAATAAAACCTGGGATTTTGATTTAAAATTGAGGATAAAAGAGTGCTACCCGATCTTGGTAATCCTGCCATGAAATAATATGTTTTATTCATTCTTCCCATTTCTTCACGAAGAATTTCTTTGATCATTTCTTTCATAGTTTTATTGCTTATCTATAGATTCAACTATTTTTTTAAAATCGAAAATATTTTCCTGCTCTCCAAATGGATACTCTATCTCCGATCCATTAAAATCAAAATCAAAAAGATAACTCCCAGGAAGTTTAAAATCGTGAGGAATTTCTGTTGTGATATTATCATGGATATCATAACCAAACACCTTAGGACTGGTTCCATTCCATAGTACAGTAGAAGGAAGCCTTAGAGCCGCAGCGGCATGCTGCATACAAGAATCTATTAAAACTCTTTTCTTACTATGCAATAAAATACTAAATAGCTCAATTAGAGTTAATGATTTTTCTGGCGTTGCAAAAATGTGAGAAGCATTTTTTAGTTTTGGAGAATTGACTTTGGTAATTTGATAGATACGATAATCATTTTTATAGCGATCAACGATCTCTTGTGCTATATCCTCCGGCATATCCCTTGTCCAGGAATAAGGTTTTGCATCTGTAGTCATTAATCCACCATTCGTATGGATAACCATATATGGTTTTTTATCCGGGCTCCAGACTTGTTTTGAAATATTTTTTTGTAAAGTATTAAATTTTACAACTGGCTTCTCGTTTGTGTACTTAAGTCCGTACATTTTACACCACGTTTGAATGAGTGGGAGCTTTTGGTGGATATGATCCGTGGTAAAATATGGTTCGTTATGAAAAATAAGAGAGTCAGTATCTTTAATATAGTTTTGGTAGAAGTAATTAGTATTACCGAGTTGATACACTCGGTCGACAAAAGGAATATTTAAAAATACTTCCGTATACACACAAACTACGATGAGTTTTCGGTCAGGATAATTATTTTTAATACATCTAGCAACAGCTGTTGAGGCGATATGCTTTCCAATCCCACCTTGAACATGGAAAATGCAATACTTATTTTTCATAAATAAAAGTTTAATGGCGTTTCTAGTGAAAAAACAGAGTTTATTTCTTCGATAAGCTCCTTGTCTTTAGAAATTACCCCCAAGCCATAAGAAAATGTAAAATTTATTTTTGGAAGATCTATCTCTTCAAAAAATTTATAGACTTCGTATCCTGGAGTTTTAATACATGTATCATGCATTAGTATTATACCGTCGTTTTTTACAAATTTCCCCCAGGTTTCATAATCATTTTTAACTGCATGGTAACTATGAAATCCATCAATATGCAAAATATCAATAGGCTTCTTCCATTTTTTTGCGATAGGATTAAAAAACCCTTTTAAGAACTTTATGTTATTTAAACCTATTTCGTCTTTTTTATTAATTACAAATTGATATGTGTTTCTATATCCTGCCTGAGGATCTCCCTCAAAACTATCTATACCATAGACTTTACCTATGCCAGGCGAAGCAAAACAAAAAGTAGAATACCCAAAATCAACGCCTAGATCCACAATAACATCTGGATTTAATCTCTTTACGATCCATTGAGCAAAATGAATATGATCTGTCCAAGAGGTAGGAACGTCCTGAAGATAATTAGAAATATCTTTCATGCTTCTTTTTTCTTTGTTCTTCGTATAATTTTACCATATTATGTGGAATATCCCAATTTTTTCCGTTGATAAAATGATTATATGCTATAAGATTTTTTGAGTCTAACTCAATTCTTTTTGCAACATCGCTATCTGGATCGTTGAACTTAGTAAGGGTTTTTGATATCTCCCCTTTAATTTTATTGGAAGTTATAAAATAAACTTCTTTTGCCCTTTGAGCGAGAAAGTCATCTCCATACCATATTTTATATAGAGATGGTATTGGAGTATATGACTCCCTACGCATAAACATACAAATCCCAAAAGCCCAAGCTTGAGACCCTATGGGTTTTTGTGGATCGTAATTTAACTTAGTAATTTTTTCGTCCGTGTCAATAAAATCATCTATTTTGTAGTTATTATGTCTACCTTGGAGATTAACGCCGATCAAATCGCCTTTTTTAATATCAAAGTTACTCACCATTTCAAAAATATCTGATGATACTTCAATATCATCATTTAAGATTCCAATAGTTTGCGACTTTGATCGATAATATCCTTCATTCCATGCAGGATTTACGTAAATATTCTTATTATAAGAAACTAATTCTATCTTGGGGTTTTTTAAGACTTTGCCATTTGGTCTTTTTAATTTTTGATTATCTATTAATATAATTTTGTTAATAAATGGGCACTCACAATACCCTTCTAATACGGAAATAAAAGTCTTACTAAACCACATCGTAGGAATGATTATATCTATCATGCTCATAAATTATACGACCTAGTAAAATCCCCTTTAAATTTTTTGAGTCCAATGTGAGTCACCGTGTGTTTTGGGTTTAACCAAATTTGATATCCTAACTCTTTAATTTTCTCGCAAAGAATAATATCTTCGCCATGGAAAGATTCATTAGAGACGGTGTATTCACAGATATATTTTAGCATCCTTTGGCGGAAGAAGCATTGCGGATTACTCTCCCAAAGGTCCCTAACTACCTTCTTTGAAAGTTTAAGAAATCCAGTTCCGCATCTATTAATTTTTAGATATCCGTCATTTGGATCTGGGGTCTTATCAACTTCGAATACATTATACTCGATCTTTTTATCCCCCTTATTTACAACAGGGACCGCTATGACATCTTTTGCGGATTGGATTATCTCCAAAAGGATATTTGGATCCCACTCTTCATCGTCGTCAATAAACACCATTGAGTCATATTTTTCTTGGTAGGCAAGATTAAGAAGCTCATTTCTCGCCATGGGTAAGATGCTTTCATTGGCAAGAAAAACACAACGTATATCTAAATTATGTTTAAGACCGAGCTTTATGGATTCGCAGAGGCTATTGACAAAGTACGCATCTACCTTTTGATCTAGGCAAGGCGTTGCTATAAGCACTCTTTTCATGAGAACGTAATACTCTATATATGAAGAGTATTATATCATGTATTTTATGCGTTTTCAAGCGCCTCTAATCTTGCAAGAATGGATTTATTCTCGGCGTCGAGTTCTTTGATTGCATTAACAAGGATCGGGATAAAGTATTCATAAGTCAGTCCTAACCTATCGGGGGTATCTGTTTTCGTAATAACTGGATTATCTCCTTCAAGGGCAAGGATTTCTTGGGCACTAAATCCATATCTTCTATAGTTATCGGTAACTTCTTCCGTATCGTAGTCAATAAATGAGTACTCGATGGGATTTACACCCTTTAAGAAGTCTTTTCCGTGAGATACATTGCCCCATACACATTTATATCGAATATCGGATGCGACAGACCAGGCAATCTGAATACAAGCATTTGTATGCGAACTATTGCCCATTACAATACGATTCCCAGTTGTTGTAAGGTTATCAAGTCCATTTGGACTATAACCACTACAACAACCAATTGCGATATTATTTGATGCAGTTGTGTTGTTATAACCAGCACAATGACCAAGGATGATATTATAGTTTCCAGTGGTGTTGTTGAATCCTGCACTTAAACCAATGAAGTTATTATCGATTCCAGTGGTGTTGCAGAATCCTGCTATATATCCAATGAAGTTATTATGAAATCCAGTGGTGTTCGAGTATCCTGCGCACCTACCAAAGAAGTTATTACTACCTCCAATGTTCGAGAATCCTGCGCACCTACCAAAGAAGTTATTATCCCATGCAAAGGTGTTGCAGTATCCTGCTTGATGACCAAAGAAGTTATTATACTTTCCAGAGGTGTTGCAATAACCAGCTTGATATCCAATAAAGTTGTTACTAGCTCCACTGATGTTGAAATAACCAGCAAGATATCCAAAGAAGTTGTTATTAGATCCAAAGGTATTGCAGAAACCAGCTTGATTTCCAATAAAGCTGTTATTTAATCCAGTGGTGTTGCAATGACCAGCAAATGGACCAAAGAAGTTGTTACAACCTCCCGTGGTATTGTGATAACCAGCACATACTCCAAAGAAATTGTTGTAAGATCCACTGATGTTGGAGTAACCAGCGAATGCTCCAATGAAGTTATTATTTAATCCAGTGGTGTTGGAGCGACCAGTAAGATTTCCAATGAAGTTGTTATTAACCCCAGTTGTACTGCAATAACCGGCAAAATTTCCAAAGAAGTTATTATGAGATCCACTGGTGTTGGAGTAACCAGCACTGGATCCAAAGAAGTTGTTATAACCTCCACTGGTGTTGAAGTAACCAGCCTCAGTTCCAAAGAAGTTATTACGAATTCCTACGGTGTTGCGCTGACCAGCACTATATCCAATGAAGTTATTATGAGATCCATTGGTGTTGGAGCTACCAGCTTGACTCCCAAAGAAGTTGTTATTAGATCCAGCGCTGTTGCAATAACCAGCTTGATATCCCATGAAATTATTACGAGTTCCAACGATGTTGGCGAAACCAGCAAAGCCTCCGAAGAAATTGTTAAGACCTCCGGTGGTGGTGCAATAACCGGCACATAGTCCAATGAAGTTATTATTAGTTCCAGTGGAGTGACGGTAACCAGCGAATGCTCCAATGAAGTTATTATTTAATCCAGTGGTGTTGTAGCGACCAGCAGATGGTCCAATAAAGATATTATTTAGTCCAGTTGTATTGCAATAACCAGCACTACATCCAAAGAAGTTGTTACAACCTCCCGTGGTATTGCGATAACCAGCTTGACTTCCAAAAAAGTTGTTATTAGATCCAGTGGTGTTGTAGCGACCAGCAGATGGTCCAATAAAGATATTATTTAGTCCAGTTGTATTGCAGTAACCAGCATTACATCCAAAGAAGTTGTTATTAACCCCGGTGGTGTTGTAGCGACCAGCATTATTTCCAATAAAGTTGTTATTAGATCCAGTGGTGTTGCAATGACCAGCAAATGGACCAAAGAAGTTGTTAAAAGCTCCAGTGGTGTTGGAGTAACCAGTATTACCTCCAAAGAAGTTGTTATTAACTCCGCTGGTGTTGCAATAACCAGCACATAGTCCAAAGAAGTTATTATTAGATCCAATGTTAACGAAACCAGCACGATTTCCAAAGAAGTTGTTATTAGATCCAGAGAAGTTGGAATAACCAGCACATACTCCAAAGAAGTTGTTAAAACCTCCGGTGGTGTTGATGAAACCGGCAAGGTATCCAAAGAAGTTGTTATAACATCCAGTGGTGTTGGAGCGACCAGCTTGATTCCCAATGAAGTTATTATTAGATCCACTGACATTATTGTAACCAGCAAGATTTCCAAAGAAGTTGTTATTAGATCCAGTAGTATTGCATCGACCAGCACATTCTCCAATGAAGTTGTTATCAACCCCAGTTGTATTGCAAAAACCAGCAGCGAATCCAAAGAAATTGTTATCAACCCCAGTGGTGTTGGAACTACCAGCTTGATTTCCAATGAAGATATTATTAGATCCAGTGGTGTTACAGAAACCAGCACGACTTCCAAAGAAGTTATTA
>Ga0208161_1002153_pt1 | contig 10107 bp, 7 predicted proteins | sample CB_VirMetaG_3_FD_184538 | JGI IMG/M metagenome (GOLD analysis project Ga0208161, IMG submission 184538) | Freshwater to marine saline gradient viral communities from Chesapeake Bay - CB_1508_1S Viral MetaG (SPAdes) (version 4) | ecosystem: Environmental > Aquatic > Marine > Coastal | place: USA... | reverse complement strand
GATTGTCGGTCTCCCCAAGCTTTAATGTACCCGCTACATCAAATTCATAGTTTCGGTACACTTTGTCTTCCCCCTCAAAATAAGAAATCACTCTGAGCTTGTCTCCTTCTTGAAATTTGTAAAAGTTTAGTCCTCCTTCTGGCGTCCTGGCGCCAAACGAGCTAACGTATGAAATCGGATGCCCTTGAAGATAGTTAAGGGAAACGTATATATTTTGATTTGAATCTGCAATTTCTTGATCTTCAAGATTTTGAGAAACGTAAGCACCTCCAGCAGTATACTGAACGAAGTCCTGAACCGTAGTGTTTTTAGAGTATACAATTTTGTACTGATAAGCCCAAGAAGGAGGGTCGTGTTGAATTTCAAGGGCGATCTCTACTCTACCTTTTCCACCCTCTGGCCTCTCAGCATCGGTATATCCCTCTACAAATACCGTCTTTAAAGGGTTCACAAAACCATGTCTTCCTCTTTCGTCGTAGTATACAATTCCGAAATCGTGATTTGCTTCAGTTTTGAATGACCTCGATTCTCTTTGATCAAAGTTTGATATAGTAAACGACTGAGAAACAATCTCTGCTGGCGATTGTAACCTTTTGAAATTTGGCAAGGCAGGGTCTATCACGTCTGAGTTTGACTCTGACGGTTCTGGCAATACGTATTTGTGTACTGGGTTGCCATTGTTGTCATTCCCGACTCTAAATAGCATGGGTAAAACAGTAGCCCAAGGAGCCGCGTCTATGCTAATGTTAGGAATTTCAAAACTACCTATTTCTCCTGTATAAAAAGAAACGCTATTGTAAGAAAAAACACCATCAGAGAAAGACGGGTTTACGGTAACAGAGCCCTGATTGTATAGCCTCCATCTATCGTAGGCATTGTCGTCTGAACCAAAGGCGTTAGAAGGCCCTCCGCCAGGGCCTCCCTCGCCATCCATAAGGCTGACCTCAGTAGACAAATCAAATGCAGACAACTTTTTAAGATATCCTATTTGTTTTGCGGTTGTGTAAATTGGAGTGGTATAATATGCAACATCATTGTTTTCAAGGGCGGGATTAAAGTGAAATTTTAAATCTGGATTTATTCCCTTTGACCCCAGCCATTCACCAATAGAATAAGCGCCTTCCTCTATCTCCTCAAGGTCTCCTCTGGATATTGCTATCCAGTCCAAAGGATGGAGTTCTTCACTGGTAGGGACTGTTGCGTGTAAACAAGTGTATATCTCAGGATTATTTATTTCTTTTAACTTAATTCTAAAATGATTTGAAGTCGATGGAACGTAACTGTAATTTCCAGTATACGTAACTTCTTTCAGCTCAAACTTTACGTTAGCTTTGTTTATAATAAAAAACCCGCCTGGAGGAGGTGTTGTATTAAGCTCAGAATAAGTCTTTACAGCGCATATAAGGCGAGCTTCTGGAGATGTAGTGGTCTGCGATTGACGTATTTGGTCTTGCTTTATCAATTTTCCGCTATAAAGACCTACATCAAGATTGTAGCTGTCCTCAGACTGCACGCTCAATACTTCAAAACCCGCTTCTTCATCCTGATTTAATAAAGCTTTCTTGAAAGCTTGATTTATTTTTTGTTGGGCGTTTTGAGGTATAGCCTGATTTGTCTTAATCTTAGCGAAAAAATTTACAGTCCCTCCTTTTAGTATTATCGGATTTGCAGCGCTAGTCCCGTAAGCAGTTACTTCTGACACCCCCAATGGGTCATTCGAATCGGAAGTACTATAGACCGTATTCCATGCCTGATCGGTAGGCGCTACACCGCTGCCGCTACCAAACATAGAGGGGAGTTGATCATACCCAGCGCCTGCCTGTGCGTCTGTTTCTGCCAATGACTGCTCGAAGTTTACGTTGTTGTAAGCATTGTCTATACCTTCTTGAGTCTGAGGTCCGAACTGTCTGGTTTGGTGAAACGAATTAGCCGTATTTGCCCCGTAAAAGGTGTATGCATGCCAATTCCTGTCTGGAGCTATAGTGACACTTAATGAAAGTTCAACACCCTCCTCTAGTTCAGAAGGCATTTCTGAAAAATCAAGAACAAAACCAACAGACTTACCTAAATTGGCAGTCCCCGAACTAATAGGCTCTATGCTCGGTATTATGTTGACGTCGTAGCTTAAAAAACTTTCTGGAGCATCCTTGTACAACACCTTGGCTGAACACTTAGTTTTTACAGCGTTAAATCCATCAAGGTAATTGCCATACATAAGTCTGTTCGAGGATACAGTCTGAGTGGTGGCTTTTCTTGGAACGGAGTCGAATTGTTTGTTTACTTCATCCTGGCTGACAGCGGTGCCTATCTTATCGTTATAAAACCTGTAAAAATATGTGTTATTAGGACCATTAAGGTTAGAAACGTTAAACGATTCGTCGAGGGATATTTCGTCAATAATCAAAAAGCTACCCGTTACTCCCTGCTTTGCGAGAATTTTTATCTCTTGTATTTCGTTTGTGCTGTCGGGGTTGTCTCCAGGTAGCGGAATTTCTAACTTACACGTGTTGTATGTAGAATGGTCGGAATAAGGTTGAGCGCCCTGAAACACAACAGAAGGCGGAAAAGCTACATCTGAATACGGTGATATCGAGCTCTCCATACCATCCTTGTAGACGTACTGATACGCAAACTGAAAACCTGGAGTAGCGGAGAAGTTGCTCGTGGATCTAGAAGGGTCGTTCTCAAAAGAGAATACGATGGGCTTTAAAGGTACTTTTGGGCATGCTGTAATAAAGTCAGCCTCTGCGTATCCATTTGATCCGTGAATGCTTTGACCACCAGCATCAAGAGCTCTATAAGCGTTTATTTTTCTCGGTTCGTTCTTACCATCCGTGAAGTAGATGATAGTGTCTTTATCAAACTCTGGTCCGAGTTCAGCAAACGTAGCAATAGCGTTACTGTAAACAATATCTGCCTTTATGAAACCGTTCTGAGGGAAGTTAAACTGCTTACTTGTATATACAAGTCGCAGGCTATTAGCCGATGAGCCTGGAAGGACACCGTATTTATCGTAAGCCCAGACACCATGCCTCGTCCCGACAGAAGAATATATGAATAAGTAGGTAATATCCGTCTTTGTATCCTCTACACTCCCTATAAGCCTTGCGTCATCAGGCAAAGCGTCAATTTCATTAACCTTTACGTTACTCCTTATGTTTTTAAGAACCTGGTCTCCAGCGGCAGCCTTAATTCCGTTAACAAAAGACTCGTTATCAGCACCTGAATAAAGGTTTAAGGCGTCTTCCATAGACACCTTATCCAAAGCCTTACTATCCGCGTCTGAATTTAAGACTCTAGGTATTCTCTTATCTATCGGCATTAGTACTTAGGAGCTTGTTGGAAGTTCTTACGAATGGTTCTCAAAGCCTCTTCTTTAGTGAAGTTGCTCATTCTGGCATTAGCCTTTCTTCGTTCGTTATAGTACTCCGATCTAGCTCTTGCCTTTTCATTGGCTGGTACGGATGCTTTACGCTCGATTATTTTGTAGTAGATGTAAGAGCGAAGCGCTTCTTCGATGTAGACGTGTACACTTGGGTCTGAAGAGCGAGCTTCGTCAGCAATGTACTCGATAACTACTTGGGAGTAAGAAGAGTTAGTCTCTACTTCTAGTCTGTTTTGATCTAAGTTTAAACGATAATCCCCAGCCAAGTTACCACCTCCTATACCGTATATTCTCCCCAGACCTCCTTGATAAAGGTAATTATCGAATATGTAGTAGTCTAAATCTCCGATAGAAGACGAGCTTGTCGTTGTAGCATCTTTGTCGTCCACTCTGTCGTATACCCCGTCATTATCGGTATCTTTAGCAGAAGATACAGTGTAAACGGCCTCTCCTCTAGCATCGGCATACGCCCTAGACTGATTGATGTTTTTGTTCTGACCAAACACCCTTACGATCCCGTCACTATCCACAATACCCACCTTAACTAAATCCACGAAATCATCAGGTAGCTCCACCGTGTTGTTCTCGGTATTTATATTGAGTTTCAATGACTTAACTTTCTTGCTCAGGTCGAACCCGATCTCTCTAATACCACGAAGAGCAAAGTTCCTGATAGCGGAGTCTGAAGCATTGCTGGCATAATCATCACCATCAAGAGTAATGATAAAGTCTTTTATTACTTGACTTAAGGGTACTGTATTTCTAGCCATTATTCAGACGCTTCTTCTTGAGTTGCAAACACAGAGACGCTCTGGTCTCTCAATCGAATACCGATAAGCTTAGCCATCTCCATAACTACTTCCGTTAGATAATGCGGGGGTAGCATAAAGTCTCTTGAATTAAGAGCGTTGAAGAGCTCTACTTCTTGTCCTGTGTAGTTTACGACATTGAAATCGTAGTACGGAGGATTGATGCTTATCGTTCCGTCGTTATTAAACGACGTTGGTTTTGCGTAATAAGAAAGCGTAACAGAAGATACACTGCTTGGGAATATCTCTATGTCAACTGGAGACACCAAGGCTACTGGGAATTCATCAGACGGAACCGATAGATTGCTACCGAGTATTCTGTCCATCTTCTCTGGATCGTAAACAATTTCGCAGTTAATCCTGCTTGTTGTATCTCCAACATCCCGAACCGCATCAGCCGTGATTGAGATAATCTTAGACAAATCAAGCGGTTTACTTATGAGTGGAGATGAAGAATCGATGATTTCTTTCCTGAAGAAAAACGACAAATCCTCTTCTCTTTGTTTCCGAACAGACTTATCCCTACCAGGATCAAAGTTCTGTCTGTTTAAGCGCTTAGCGTCTACGAGCTCCGAGAACATCTCGTTGTAGACATTCATCTGAGCTAACGCAGCAAAAGAGTTAAACACCTGTGGGGTGATGAATCCTTTCTGCTCTTTGTTAGCCAGATCCTTTAAAGCGGTATATACTTGCAATACGCTAACCATAAAGCAAATATACAAAAAGAAAAAGCAGCGGATTTATTGGTCGGCTGGCCTTGAATACCTGTTGTTTAATTGCACCGCTAGGCTCCTACACGCAAGGTCTCCGATGTCTTTAGGAATAACCCCAAAACGAGCAATTCTCAACGAAGGAATTGTCAAATCATAAGGGAGGATCATGCCGAGCCGACCCAGATACATAAGGCCGTTTGTTGTTTCGTCTACAGACTTTTCAAAGATCAGCTCGCCAAACTTATCATACACGTAAACGTTGTTTTCGGTGGACCTTCTAATAACAAAGCTAAGCAGGTTTCTAGAGCTCGATTCTGTTTCGGCTCCAGTCCTCTTGTAGTCAGAAAACGCGTCCGAAGAATTTGATATTTTGCCTGCCTGCTTTTTATTATTGAGGTCCTCGTTGTAGTTAAACTGAAACTGATTTCCCAAAGAACTATGAGGAAATGGCCCCATACAATTAGCGAACGTATCAGATGCGTATGGCAAGAAACTAGAGTACACAGGTTCCATTAACGCTCCGTCTGGGCGAACAATGGTCATATACACTACATGATCATTATATGGCTGTGGTGGGGTCGTTAATAGACTGGACGCAAAAGAGTTAAAAACCAATCTGCATCCGTCAGCAGTGCTGGCTATATCGGATGCAACCACTGTAAAAACCGCATTGTCGGAAGCTCCAAAAAAAACAGTTACTAAATCCCCTACCTCCATACCTCTTCCAGGTTTAACAACTCTAAAATCTGTCAGATTCGCTGAAGCGTCAGTAGACGCTTTGAATGTAGGCCTTTGGCTTGAAGCTAAAATACTGGTTTCTAGTGTAACGCCGCCTCTAACGATAGCCACCGTTACTGAAGCTACATCAGTAAGATCTGCGGTAGTCATATTATCACTAGCCGAGGCTATATTAACATCTGGAACCAAGGCTCCAGAAACAGAGAACGATATTGTTTTTTTAGAACAGATAGGGTCGGCAAATTGAAGTGTCGGTACAAAGCCAGTAGAAGAGACAGTAGCGTCGAATGATCCCGTGCCTGCCGTTCCTCCGTTCACAAGGGTAGAAATGAAGTCCCCCTCATTTACCCCAGTAACATCGTCTGGCTCAAAATCAAATTGAGGCTTATTGTCTGTTTTTAAGAAGTCGATACCTCTTACTACGGCGTTAGTATCAAGACCAGTTACAATCGCGTCGGTTCCAACCAATCCTCTCTCCACGGGACGAGCTCTTACTCTAGCGTCGATCGTAGGTTTAGACGTCTTAGCCCCAAATGTATTTTCTACGCCTGTAGCGTCAAACTTCATTATGTTTTTAGTAGCGTCCCTGTTAATGAAGTTGATGATTTCCTCCATCAAATCAGCTTCTTCTCCAGTATCGCAAGAAACCGTTACGCTAGTCTTCTCAAATGATTCACCAGCAAGCGTTAGGCTGTTCTCTTCGAATGGCGCAGAGTCATTGAAATACATAGTGATATTACCCCTGCTAGCAGCCATATACGCTAAATTTCTAGCGGGGAATGAAATTACGCTAATGCCTTTACCGTTATCTGAGAATACGGATCCACCAGATACAGAAGGGTCTTTTCTTTTAAATAAGAAGAACTTTTGAGACATACGCAAATATACGAAAGAAAAAAGCCACCCGAAGGTGGCCTTTTATTTATGCTAGGCGATCTAACCTCTCTTCTAGAGCGGAGAGCACCGAAGCTCCTTTCTCTGTGAGGCAGAACCGTGTCATTACATCCATGTTATCCTGACCGACAGGTACAGAGACGATAAGGCTGTTAGAGTCGAACCAGTAAACACCGTTGCTCTTCAGATTAATAATCTGATAGTCAGCCGCTTGCTTGATCGTAGCGCGGGCCTGTACCTGCGGTGAATCGAACGCCTCCATAAACTCAGAAGGCTTAGACTTCGCAATGCGCAACAGATTAAACCGAATCTCAGAGGTTGGCTGGTCGATATTCACGTTGAAGTAAATAGCTACAGGCAGAAGCTCTTCGATGCTCTTCTCGCGCACCATCATGATGGCTTCGTTTTGCAGGAACTCTTTCTTGAGCTCTTGTTCAGCCTCCATCTTCTTGTTCACTTCTTTGAAGAGTTGGCCCCCGTTAGCCATGTTGAGGGGGTGGGCCTCTAAGAACATGCGCAGGTTTGGCTTGTCTTTCGGGACGAAGATGCGACCTTCGTTGAAGATGACAGCTTCACGACGTGCGTTCTGGCTTTGCTCGTCTACGTAGATAGACGGCTCGTTAGGGCAGTAACGAATCTCACGAACGGTGTCGTGGTCAGCGTCGTATACGGTCACTCCTTTCTGCGGGAGTAGAAATACTACCCCAGCGTTCTTAGGGATTTCAAACTCTTTGTTTTGATTAACCTGTTCTTTTCTGCGAATAACAGGTTTTTTCTTTGGTGTTGCTTCTGCAACTGGCTGGGTAGCTTTAGGTCGCCCAGGAGTCTTTTTGGTTTGTGTAGTCATATTGAATTTAATTAGTAATGCAAATATACTAAAAAAGAAAAAGGCCCCGTAGGGCCAGTTTCATTTAGGTTTGGTTGTTCTTAAGCCTCGTGGGTAACGGCTATAACTTGATCAAGAGACACCGAATATGACTGATTTGGATTAGTCAAAACTACATGAGCAGTATTAACAATGTCCGTGTCAGTAATTGGTATAGCTGTTGCCGTCTCGCCGTCAAGGTAGTACCCATAAGGGTTGATAGTTATTTTTCCGTTTGCATCAGCAGAAACAGTTCCCGTCAATGTTGGACCAGTTAGAGTCACAACTGGATCTCCAGACGAATTTACGTTTTCAATATACACTGAGTAATCGTATGGGCCAGAAGATGCGCTTAAACCCTCAAAAATAAGAGTAAACGCTTCAGCCGACACATCCACAGCATCAGGGTCTATCTCCAAGTCAAGAGACTCGTTGTCCGAGTCAAACGTATAAGAGAAATCTATCGCTGTAACGCCGTCCGCTAAAACAGCTTTAACAGCAAACTTATCAAGCAGCTGAGAGTTTGTTGGCAAACCGTTTAAAGCGTTAATAATAGATTCGGCCACACTTGCTGCTTTACCGTCTTCAACGACCAGAGAAATTCGTTCTGAGGTACCACTATTTGTAGTCAAAGAATTATCCTTCTCTTCAAGAAAAATCACAACCTTATCATTAGTTTCATCGGCATGCAGAGCCCTTACTCTACCGTTAATAATCTGAAAGATATTATCAGTAAGGAAACTTAATCCGCTGTCTGATCTGAAAGTATTAATCATGATGTTGTGTTTAGGCCATATCGAGGGGAGCTTTCGCCCCCCTCGATGCAGCTATTTTAATTACGCCTTAACGACAGTAAATGCAGTTCCGTCTACCTCTGCGTAAACCCCAGTAAGATCAATGATGGCTTTTTTACCAAAGTTAATCTCCTCAATCAAAGCTTCAGCGTAAGCTGAACCCTCGGCTGCGGTGTTTGTTCCAGAAGCTGTTAGAGTTGCATCGGATGCGCTTCCGTCTTCATCCTTAATGTGGACGATGACGTTATCCGCGTCGGTCTTTGTGTCTAGTGCGAGAACGTTGTCTACTGGAAAGTACCAGCTGTCCCCTTTCAAAAATTTCATCATAGTTTCTAAATATTTAAAGATTAAACAATTAGCCCTTGATGAGTACGTGTTGATTTGCAGCACGAGTCAACAAAGCAACCTCAGAGCGGTAGTGGAACGTAGCAACGTCCTTACCAGCATCACCGTTGTTGTTGTGACCCAATACGCCACCACCAGTTACCCAGTGCTCCATCTCACGAGAGTAGCCGTTAGACGCCTTATACTTCATCTCCAAAGCTGGAGCCTTCATACCAGAACGCGCATCAGTTACTTGAGTCAATGGGCACATAACGCCTTGGAACTTGTTTGAAGCACCCACCAAAGTAGGATCGTTCAACAGCTTCCAGTCGTGCTTGTGGAAAGTGTAACCGCCGCGTGTAAACGACTTAAAGCCGAGCTTCACAGCCATGTTAGCGTCGTTGTTGAACGCACCGAACTGACCAGCCAAACCAGCAGTAACACCAGTAGAGATACCAGAAGCGAGCATATCATCGATAGCCAAGTCTTGCTTTCTGTTCAAGTACATAGCGTACTCAGAAGGAGCGCCTTGCTTGTCCAGCTCCAAGATGATGTCATCGAACTCAGCGAATGAATCGAGAGGGTTGGCGTTAGCGTTGCTAACGTTGATGCCTCTGCTCTCCAAAGCTGTGATGTATCCCTCCGTTCCGTTCAAATCGGTAACAGAATTAGCGACAGATACGTCAGCTTTCTGACCGCCGTCAATAATGTCGCCGAACAACAAGGTCATCTCACGCTTGTCCATGAAGCGCTTACGAGCTTCTTGCTCACCGTACATAAACCATCTGTAATCACCGTTTCCGATGTTTACATAACCAATGTTGGTGGCCTGTGAGCCATTGACTTGGTATCGGTCCTTAACGATAGCGTAAGAGTTAATTCTTCTGATCACCTCTGGCTGAACGAAGCTGCTTGGCTGGTCTGAGCCTTGAGCGTACATATTACCGATAACAATCAGAGTACCTCCGTTAGTAGCGTCAAAGTCTGTGGAATTTCCTGCCATTACTGCACCGTCGAGGCGGCCAATAACAACATTACTTCCCTCACCGCCAGAGATAACAATACCTCTAACTCCAGACGTAGTGTCCATAACTACGTCATTAGGCTGAAGTCCATCCTTAATATCAGAGTCGGTAATAGTTACTCTGTCGTTTCCAGCAGCTCCACCACCGTTTCCAGCGGTAGTGTTACCCCCAGTATAAGCCAACTTCTTGTGGCGGCGACCAACCTCGTAGAATTCAACTTGGTCAGAAGCACCAGCAGCAGTGATCGCTCCAGTTAACTTCAAAAAGCCTGTGATACCCTGGTCTCCATAAGTTTCGACCAAGAGCTCACTTACGTCGGGCTTGCCCAATACGCCCGTTTCTGTTGAGACAGCAACGTTCAAGAGCTCGCCAAGGGCTGTGTATTTGTCAGGTGTGGCAATAAACCTGTTTGGTGCGCCATCAATAGCAGCGCCTGTAGTAGTAGCCATAATTTTCTATTTTTTAGATGTTAAAAGTCATCCTCCCCGCCGAGCCAGTCATAATGTTTTTTAGTTGCTCAGTGAGAGGGTTTGTTTGTTGGTTTTGATTCCCTTGCGGAG
>Ga0208161_1002152_pt1 | contig 10109 bp, 9 predicted proteins | sample CB_VirMetaG_3_FD_184538 | JGI IMG/M metagenome (GOLD analysis project Ga0208161, IMG submission 184538) | Freshwater to marine saline gradient viral communities from Chesapeake Bay - CB_1508_1S Viral MetaG (SPAdes) (version 4) | ecosystem: Environmental > Aquatic > Marine > Coastal | place: USA... | reverse complement strand
AGTAGCCGCATTCGTCGCAAGCACCGAGAATGTCGTCGCGTTAATAAACGTGACTGACCTGTAGCCGAGTAAGTCGCTTGGCAAAGCAAAGCTTGCTGCAATTCCTGCACTGAGTTCCTCTATTGTAATGGCATCGCCTGTGATTAGGCCGTGGGGTTGCGCTGTCACAATAGTAACTGTCTGATTACCGTTTGCCACTGTTGCCGTCAGACTTGCCTCGCTTATGTATGGCGCAGCGTATACGTCGCCAGATGCGCCTGCGGTAGCCAAACTGCTGGCAGTGAAGGTGAATTGTGTCTCTGATAGGATTGAAACGGTACGCAGGCCAACCAAGTCTCCCGCCCCACCCGCGAATGCAGCGGTTAGAGTGCTTGACGGCCTGCTTACTGTTATTAATTGCCCTTGCAACAATCCGTGGTTTACAAGCGTTGTAACCGTCACAACATCCGATCCAATGTTCACTAGCACACTGCCGATCATTGCTTTGATTACTGGCGCACAATTTTCTTGGCCGGAATAGTCAATAAGGTTCTGTTCTTTGCGTTCTTTAACAATCTTGTTCTGCGCAAGCGTAGGAATAAAATACAGCTTGTCGTCTGAAGGCCGCAGGAATCCGTTGAAAAACACCTTGTTTGCGCCTGTCCAGCTTGTCCACGCTTCTGTTAGGTAGTTGTAGCAGTACGTCACGTCTGCCACCTGTGATAGGGTGTTTGGACGCTTTACTGACAACAAATAGAGGCGTTCTGATTCATAACCTACGGCTGATGTGGTGTTTTCCAGATCTTGTCCAAGGATGGCGGTCAAAAGAGGTTCAATAATACGCGATACGATGCGCACCGCGCTGTCTGTAATCTGCACAACACCTTGGTTGGACAAGCAATAGACGGAGTTGTTCAAAACCGCCACAGAATCCGTTGCTTTTACAAAAACTGTATTATCTAACGCTGTAACTGTGAAGTTCGATGCGCTGTCACCGTTGAGGCGATAAATTCCGTCATCTTTTAGGATAATCAGCGAGTCACGGAGTGCTGCAACACGCAAAATGGGTGACGCACGGCTTCCTACGTCGCGAATATTGAACAGCGGCACCGCTTCGGGTTCATTGATCTTTGAAATATAGAGGCGATTAGGTCCGATGTCGGCTTCTGACTGCAAAGACGTGCCAGATGCGGGAATTATCGGTTCAAATGCCTGTCCAAGTGCCGATGCCGCGTTGGTTGTAAGACTAAACGCCGCTTGATCAAGGTTTTTCGCAAGCAGGGTAATAGCACCGGGGGGTTGCGTGACCTCAGATGTGTACTGCGCATATACAATAGACGCTGCATTGCGGTTGAACGCCTTAATTAGGTAGCTGGCGGTATAATAGATGGCTTGTGACACAGTGACAATGGGCGATGCAGTTGTAATCACGCGCTTGACGATGCGTTGGCCTGTTGATGTGCGCGTTCCCTCAAAGGTAATGCTACCTGTCGCACCGGATGCCACTGTAAACGTAAACTGGTTGGCTGTTGTGACCGTGATTTGGTACTCGCCAAGCGGAATACTGCCGACTGCTGACAAAACTCTTATGTAGTCGTTGTTTTGAAAGCCATGCGCAGTGCGGTTTACCGTTGCTGTGGTGCCTGCGACCGTGACAGCGTTCGTTACGGTTTCGTTTCCGACAGGTGCGTTCGTTGCGTCACCGTAAAATCTATAAGTTTCAGTCGTTACGCCGTCTGTAAGGCTAAGAGTGTTGCCATTCGCGATCAAACTAGGGTCAACAGTTGTCAAACTTAGCAAGTGATACTGCACGGTGTTGGCGTAGAATGCATATCCTTTAAACACTGCAATATCTTCTGCGCGTGGCGGTCTTGTGTTTGCCTGTAGAATGCCCTCTTGATTGCTGTTTGTGTACAAAAACGGCTGTCCGCCAAGCAAGAGGTCAGGCAAGTCGTCGGTGTAGGTCAAAAAGCCATTCAAAACGTCAGTTGATGTAAAATTCTGTTCTGCAACAAGGCGAAAGTCGTCGAAGGGTTCGCTTGTGGCGTTTACTGACCCTGACGTGCGGTAGACTTGGTACAGATATTCTGTTGATGCAACCTCGTTCGGGATGCTTGCAGTAATTCTGCCGGTTGGATTCCATGAGTATTCGACTGTTGCCAAGTAAGACGGTGGTGATGGCGGGATGCCGGCGGGCACGGTGTATGCAAAGGTAAATGAAACGCCGGGGATGACTGTCACTGTTGCAAACTGACTGTTCGGTGCAATCGTAATTACTGGCGATGTCACAGAAACAGGAGTGTATTGCACGATGGTGACAAACTCGCCCGCTGTTGTGAACGGATGTCCACTGTCTACCACCGTCATTGTGGCCGTTGTACCCACAACCGTGAAACTCATAGAGGCCGCTGTGCGTGTGCTGTTGTACAGAATGGCCTGTTGCGAGGGTGCGCCGATTACAAGGTTACCTTGGGCGTCTTTGCGGCCAAATACGATGCGATAAGCTGTTTGTGAGTTCGCTTTGATAGGACCGGCTGCGCCTACGGATTCGACCTGAACGTCAAGCCCTGGGGGCATTCCAGCCTCAAGTGCGGGCAAGTCTTCGCGTTCAAGTTTGTAAATGCCGTTATCAGTTGTGAAATAGCTGTTTCCCTGTGCTGCAAACTGTCTTGAAACGCCGATACCGTTTGCTGTTACATCGATCGCAGGGCTTGGTACGACGTTGTAATACAAGTAGCTAGCTGCAGCGATGGTTGAAGACAACACCGATGCGTTGGCAGGGTTTGTCGATGTGATTCGAAACGCGTCTTTAGCCTCATAGGTCAATGTGCCTGTTGAGGTTGACGCTGTGGCAATCGTGAACTGGTCATCGGTGATTCTTGTGATGGCATAAGTTCCGGCTGTGATGCCGCGGGCGTTGCTACCAATTGTAATGGTGTTACCGGTAATCATTCCATGTTCAAGCAGGTTAATCGTCGTTGTTGCGCCTGACACGGTTACTGCGCTGGAAAAAATGGTCTGTACTTGCCGAACGCCGTAGAGGTCTGCGGTTTTGTGATCAAACGCCTGTGCTACAGCGTCACTCGTAGGAATGCTAAACTGTGAAACGTAGTCATTGTTGCGTATGCCGTGGGCATTACGTCTGACACTTACGTTTGTGCTGTTTAAGTAACATTGAACCGTTGCAAAGACTGGCGCAGTGATGACGCGATACAAAGTGTTTTGCGAAATGGCAAACAGGCTTGTTCCATATTCCCACGTTCTATTGAGGCTTTGTGTGTTTTGGAACTGTGCCAGCAGGTTTTCACCGCGGCATTTATTGATAATGTAATCTTGGTTGATGACCGCATTCTCAGCACGTTCAAGGTGTCCAGCCGGCACGGTCAAGCTGTTGGGCTGTATTGCAAGCCCTGTAAACTTTTCAATAGTGTTTTGTTTCATGGCACACTCACTGATGGGAATCGGCGTACCGTAACACGTCCGCGCAGCAATCCGTCACGCTGGATGACCTTTGGAACAGAACCTTCAACGCGAGGCGACAGGATTTCACGGCAATATCTGATCTTCTGTTGCAGTTTTTCTTCTGCAATCTTCATTTGGTCAGGAATAGACAACGCCTCAAGTACGCGCACCGCAGTTGCATGGACAAGCACAGTTGCTGCTTCGTCTGGCATCTGAATGAGGCTTGTTTCAAGGGCTGTGCTTACAACGTCGCCAGCTTCTAGGCCGGACAATGCTGTACCGGAAAACCCACTGACAGTAAGAACAAGGCCAGTGATGTTTGTGATCGTTAGGTCTTTGTAGTGCAGAGGATGTGCAGGACGGATGTCCGTCACGTCGATCTTGCTACCGATGGTCAAATTAGCCGGCACCTTGCTGACCGTGATCGTGTTTGTGCCGAATGACGTAATCGCTGCAGTGCGGCTGTTCAGCACGAGGTCTGAAGGCTTACGCAGCGTGTACAGAATAACCGTTCCGTTGCTTGAGGGCGTTGGAAGCAACCGAATGCTGTCACCCTCAACCATAAAGCCGTTGGGCGTGCCTTGGCCGAGGTTAGTAAACCTATAGCTGTCTTCAATGCTGATTCGTGGCAGGTCATACACAAGGCCGCCGCCAGTGCTATTGTATTGAATTTCTCTCAACGTGCGTCCGATTGCCCGTTCTGGAATACGAAAGCCTGTATCGCCAGCGTTGACTGCAATCTCTTCACGAAAGACAAAAAACTCTTCCCGCAGCGCAACGATCATCGGCACGATCATCGAGGATTGTTCCTCGTTGGCCAGTGCTAAGATGTCGGTCTGCGAAAACCGAGGTTGATAGTTTGGTACGGTGATGGCCCTGTCCACCGCCGCAAGGAATGACGTGGTGTCCATTGCTTCCACCTATTAGTATTTGGGTTTTTTCTTACCAGGCATCACTGCAATCTCTGTCACGCCAACCTTGAGGCCCTTCTTTTCAGGCATCAAAGGCTTACCGCCGCCAAAGAAGGCTTTCATTTCATCCTTGAGGCCAGACTTTGCTTCAGATTCGCCCAACGCTTCCATTTCAGCGTCTTCAGCTTTGTCTTCGTCTTCGCCCATAGCCTCGCCGAGTTCCTCTACCATTTCAGGTGCAGCAGACTTGAACGGTGTGCCTTCAACGCCTGATTCCTCTTCAGACGCTTCCATAGCCATAAGCTGACGGAACTTGTCGAGGATCTCTTTGTAGATTTGCATTTCTGCTTGGTGTTGCATTTTAGTTACCCCTTATACCCATGCTGTTACTGGTGAAAGTTGATTCGTCAGCGCGCGGATCTCAATGACTTTCGAGACTCCCATGCGGTTTTTGAACGTGATACCTGCGGAGGCTGCGGATTTGGTGATGTAGATTCCCGTTCCTGCGTCAGCTTCCAACAACAGGTTAGCACGATCTGACAGTGCTGTGATGGTCGCGCCTGCAAAGTCTGTGACGCAATACATTTGGTCATTACCAACAGCGACGACAAAGTGAATAGCCTTGCTGCCGATAAAGTCTGCGGTACACGACAAGCCGTCTGCTACGTTAACAAACGCCACTGATTCGGGCACGACTGCACCGCGAACAAAGCTTGCATTCGTAGCATCTGTTGAAACGCGGAAAGGCTGTGCATAAATATCTTTGATCTCTGAAATGATTTCCCATACGTTTCCGCTGTCTGCATATTGCAGTAAAACGCCGCCGTAGTTTGTCTTAATTGTGTAAGACAATGCGCCGCGAATGGTGTCACCGCCTGCAGCGTTGATTGTCAGGTTTGCTGACTGTGCTGTGCCTTGCTTGTCAAAGATGGCGTAGAACTGACCTTTAACGCCCGTTGGCAAGTTGATAACGGACGCGCCTGCGCCTGCCAGCAACACGCAATCTGTAGCCTGCGCCGTTGACGGAGTGACTGTAACTGTTCGCACCGATGTTTTGAGTGCCGTTGCAACTGCAGCGTTAGACAAAGCAACGAGGTAGTCGGTTAGTGCCGACCACCCCGTTTCGCCGTCTTCCGGTATGGAGTACGCAACGCCGTTAAAGGTTACGCTGACTGACATACCTTATTCCTTCATCAAAAGGGCAACCCTGATCATGCGTGTGATAGACGCGCTGTATTTTGCAGTAATTGAAATGACGCCAGTTGTGGTGTCGATTTCGGCTGCAATGCCGATAACCTTGTGCGGAATACCCGTCGAGGTCGCGCCCAAGGCGGATTCAATAACCACTGCACCAACAAGTTGTGGAATGGTTGGAATGCCGCCAAGGATGCTAGCCGTTTCAAGTGACACAGCAGTGTTGTGCTGCGCCTCAATATCAACGTGGTAAACCTTAAGGCCTAGCTGTTGTGGGAGAAGCATAAAAACCCCCTAATGGGGACGCGCGTACCTTAGTACGCAACGCCCTCGTCGTTTCCGTTTGTCCACACAATCTGACGTGCAGGTGCGCGGCACATGACGAACTGGTCAGAGAAGCTGCGAACGACCCAACCGGCTTGATTTTCCAGGGGAAAAATTACCTCTTTGTCGAGTCCGGGGACCTTGAAGCTGATCTCTGCAGAACCAGAACGCAGCCAATCACCGATCTCAAGTCCGTATGCATCGCCTTCCATGATCATGCGGTGTGGCACAATCTTGTTGAGGCCGTTTGCAGCGTAGTACTCGATGGTTTCAAAGCCGTTCTGTGCAGCAGACTTGTAGCTTGCGTCGTACTTGCGCATAGCCGCCTCATCCTGAGTCAGCGCAGCGAAAGTGCGTGGGTTCACACAAACCATCAAAGGCTTGTCCAAGCCACCCTTGTTAACAGCCTGCGCAACACCTTCTTGGAGTGCCTTGAGGCTAAAGCGTTTCTTGAGAAGGTCAACCTTGTTGGCTTTCCACAGTGCGTACTGAGTCGCGCTGATGCCGAACAGTGTGCCGGTGTTTTCGAGGATCTTGTGAAGTCCAACCATTTCCTTGTCAGCTTCCATTCCTTCGAATGCGACCTTGTGGCTTGTGAGGCCAGAAGCTGCAACTGGAACGAAGTCAACATAGAGAATACCGTTGTCTGCATCGACAGACACAAGCTTGCCGGAAGCAACCACTGCGTTAGCGGAGTCCAATTGTTGAACAACGCATCCCTCAAGACCAACCCACAGACCTGCAGCGAAGTAGCCAGGGGCCAAGAGGATAGCTTTAGAAGTTGTGTTTACGCCTGCTGTGAAAGCAACGCCGCCAACGGTCACGTTTCCGGAACCGGAGTAGGTTGCGCCACGGTAAACCGTTCCCGATGGTGCATAGCTGACGTAGCCAAGCTTCGCAGCGCGTTGTCCGTGGATGCGCATAGCTTCCAAAAGGCGGCTGTGCGAACGGATGTGGTTCTGCATGACGTGCTTAGTACCGTCATAGAAAGCTTTCTCGCCACCGCCAGCAGAACGGCTGATGAACGCGAAAGGGATAACCGAAGTCAAGACAACTTGGCTTGGGATAATCGACGATTGTTTAACAACGCCAGCGATTGCAGGGTTGATGTCGAATGCGTCTTGGCCCGTTCCCGCGAGTGTCCATCCAGTTTCGTTTGCAAGCACGAATGCTTCAACGAACGAATCACCGACTTTGCGGCCTTCGGAGAAAGGGATTTCGCGTGCAAGAGGAAAGTCCTGTGGCAACAAGTTGTGAAGGTCGCCATAAACGCGCTTAAAGAGGTCAACGACCTGCTGATTTGATACTTGTGACATACGTTAGTTTCCTTTCAATTATTTGAGTTCGCAATGGATACGGATAACTGCAACGGCTGCGGTTCCTGCGTCCAAGCCTGTGATGACAGACTGAACAGCGAGGTTACCAAGCGACGAAACAGCAACGCGAGGTGCCGTAGCTGAAGGCAAGGTGTTTGCCATTGCTGCGGGCAAGCCGAGTGCAATAGCCGCTGCGCCTGCGTCGATTTCCGACAACAGTTCAACAGCGTGAACCTTGGCAATCTGGCCATCGCAGTTGAGAATCAAAGCCAAGGCGTCGGTGCCGAGTGCTGTTGATCCGAAGTCTGTAGCGAGAAATTCGCTTGAACTTCCAAGCAATGCGTCGATTGCTGCTTGTGTGAACGGGGTAGCTGTCGAACCGATGATTGCTTGCGCCTGTGCGCCAACAAACTTGAGTCCCTTAGCATCAACCATCAGGTCGATGACTGCCTTCTGGTGACGCGCAAGTGCGTCATTCTTCAAAATGTAACTTGGTACTGCCATTTTAAATCACCTCTTAGAAAATTGTTTGTCTTTCATTGCGAAAAAGTCGTCTGTTGACATTGCTTGCGGCTTTCTCTGTGGCTGCGACGCCTGTGCGGTTGGTCTGCGGCCCTGATTAAACTGACGCATGTCTGCTTGACGCAATTTCTGTAGCTGTTCCTTTGGCAGGCTTTTGATGTCATCTTCGGAGAGGTTAGCGAGTAGTTCTAATCGCGCCTGTTGCTGTTCTTTGACGACCCTTTGATAGGCCTGCGCAACGGAGATTTGCTTCCCTGCGGAAGCGGCACCGAGTTTGAGTTCTGCGATACGCGCCAAGATGGTTGGCGTAGGGCGGATTCCCTGTTCGGTGAAAAATTCTACAAACTCATTTTCCACGGTTTCCCTTGCATTTGCAAGAAATTGCTGTTCGGCCTGTTGACGCTGCAACTCTGCCTGCTTTTGTTCCATTTCCTTGTACCGGCGAAGTTCCCGTTCGTTGTCGTAGGCACGGCGTTGATCTTCGTCCATGTACTCGTACTTGAGGCGTTCAGCGGCACGCTTCATGGCGATGTCGTCAACGTCCAAGCCAAGCTGTTCTGCAAGGCTAAACAGGGCTTCAGGATTGCTTTTGACGTTGTGAATCCACTTCTCAAAGCCTTCAGCAATCTGAACTTGGCGTTCGTACTGCTTACGAAGTTCGGCTGCCTGTTCCATGCGCTTGGCTGCGGCCTTATTATGGGCATACCCGCGCTTCAGTTCGTCTTCGTCAACTTCAAGTTCCTCGTTATCAACCTTAACCTTGTATTTGTTGACGGGCTTTTGTTCAGTCTTTGGCTTTTGGCTAAGTTCCTGTTCAATGCCTTGGCTGTCTTGTTCTGCAGCAGATGCCGCGCCTTCAAGTGATCCTGTGTCTACGCTTTCCATGCTTTCCATACGAACCTCCTTATGAGTAAAACACGCACATTTTGACGTTGAACGAGACTGGTGACGATGACGTTATGGTTGCTGAGACTTGGTTTCCTTCGCCTGTCTGCCAGATGAATGAGGTCACTGGCGCGTCAGACTGCAGGACGATGATTCCGATTGGCCTAGCCTTCACTGCAAAGGTCAGGGCTGTGCTAGGCGTCAGTTTTTGAGTGATGATCTCGCAGTTGAGGTTGTCTGCTAAGGTGATGCCGTTGCGCAGGATACGAATTGTGTTGTCTGCAAGGCCATTGACGTAATCAATGAACGGCTGCAGTTCCGTGTAAGCTTTTGATGTGGCAATGAGACTGACTTCAAAGATGCGCGATATGGTAATCTTGGCCATTTAGTTGTCCTTTGATTCGGCATCAACGCCTGATTGAATGACTATTTCGTGTTGTTCGTTCACTGAGACTATAACGTATCCGCTGGCTGAGGCTGCAATCGCATCGAACAATGCCTGCGCAAGTGACATGTCATCCATGTTGTCTGTTGTTTCTTCCCATTGTTCTGTTGGAACCTGTGCGAATTGCATTGCGCCGCCTATCCTTTCCGTCTGCCAAACGAGTTTAGCAACGCTTCTGCCAAGGCTTTGTTTGATTGCGCGTCTTTGGGCTTTTGCATCCATGCTGGGGCCACCCTTTCCGCATATGTTGTCGCTTCGGGTGTTGGGTTTGTTGCCCTGTCCACCATGCGATTAGCGTATATGAGGGCTGCGAGTGCATCCATGTGGCCAAGTGCCATTGATCTGGCAAAATCTGTGCGTTGCTTGTTAAATGTTGCGCCTCTGAGTGTGGCAATGAGAAACTTGCATCTTGAATGCACACGAATCTTGTTGTGACTAAAGGCAATGCGCACGGCGTTGATGCCGGCCTCAAAGTCATCCTTGTGTGGCAACAGTGCTTCAAAGCCATGCTTGTAACGTAGGTCTACGAGAAGCTGCCCGGGGGCGTCCATGTAGGCTGCTTTGATTCTGCGGTTGCCAGCCATTTCCCGCATAGCTTGGACGATTGTGTCCGTATCAGTGTTGCTATCGTGAACACGTTCGTCGTGAACCTCGATGACGGCCTGTTCAAAGTTGTAGGTCACAAGCAGGCTGACAGTCTTGTCACGCACACCGCCGAAGTCTGCAGAGATTGTCCAGAACGTGTGTTGAGGCGGATCAAAGGTGCCGATGTGGCTGTCGCTGAACTCAGGCACACAGACCGACGCGCTGTCACGATGAATCTGGACTAAGTATTCTCGCTTCCATGCGGGGCTGTTCTCGCCGCCTGCTAAGACCTTTGCTTTCTCAATTTGGTCTGCAGTCAGTTGAGGGTTGGTGTAGATGTCGAGTTCGAACTTGGTACCTGTTACAGAACATCGCGGATACACCTCCGTGTGTATGTAATGTTCAGGTTCTTCTGAGGGCGTTGTGACGTGCAGTAGCTGTCCACCAGACCTGAGAAGCTGCGGGCCTATGACAGAACGCAATGCG
>Ga0208161_1002150_pt1 | contig 10111 bp, 9 predicted proteins | sample CB_VirMetaG_3_FD_184538 | JGI IMG/M metagenome (GOLD analysis project Ga0208161, IMG submission 184538) | Freshwater to marine saline gradient viral communities from Chesapeake Bay - CB_1508_1S Viral MetaG (SPAdes) (version 4) | ecosystem: Environmental > Aquatic > Marine > Coastal | place: USA... | reverse complement strand
GCTGTACTCATTGATCCTGTTCCTGGGTTTCCTGTTAAAGTAACTGTGCGAGATGCTAAACCTACTCTACTTGCTACTGAATTTCCTAAATTATCTATTGCTGTTGCTGATAGTTTAGCGTTTGCTATACTAAAAGATAAACTCATGCTAGTTAAGGTTAAACTTGTTAATGCTCTACAACTTCCAAACATACTTGTGTTTGCTGATCCTGTTCCTGCATATAAATTAATATTTTTAACCCCTTGTTCTCCTTCAAACATATAACCAAACTCTGTAATTTTATTAGATCCTGTTAATGATACTTCTTTAAGAGCAATACAACCTGAAAAAGTTCTCCATGTACTTGTTACATTTGTAGTATTAAGTGAAGGAACACTTTGTAAAGAAGCACAATACGAAAACATATGATACATATTAGTATTTAAAGATGTATCTATAGATGGAATTTCTTTTAAAGAAACACATGAATCAAAGGTATTTGAAAAAGTAGTTACTTTAGAAGTATTAAGTAAAGGAATACTTTGTAAAGAAACACAACCTTGAAACATTGTTGACATGTTTGTAACATTTGCTGTATTGAACGCGGGGATAGTTTGTAACCTCCCACAATATTCAAACATTCCCGACATTATAGTTACTTTAGAAGTATTAAATGCGGGAACAGAAATTAAGTTAGAACAACCTGAAAACATCCTGTGCATTGAAGTTACATTTGATGTATCAAAAAGAGGAACAGTTGTTAATGCATAACAGTTATTAAACGTATGATAAAAACTTGTATTTTTTGAAGTATTCATGTATGGAATTTCCTTTAACCTAACACAACTTGCAAACGTATATGTAAAATCTGTACCATTAGCTGTATTAAGAGCAGGAATACTCGTTAATGATGCGCAACCTATTAAAAAATTAGAAAAATTAATAGATGAAGATGTATTTAATTCAGGCAATTTTCTTAAATTAGTACAATTACTAAACATATATGCTACTGTTGTAGCTTTTGAAATATCAAAAAGAGGAATACTTTGTAAAGAATAACAAGTAGCAAATGCAGCATATGCATTAGTTACTTTGCTAAAATTATATTGGGGAACACTAACTAATTTAATACAAGTGTCAAACATACTTTGTATAGCAGTTGCATTTCCTAAATCTAAGAGTGGAGCTATCTGCAATGCTCTACAACCAGAAAAAGCATATGAGGCATTTGTAACACTAGTAGTTGTAAAAGAAGGTACATCTTCTAATTTCCAACACGATGCAAACAAACTATTAATACTTGTAAGTGCTCCTATTTGTTTAATCCAAACCCTTTTAAGTTCGCCTAAAACAGCAGTTGGAGAAGTTGCTCCTATTGTTAAATTTGCTCCTGTTACATTAGGAATATTTAAAACTAAATCTATAATATTAGTATATTTACCACTTCCTATAGAAGAATGAAATTGTTGAAAGTTAGCTAACGTTAAATTAGCTCCAGCTTGTGGAGTTATTTTTACTAAAGCTTGTCTATATCCTTCTGATGTTGTTGTATTTGCTGATAAAGAGCTATAAGTAAATTGGTATTGAGCTTTTGTATTTGAAGTAACATTTTGAACTTGACTACCATCTCCCCAATCAACTGTATAATTTCCTTGACATAAAACCGCTATATAATTAGAATCATTATTAAAAACAGCTACTAATGCATATATAACTTGTTCATTTACAGATATTGAAGGTATAGATAACCAGTCTGAAGGTCTTGTCCAAGCAGATGCTGTTATAGTTGCTGGGTAGGGGGTAACTGGTTCGTATCTAAAAAAATTTTGGGGGCTTGTTGTAATTGCCATAACTTTATCCTCTAATTAATCTAATCCAAACATTATCATCTACTGCTTCGAAAAAATAATTTGAATTATAGTGTTTTTGTCCTTGGTAAGTTCCTGTAATTATAGATCCTGAGTAATCTCCATTTATATCCCAACTACTAGTAGTATTTAAATAACCGGCTATTGTTCCTAAAGGATCAATATATGCTTGTATTAATACTTGAGCAGATGAAGTTACTAATCCTCCAGATACAGTTGTTAATACACGCTCTTCTGAAGATGAAATACTAGAGATGTATAATGATCCTGTAACAGTATGTACATCGGTACTAATTTCTCCTATTTTTACTCCTGTAGGTAAAACTTGAAATTCTACAGTTGAACCAGTTATTACAGCAAATGAACCTGTAACTACTAAACTACCAGATATAATTGCGCTACCAGTATAAGGAAATGTAGAGCCACCTCCACCACCAGCACTGCTTAAAGCATAAGATGCTGTTAATGCCATTGAAGCATATGAAGCTGTTCCTAAAAACGACCCTGTAATACCACCACCAAAATCAGCACTTCCTGTAACTGTTAAACTACCAGATATGTTTGTGCTACCAGTAATAGATACTTTATAGTCATCTCGTATAGCAAGTATAGTACCCGGACCTCCATTGTTGTTTCCAGTTAATGCTGCTATACTATTTTGTGCTAAAAGTACCCAAGTACTACCATTGTTTTGTGAAGATCTAATATGTAAAAAACCAGTAGGAGTAGTATTATTTATTCCTATATAACCTGAGGCTCTAGCTACCATGTATTCTGAGCCTGACGGTCCAAGAGAAAGTAAAGTAGCTCCTAATGTTGAAATTGCTAAAGAACCAGTAATGGTAGAATCTCCATTATCTGCTATATTTAAAATAGAAGTACCTGCACTGTTTTCTACAAGCATAGCATTTGTAGCACTTGTAGTACCCGAACCTTTAACTCTTAATGAGTTTGAAGATGCACCAGTAATAGTAACATTTTGATTTAATGGGTTTACATACGATGCTGTTGATGCAAATGAAGCACTTGTAACACTACCTCCATAAAATGAAGCAGTTAATGCTTGTGTAGCATATGAAGATGTACCTAAAAATGAACCAGTTATACCTGCACTTACTTCTAATGACCCTGTAATAACCTGACTTCCTATAATATCTAAAGTAGCATTTAAAGAAGAAGATTTTGCTATACCAATTCTACCTGAACTAGAAATAAACATTCTAGTATTACTTCCACCAGACTGAAAATAATGATGACCTGCAGATACAAATATCATGTATCCTCTATTGCTGCCAAATTCTATTGTGTAACCAGTATTACTTATAGTGAATACATTTCCACTAGTTTGATAACCTTGAAGTGTTGTATTTGCTATTGTAAGGGTAGGATAATAAAGTGAGGGTGGAAGTATAGGAATATTTATTGAACTATATGCTGTAAGTGAGCCTGTAACTATAACATTTCCGTTTACATCTAAAGCGGCATTTGGGGTTGTAGTATTTATACCTACTCTAGCATCATCTCTAACAACTAAAGAACCAGTGTTTCCACTGTTTTCTATAAGTAAAGTATTTGTAGCTGAAGTGGCTCCCGAGCCTTTGACCCTTAAAGAATTTGAAGCAGAGCCTGTAATTAAAACGTTTTGATTAAGTGGGTTTACGTACGATGCTGTAGATGCGAATGAAGAACTTACTGCATTTAAAACATAAGAGGCAGTATTTGCATTTGAAGCTGTTAATGCTTGTGTAGCGTATGAAGCGGTTCCTAAAAGTGAACCTGTTACACCAGCGGTAACATTTAATGAGTTTAGACTAGCATCAGAGCCAGATACTATGACTTTTTTCCAATTTGGCATCGTATATTTAATTTATATTGTGGTTAGATACATACACTATGCCGTGTATATGCCTACTTCCTTTGCAGGCCAACAATATATTCTATAATAAATATAGTAAAATAACTGTTATTTTTTAGATTTTTTGTCTTCTCTAGCTAATGTTTCTTGTAAATCTTGTTGCTTTTTAGTTTCTTCTTGTTTAAGAATTTCTTGAATTTGTGCAAATTCTTGTTCTAATTTAACTTGTAAATTTGCTACAAATTTAGCATCTTTACCGCTAATACTAATAACATCTAGTGATTGACGAAGACATTGAATTTCCCCAGGGGTTAAATCTATTGAAAAAATGTTCATAAACTTTTATTTTTTTATTTGTTGTAACGTTTTATATTGGTTTTGTAATTTTAATGCTGTATTATATATAATTTCTACGTGTTCGCCTTTAAAAGTGCTACTACGTATTAATTGTAATATAAGTTGAATTTCTTCAAGTGTCAAGTTATTTTGATCATTTGATACCACCCTTTCAGGTGTTTTAAAATTTCCAGCATTAAGAGCCATAACTAATTTTTTAAACATTATGAGTAGATGAATATATCTCCCGTACTACTGTTTACATATATGTTACCGTATCCGTTTGATGTACCACCCCAAGTTGGGTTTGTTGCAGGAGCACCAGCAGCAGTTTTAGCTGTTACTACAAATTCGTCTGCAGTTAAAGATGTTACTGTACCTATAGCATCATATGCTACTGCAAAACGGCCATATGTTCCAGTTGAACCAGCTGAGCCAGCTTCTAAATAAAATGCTGAACCTGAACCTGCTGTATTGTACTGAGAGATCCAACCTGAGTCTGCTAATGTAGATGAACCACTGTTAATTAAGATAAACTTATCTTTAATAGTCAAGTTATCTACGTTTGTAAATGAAGCTGTACCGGCTACTGTTAAGTCACCAGTTACAATTGTGTTACCAGTTACAGTTAAAGTAGTACCATTAAAGGTTAAATTACTTTCACCATTTATAGTTCCATTACCTGTGGCTGTTAAAACATAATTGTCAGTATTATTTGCAACTGCAGGGAATATATTTGATGCTGTTAAAGCATAAGAAGCGGTTGCGGGTACATTTGCTGCGTATGAAGCAGTTGTAGCATAATTTGCAAATGAAGCAGTGCCGGTAAGATTACCTTGAAAAGAAGCTGTTACTCCAGTAACACTAATTTGAGAAGGTAAGTAAGCATTTCCTAATGTGCCTGCGTTTATATTAGACGCATTTAAGTAATATGAAGCAGCTTGACCATTTAGGTTAGTTGAGTTTAAAGCATAAGAAGAGCTATTAGCTTGGGCAGCATAAGAAGCGGTTCCTGTTAAAGTACCAACATGAGAACCAGTAAATGAAGCAGTTACTCCAGTAACACTAATTTGTGAAGGCAAATAAGTATTAGCTAATGTACCAGCATTTATGTTAGAAGCATTTAAATAATAAGATGCTGCTTGACCATTTAAGTTAGTAGAGTTTGCAGCTTGAGTAGCAAATGAAGCTGTATTTGCTTGAGCAGCATAAGAAGCTGTTCCTAACAATGAACCTGTAAAAGCTGTAGAACTGATAGAGGTAATACCTGTAATAGTAGAAGCTAAAGTTAGGCTATCACTTGATTCTACTGCTAAATTAGTACCAGCTAAATCTGTTAATAAGTCACCATACGTAATGTATTGGTTTGTACTTTGGCTAACAAAGAATTTATCTGTACTAGTAATATTGCTTACTTGGGAAGTAGGGAATATTGCAGTTGCAGTAACACCAGTTAAATTACTACCATCACCTTTAAATGATCCAGTAAATGAACCAGTTAAAAACGTTCCTGCTTGTGTTGTTGTTATTGATTGATTAGTACCTACTAATACGCCTAAACTAGAAGTTACTGCTGCTAATTCAGCTTGCGATCCCGATACTATGACTTTTTTCCAAGTTGCCATTATGTTCTAAATTGAATTGTTGTTTATAAATATGTTAAGTTTTAATCTAGTCCTACAAAAAATGATGATGATGTAAAGTAAATCCCACCATTTGGTGCAGAACCTGTTAGTAATGCTGACTGAGTTGCTACTACTATTATACCACTTTGACTAACAGTAAATATAGGTGTGTTGTTGTTTTTAATTAAAAATATGTCGTCAACTACAGTTACACTGCCTGACAATACTGTAGGTCCTACATTTGTAAATGTGTTAGAACCACTAACTACAAAACTACCTGTTATGTATAAGTTTGCATTTGAACTCCAACTTCCACTACCTAAAAATGTAAATGGAGCAGATAAACCAGTTGCGCCTACAGGGCCAGTTAAAACTTCTATAACTGTGGTAGACGGTTGAGTAACAAAAACCTCGTTTATAGCAGGATCTGCTGTTAAAACGTTTATTACATTTGGATTATTATCTAATGTTAGTACAGAAACATCCTGAGTTATGTTTGTGCTATTTGCAATTTCTGTAGTTGAAGTAACCTGACTTTTGTCAGTGTTTTGAATTATAGTAATGGAGGTACTACTCGGTTCAATAACCGTTACAATGTTTTCTTCAGTGGTTATGTTAACTGAGTTTTGGGCCATTTATAGTGAACCCAATTATTGAGGGTTTACTCCTGTTACTTGTTTACTTAATTTTACTTGACCTTCTAGTAACCTAATTTTTTCACTACCTGAAACTAATTCTATATCATAGTAGGCAGTGTCTGTAAATAATAAAGCATCTGTCGCAGCCCAACCAGCATAAACACCTATACTACCTGAAACTAAAGAGGTAGTTAAATTACTTCCGGACATGCTTAAAAAAGCACTACCACTAGTTTTAGTATAAGTGTCTCCTATACTTGAAGTTAAAGTTAAATATGTTGTTCCACTTCCGCTATATGTTGAGCGGATTTGCATAGCTCCTTCGTAACCACTTAAATCGATTGGAACTCCTGCTGCTGTTTTGTATTGGAGTTCGAAACTTAGTGTAGAGCCTTGTTCAATAGTGAATGAGTATTTTCCAGCTGCCATTTATATTTTTATTATAAATATGAAGGGCTAGTGAATATCTCTAAATTCTGAGTATACTTTTAATACTTCTTCTACAATTTCGTGGCGATGATTGGTCTTTAACGTCACAATTCGCACACCTTTTATTTGTTCTTCTAGTCTAGTAAAGAAACTAATACCAGAATCTTTTTTAGATTTTAAATCTACTTGAGTTAAATCGCCACAAAATACCATTTTTCCACCTTTACCCAAACGACCTAACATCATTTCAGTTTGTTGGTGTGTGATGTTTTGGCATTCGTCTACAATAACAAAACAATTAGGAAATGTTCTACCTCGCATAAATGCAAACGGTACGATTTCAATATTGTTTTCCGAAACCATTTTGTCTATTTTGTCTTTATCGTAAAGTAAATATAAATTAGAATAAATAGGAGCTAACCAAGGATCCATTTTCTCTTTCAAATCGCCTGGTAGAAATCCTATATCTTCTTTAGCTACGGTTGGGCGAGTAATAATAATCTTCTCCATTTCTCGCTTAAATACCATATCTAAAGCTATTTGACATGCAAGTAAGGTTTTACCACTACCAGCCATACCTTTAAGTAAAACAACGGGGTTTTCTAAAATTGTTTGTTTTGCTTCTTTTTGCTCTTCGTTTAAAGATAACTTAAATTTAATTTCGCCTTTTGGCTTTCGCTTCTCTTTAAAAACCTCTTCATTATTTTCCATAGAACGTTTGTTGATAAATATTACCTTACTTGGTTTAATGTTACTATGATTGAAGGTGATCCAGGAATGTTTCCTGTAGGAGCAATGTATTCGTATGTTGTACTAGATTGATTTGATTGATAAGTTAGTTCAATATAGTCTCCAGCGTTTGCACTTTCCCATAAATTTAAAGCTAACACGTGTTTAGTATTTGAAGGAACTGTTATATATGTTGCAGAATTTGCTACATTAACTCCATTTCTTTTTAACCAAACAGCCACATCTGCTGCTTGAGCTCCTTGAACAATTTGAATACTAAATTGTATATTATAAGTTGCTGTTTTATCTACATAAATACGTGAGCCTGACGCCACATAGAGATCATTTATACCTAAATCATTATTAAATGTAAATGAAGCACTTGTGTTAATACTACCACTTTGGGTTACGGTAGAATAAAATCCACCAGCTGCAAATAAGGCAGGTAAAGCTGACTCATATGTTGTATGGAAAAGTTCTCCAGTAGTTTCATCATATGATACTAAAGCTGAGCCAGTATTATTATAGAATAAACTACTACTAGCAATATAAAATGCTCCACTAACTTCAGTACGTCCTCTAAATGTATTTGAACCACTAATACTTATAGATCCACTTAAAAAAGTATTACCTATTAGTGTATTATTACCTGTTTGAGTAGTAGAACCACTTACATTTAAGCTACCAGTTAATATAGTGGTTCCTATTAATGTATTAGATCCACTAGTAAATAAACTACCTGTTACTATTTGATTTCCTCTAAATGTGTTTGAACCAGTAGTTGCTAATGTTTGAGTAAATTCAGTAAAGCTAATATAGCTTGTAATTCCTCCTTGTACTACAGGAATAATATCACTTGGTGTTGTTGATGTTACGTGAGGTAGTCCGGATATGGGTAAGTTTGGCATAAGTTATGGTAATGTAGTTATTATAATGTTAGATCCATCTTCTTGTAACAAATCAAATAAATCTTCTTGTAATAAAAATCCTGATTCAATTGGGGTAGGGGTTATAGTTTCTGTTATTAGTGGTCCTTTTGGTTGATATTGTAACCAATTTTTATAACGCTCCATTGACAATTCTGCTAAATAGACGTTGTATAACGATACTTGTTCGTTTAAAGGCAGTTTAGCAACCTTAGGTAAGCGTTTAAAATCAGGCCATAGTATTTCCTCAAGAATATTCACTTTATTATAAATATGAAAAAAGAAGCCGAGCTTACGGGCTCGGCTTACTTTTATTGACTAAAATTTATATTAAAGGGTAGTTAAACCACTTACATAAATCTTACCATAGAATTCAGGACGTAACATCTTCTTAGCGTAACGAGTCATTAAACCTTTACGTGGAGTGAAGGTATTTGGATCGTACACTAGAGGAGTCATGATCAACGGAATATATGGAGCGAATACAGCACCAGATTCAAGGAACTGTTTACCGCGGAAGCCCATTAATATAACGTTTTCAGTCATATATGGATTCTTATAAACGGTATAACGGTTGTTGATTTGGCCTACTTTCTGAACACCAAAAGCATATTCCATTTGAGCAGCGTCACCGTTGTTTCCAGAAGCAAATCCTGGGATTGATTCAAGAACAGTAGCAACTGTTGGAGAACATACTAAGAAATTAGCTCCACCGCGAAGGGTTAACTGATGGATTTTGTTAGATACTTTTTGGATCTTAGTTCCTAAAGTTTGGAACCAACCACCTTGAGTGTTATAGAAACCTAAGTTACTATTAGCTACAGTTCCATTAGTATCATAAGCTAAGTTATTTACTACAGTCCAGTATTCAGTACCAGCAGCAGCATCTTCAATTAACATATCAAGAATTTCGAGGTCAATTTCCATAGAAATATACTCGCTCATGATGTTAGTTAATTCAGCTTCAGCGTCGATGTTCTGATAAGCATTAAGATCTTGAGCAAATTCAGGAGTCCATACAGCTTTTAACTTTTTAGTTTTAGCAGTGATGGCTTGAGATTGCATCTTAATGTTAATTTCTGGAATAGAAATTGTAGTAGCGCTTTGAGCGTTAGGTACAGAGAATGAAGTAGCACTTGTATCTTCAAAATCACCACGGTTGTTATCAACAGTAGCTTTGTTGTAATATACTACCCAAGAACCAGAAGCAGCTACTTCAGCAGAAGAAGCGGTTACATAGAATGTAATTGTAGCATTGGTATAATTGTAAGTAGTAAATGCAGGTAAGTTACGAGCTACTACTAAAGTAGAACCTGAAGTAATTACAAACCCACGAACTGCATCTGGATCAAATGAACTTAATGAAGATGTAGCTACAGTAATAGCTTTAATTTCACCTGCAGCTACAGAAGCTGACAAAGTTGAATCTAAACCTACACTAGCCCAAGAAGCGGTAGCATGAGTACCAGCTACAGAAGCTGAGAATTGATTAGTAGAGTAAGCGAAACGGCCAGCACCATAAAGACCACCAGTTGTACCAGTAGTTTGGAATGGGAATTGACCACTTGCGTTACGAGTACCGTAAAGTGAACCACCTGAAGAGAATGGGTTCACGTTAGTTCCGTATTGGAAATCTAAGAAGAACACTAGACCTGAAGGTAAGTTCATAGGTTGAACTGAAACGAATTCTTTAGCAGCGATCTGTCCAAATACTTTACGTACTAAT
>Ga0208161_1002149_pt1 | contig 10118 bp, 10 predicted proteins | sample CB_VirMetaG_3_FD_184538 | JGI IMG/M metagenome (GOLD analysis project Ga0208161, IMG submission 184538) | Freshwater to marine saline gradient viral communities from Chesapeake Bay - CB_1508_1S Viral MetaG (SPAdes) (version 4) | ecosystem: Environmental > Aquatic > Marine > Coastal | place: USA... | reverse complement strand
GGCACTGAATCTGCTTGTACCACCGCTGGAAATACTTGGGATTCCACTGGTTCTAAGTGCTGGAGAACGGACTACAGTTCCTATGACAGTAGTTTTAAGACTGTATGGCTGGATTTCGGTGATCCATCCACAGCCAAGATTCTGAAGAAGTTCCATATTGTAGTGGAAGGTGGTTCAGGAATGGACGTATCCTTTACTTATTATAGGGATTATAGTAGTATAGGGACTAATCAGAACTTTACCCTACGGTCCTCTGTGGCACAGGCATTGTGGGGTTCAGCTACTAGTTTATTTGGTTCCTCCGTATACACTCCTCAGCCAAGCCCACGGGAATACAAACTATCCCTAGGTAAATCTGCTAAGGAAGTACAGTTTGAAATGGTGGGATCTGTGAAGGGGAACAAGGCCAGCCTGCAGAATGTAACTGCACTAGCCAAGCCCGGTAAGATACGGTGATTTATGGATGAAAAAGATCTACAAAAATATTATGACAAGTCCGGGGATAGTTTCATCTATCCAGATAATCTCGTAGTCAATGATCACGGATTTATGACTTGGACTGTAGATCCTGAAGGTACGTTTTTTGGATTGAATGTTTATGGTGATGGTAAGTACTGGGATGAATTCAGTATGACCCTTGCCAAGAAACTTGGATGTAAGAAAATTAGATTCACTACCCGCAGAAATCCGAAGGTGTGGGAAAAGAAATTTGGCTATAAAGTAGCCGGATATGTAATGGAGAAGGACATATGAGTAGTATTTTTAAGCCAAGTACCACAGTAGTACAGGCACCTAGTGCAGTTTCTCAGGGTTTGCAATATACCCCTGAGCAGATTGAACGGGTATCTCAGCCCTATGGCCTTACTGCTCCTACGGGTGGTATCACTTGGGATTATGCAGCCAAGCAAGGTGTTGCAGACATCTCACAAATGTACCGTGACATTGCTGATCCATTGTTCCAACGTGCAATGGCAGAACAACAGGCAATCGGTACCTTTGATCCTGCACAGGCTGCTACTCAATTCTATCAATCCTACTATGAACCTGAGTTGCAGCGTCAGCAACAAGCTGATTATCTAGCACTGGAAAACCGTCTTCTCTCCCAAGGTATGTTGGGTAGTACTGGCGGTGCTATGCAAGTAGGTGAACTTGCACGTGCTCAGGCAGATGCCCGCCGCCAAGCATTGGGTGCTTCCTATGCTGAGGCACAGGGTTACTTGGATACTGCACGTCAACGTCAGCTTCAGGACATTGCTGCTGCGGCTTCTATCTATGAATCTCCGCAGACCCTCTTCAGTACTGGTGCTGGTGTAGGTGCTGGCCTTGGTCAGATCCTTGGTAGCTACCGTCCATATTATGCAAGTCAGCAAGCCTTCTCTGGTCCAAGTATGTTCAGTCAAGTAACTTCTGCAGCTAAAGCATTTGCTCCGCAATAAAAGGAAGTAGTCATGCCTATTAGTTTATTCTCAAGCCCAACTGGTAAATCAAAAGAAGAAGAATACTGGGAACGTGTCTCCAAGGAACGTGATGACATTACTGCTGGAGTAATGACACTTCGTGGTTTATTTGGAGGCTTCTCGGAGGAAGAGAAATTAAGTGACTATCAAAAAGAAATGAATGTCACTAAGGCTATTCTGGAAGCTAACAAAGAAAAGTGGGGCGGGCTTCCTTCTACTACCGAACACTTGGAACAGTTTGAGAGTCAACTCCGTGACTACAAGATGGATGCTATGGCAGACCGTCTAGTAGGTGCACGTCTACAGGATTCCATTCAAGATGTTCTTTCAGAAGTATCTGCGGGTGGTAAACCTAAGACAAGTTCTCTTGCAACTCTCAGTGAAACTGCAGGTAATATTGAACAGATCATGGGTTCTATGGAAACTCGTGCACAAGAAGAGGACTGGTTTGGTATTAGTAGTGATGAATTCCGTAAAGAGGACCGTCCAGTTATTGAAGGTGCAGTTAATATTCTTACTCAAACCCCAGGATTGTCTCCAGTAGAACAGCAAACTCTGCTACAATCTGCTGTAGGCCGTACTGAGGGCCTCTTTGGTACTGGGCTGTTTGAAGATTTACAGTTTGATTATGACACCTTCCTAAAGAACTATAATACATTTGTTCAAGAGAAAGGATTATCTCGTTCATCTAGACAACAACAGCCACAACAGCAACAGCAAGTGCCTCCAAGCTATAATCCTTTCCGGAGATAATTAATGGCTGAAGAAGTTCTAACTCTTCCTAATGAAGAGGATGAAGCAGAACAATATCTGCGAATGCAGGAGAGTATTGCCCAATATAAAACTGGCAATCCTGATGCTATTCTAGTAACTGATGGTCTTAATTATGATCCAGTAATAGGTGCTAAGAAAGCCCCTGCTGTTACGGGTGCTCCTGCAGCTACTCCAGAAACTGCTTCTACAATTGCTCCTACTGTAATTGGTAATAAAGTAATTGGTGTTAATGACGTATACATTAAACCAGCACAGGAGGCTGTAGCCCTGCAAGCACAGGCTGCTGATCCCGGTAATCCTTTTGAAGTAACAGCACAGGATGCTGAAAAGATTTCTCATGCTGTTAATAACCCTCGTTATCCTGATCCCAATATTCAGGATTCTGAATTAGCAGTAACTGCACTGGCTAAAGAAGAACAGGAAGCAGTTAAAAATATTCCAGTCAATCCAGTTATTGAAAAAGAAACTCCTGCTTATATTACAGATAAAATTGCTAGAGATTTAAAAACTGTAAGACAGGAAATTATGGATGGGTTTGCCGGTAATCCAAACCGCAACCGCAACATTCCTACTGGTGAATTTGCACAGGAAGATGTAATTTCTGAGGCTGACCGTATAGCATTAAACGGTTCAATCAATAAAGCAGAATTTTTTAATATGCCTTGGAATCAGTTTGCAAATAGTATTGAACAATTTCACAATGAAGCTAATACTGCTGAAGATTATGAGGAAGCCGCTAGACTTCAGGTATATTATGATCAAAGAAAAAATAACCGTATACTTTTAAGAAATCATTGGAATGAATATATTAACAGTGATAAACCACCAAAGGATAACTACTTCAGTAATCCTGAGATTGGTGCATTATTAACTGAAGAACATTTAATACTTAATCCGGAGATTATGGAATTCCTAGCTGATTACACTGGTGGGCCATATGATGAATATGGAAATCTGCGTAACCCATATCAAATCATTCGTGATTATAAAGGTAAGATGAGATTTAAGACTGGCGGTGTTGGTCAGACTTTATTTGAAATGGTTCGTACTTCATTTGCAGATGATGAAGATAGGGCAAAAGAAAATTATGCACGTGCTATCTGGGACAGGACTACACCTGATGATTTTTCAGATGCAGCTATGGACTATGCCGGTGCAGCATTGGCCGATCCATTTACCTATCTTACCTTCGGTATTCCTAAGATAGCTGAAACTTTACTTAGTCCCATCTTCAAATGGGGTGGTAATAAGATTATTCAGAATCGTACACTGGATGCCATCAATAGATTGAGAACTAGTAAGGTTACTCAGGGTACTGCTTCAGGTGCAGCCACTGGTGCAGCCTATACTGGTATGTTTGATTATGCAGATCAACAAGTACGTATTAATGTAGACCTACAAAAAGAAGTAGATTGGGGTAAGTTTGCTCAGTCTCTTGGATTTGGTGGTGCTATTGGCGGACCACTAGGTTTTCTCGTTAGTGGATACCATGCAGGATTTAATAATCTAGCAAACAGATACATCACATTTGAAGGTTCTCGTGGTAGTCCATTGGTTGCTCAAGATGTGTTCAATATGTTTAAGAATTCCATTGATAATGAAAGGGATCTTTACGTATTTTTAGGTAGAATGGGATGGGATCGTAAAGAAGCATTGGCTCAATTAGAAAAACTTAAAGGCTTTACCTATGATTCCAAGGCTCGTGTCTGGAAAACTAAGGAAGGTGAAACTTGGATTCCTCCCAAAGATCCAAAGTTCCGTGATGAAGCCTATGACAGTAGCCGTAACTATGACACACTGACTAAGGATGCTGCCGGTGGTGATGACTATGTGCATATCACTGCTTCACAAGCCACTACTCCACGTGGACGTACTGCAGTAGGGCAGCGTATCTTTGATACCATTGATCAAAAGGTAGGCCGTTGGGCTACTGACCTAGTGTATGGTGGTGACTCAAAGCTGATTCACCTCAACATGAGAGAAGAGTTGGATAACTTCCGTGCAGCACGTGATGAAGCTGAGATCAATGCTACTCGTGTAAATAATAAATTGAAAGACCTACGTGCAGCCAATCCTGAAGAACTTGCAGATGAATCTATTTACCGATTGATCCGTGATCCTAAGCTGTCCCGTACTCCTGCACAGGAAGCCTATATTAAAGAGTTTCTTAAAGAAAAGAACCATATGCTTACCCGTGCATATAAGTCCGGTGTACTTAGTAAAGAACAGTATCAAAACTTTATTAAGGATGTAACCTACCTGCCACGTGTATGGAACCTGCAGTACCTGACTACTGATGAAGGTGCTTCCATGCTGTCTCAGTTCCTACGTGAAGTCTGGAGCATTGATAAGAATGCAGCACGGTCTGTAGTCCGTAACCTTACAGGTGAAAACTACGTAGATGAATTAACTGCATCCCAGTTTGCTCCAACTAAACTAAAGAATGCCATTGTATTCCGTGCAGATGAAGATCTTTCTGTATTGAATTCAACTCACCTAGATTTTAATCGTAAGATTAAGATCCCTCGTGAGATTGAACCAGCACTGGATATGTTCATGGCTAAGTTGGATGACCGTATGCTGTCCTTCTTTGATGACACATTCAACCGTACTTCAATGGCTTCCCGCTTTGGACCCAAGCATGAGCGTGTAGCTGCTCGGGCAGATGCTCTCCGTAAGGCCGGTGATTCACGTGCAGCTAAGGCATGGGAGGATTACTTCTATACCAACACCAATGACCTCCGTAGCCCAGTGATACAGGCAGCTAGAGACAATGCTAAGTTTGCTGATATTGTCCGCAGAGTTAATGCTTATCAGACTGTAAGTAAACTTGGTGCTGCACAGATCCTCAATGCTACTCAGGTCTTCGTGAATGGTGCAACCATGCTGAGTAAACAAGGGGGTACTACTCTATTGACTGCTCCTTTCCGTGCAGTACAGAGTATCTCTCGTGCATTGTTTAAGAATAAGAAAGACTTCCAGCTTGCTAAGGAAGCAGCCACTACTGCTGAAATGGATATGCAGCGTGTAGTTACTGAGAATGCTATTCATGGACGTATCATTGATAAACAATTCAATAGTAAGATCCTAAGCTTCCTTAATGAACCTACCAAGTTCCTACGTGGTGTAGGCTACATGAAGGTGGAAGAAGCTAACCGTGTAGCTGCAACTGCACTGGGCAACTGGCAGCTACGTAAGTGGCACTCTGATCTCCAGCGGTTAGTATCTACTGGCAAGGGTCAGTCTACACAGGCACTGAAACTGTATAAAGACTTGAAGGGTTTCGGTGTAAAGAATCCACTGGCTGAAGAGATTCCAGTTCGTGACCTACAGTATGCTACGTATAAGTTTAACCGTGAGATTAACTTTGCTGGTGAAACTATCAACCTACCGCAGCACTGGAAGACCCCACTGGGTAAACTGCTGACTAAGTTTAAGTCATTTAGTTTTTATCAGGCTCGGTTCCTGAAACGTCACGTGCTGGATGAAGCTTTCCTTCACGGTAATATTAACCCTCTGATTATGTATCTCTCTGCTGCAGGTGTTGCAGGCGGTGGAGTCGGTGCAATCCGTGATACAATTAGCCTCAAGGATGTGAAGCAGGACCGTGAAGCAATTGAAGCATTGGTCTATGGCATCTCTCGTGCAGGTGGATTTGGTCTGTTTGTAGACACACTCCGTGACGTAGGTGAACGTGGTAGCGGTCTGGTGGATACCATCGCAGGTCCGACTCTTGGTGATATTGAACGTGGTTACGTAAGCCTGACTAGCGGACAGATTGATAAGATCTTTGATATGCTGTCACCGGCTCCGATCCCGAACATTAGTAATATTAAATTCTAAGGAATAGATATGGCCTTGTTTGATCTTGCTGCTAGAGCATTACGTGGTGCGGTAACTCGGGACCCACGTTTAGCCGGCACTGTTATCTCTAGTTTAGATAATTATATTCCATCACATTATAAGGCAAATGATCCAGTCACTCGTGCTGTACTGGATGTTACACATGAAGCACCTAAGATGTTTTCTGGTGTCCTTGATACAATGCTTCCTACAAGCAGAGCGTTGAAGGCTACTCACAATATTACCCCAACTCAACAACAAACTGTACAGACCCGTATTGATGAATTGCAGCGGCTGGAATCCGGTACTCCGGAAGAACAAGCAGCCGTAGTGAAACAATATGCAGGATTAAATCCAGTTGCTAGGGCAGCAGCTAAGATGAGAGGTGTAGATATTCCAGAGGAGAATTTTACACCTAACCGTCTTCGTTCCATTATGCAAGGCAATGTAGAATATGCTGATATTGCTGCTGTTCAAACTGGTGGAAAGAGAGCACCGCCCAGTGAACAGGTTGTAGAACGTACTTTCCTTCAAGGACAGAAACCTTACACCCCAGACAATTATCGTGTGGCTTTGGCTGAACAGAATAAAAAAATTAAGGGCAAGGATAATAGAGCAACTGAAGAAGAATTAAATTTCTTTGCTAACCATGCTGGACAAGTTTGGGAAAGCGGTAAAGGAACTCCTTTCAGTCAAGCCACTAATGCTACCTTTGGTATTCGTCATCCTCATGGAGGTCCCGGTGCTTCTACTCATTGGCAGGGTTTCTATAAAAATAATGAATTATTAAACCCAATTGCTGAAGCATTTGGTGAACTAAAGAATACCTTGAAACGTGGTGTGTTTGAGAACACTGCTCAAATGAGACAATTCCTTGAGGGGAAAACTGTAAAGAAGAAGAATTCAAATGGTTCTACTGAAGAAGTTCCTTTGCTTTCCCTTCTTAAGGGAGAGGATGAAACTGGTTTGTATTTCTCTACCTCCTATCTCAGTCCAGTAAAAACTGATGGTGGTGTTAATCTATTATTTAAGATTAAGAAAGATGGTAAAGGTCTTTTCCTAATATCTGATGAACATAACTTTGTTGAGAAGTGGCCTATCATTGGACCCTATCTAGAGAAAGCCCTTGGCCGCTCCCTGAATACTACTCCAATTGTACCGTTTGATCTCAAGCAATTGAAACAAATGCAGACAGGTGGTACTGAACGTGCTTCTGTGAAAATGGATCTACCTGTAGGTGGAGAGTTTGCTTCATGGGATCAGGGCTTTAAGACTTTTGTAAATGCTGTACCTGATTCCGAGGAGTTAAAACTACAGCGGGCCATTGCAGGTATCCGTGGTGCTGGCGTAGCTGGTGCAGGTGCTTTGGGGTACAGTTTGTTTGGAGATAATAAGTAATGCCAATGCTTACGCAGACTCCCGAAGAACGGTCAATGACTGGTGGCTTTGACGTAGAATATTCAGTACCTTTCTATGAACAACTCATGAATGATCCTCTTGCCCGCATTGGCTGGAATCCTTCAACTCAATTATATGCTGACCTAGGTAGTGCTGAGGAAGGGCTGCAAGGACAGACTGTTCGTGGTGCCTATGGACAACCTCAGTCCTATGGACAGTGGAGTAGATCAGCATTCTATAGTGATGAACATAACCCCGCTGCTCAATTAATTATAAATGAAATGCTGACCAAGAGACCAGAACTGGCTCGGGTTAAGGGTACCACTGCCATAGATTGGAATGCTCAACCGCATACTGCAATTCATGAGTCTCGTCACGTGGGTCTAGGTAAGATGCTCTCAGGAATGGAAGCAGGTAGATTGGATAACTTCTTACCCGATGCTCGGGAGGAAGCCATGTTCCGTATAGCTGACTTGGAGGCTGCAGCACTGGGTAATGAACCCTTTGATGTAATGAATATTATTCAGGATTCCTTGAAGTACTATGGTGCTAAAGCTTTTGATAATCCAGACAGGATGTTATCCCAGAGTGAGGAAGATGTCCTTGGCTATGAGTTAGAAATGTATAAACAAATGGCCAATGAATACCTCCAGAAACGAGGTAGGCTCTACTAAAAAAGAACCCCGGATTTCTCCGGGGTTTTTTCATTAGGACCAGTAACCGTTCTCTTCGTTGAAGGTAATTACTTCTTCATCACACGGCTTGTTGATTCCGTAGACAACCGGACACGGGCTGCCCCAGTATCCATTCTCTTCATTGTAAGTTGTTGCATCCTGTGCAATAACGCCAGAGGTAACGCCAACCAGAGTGGCACCGAGTACAAAGGCTACGATAGTTTTCATGATAGATCTCCATTAAAGTTGTTTAACGATTGCTAATATACAGGAGTAAAAGAAAGGGGACTATATCCCAAAAGAGATATGTCCCCCGCTTCTGTGTAAAAGTGTGTAGGACTTCCTGAGAGGTTTTCTAAGCAGCTAACGGAGGGTCCGGTAGGTCAGTACCTTCTTCATCATTAGCAGCCTCTGGAGCCTTCTCAGGCTGTTCTAGAGGTACTTCTGCATAGTGCAGTCCATCATTACCGTTGGTTCCAATAATATCAATCCTTGAGTAGGGACAATCCATCACGAGTATCTACCTCCTTATGAAATTGTTTCATCATTTCCACCGTGTACTGACTGGATTCCTCAGTAGTCCACTGAGGTTCCGGGTGATTCTCTTTCCAAGATTTGTTCACGTCATTAATGTTCATTCTTTAGTTCCTCAAAATATCCAAGTTTCTTAGTCTTAGGTTCTACGTACTGCCTCTTACAGATCCGGTTCCAGTGTGCAAGTTCCCTTGTCCTAGAGTTCCACTGCCTAGCCTTAGGAGTCCTGCGTCGGTAATGTATGTTCCTGAGAGCACCCTGAATCTGTTCATTGTTTGGCTGTTCTTTTGCCAGCTTTTCTAGACGGGCCTTTCGGTTCTCTTCGTAGCGGTAACTCTTGAAGTGTTCCTGATTGCTCTTGCTTGATTTCTTTCCCTTTGCCATACGGTATTTCCTCTATCTTAAGTACGCATCCCTTGGGGAATACTGTAACAGTTCCGTTGTCTGGTTGAGTATCACAGATAACTACCTTCTCTTTATTGTCCCTGAGAAGATAGCCAACTGTCCGGAAAACCGGGAGGGTTGGATCAGTATCCTCTACCCACCCGGTCTCCGTCATGATGTCAACCCACTCAACTACTACGAGTTTCATCCACTAGGTCCACGATTTCACATGAGCCACCACTGCAGGCATAGGTTTGACTACCGGCAGTGTTGTCCTCTGCTTCATACTTACTGAGATCCTCCCAGTTAATAGCAGGTTCAGGATGTTTCTCTAGCCACTGTAGATACTCGGCCTCTGTGATTTCCTGATAAGGTGCCTGCCTATAAGTATGCTCAGAGTGAGGAAGGAAACTAACACCAGAAACGGTATTAAAATTATTCCAAATCCAAGAGCCAACGTCCATCCACTCATGCTCCTTGACAGAGATAGTAACCGAGGGCTTGTGTTCACACCATTCATCCTGATAGGTTTTCCATAAGTCTAAATGTTCCAGTGCAGTCAAGTCATCACGTATCACAGCATTGTCCGGTGCCTTCATTGGGAAGTAGAACACAGTGGTGTGGTCCGGCTTCATAACATCTGCTTCCCAATATACTCCCGAGTCTTTCAGAAACTGAGTTATTGGATCTTTATTGTCACCCCGGACCGTCCGGAGATAGAAGGCACTATGCCGAGTATGAATGCCGCTGGCCGCATCAACCAACTGGGAGACAGTCCCACTAGGCTTAACACAAGTGACGGCAGCAGAAGGATTGATGCCAATAGCAGTAGCCCACTGCTTGTTAGTAGCAACAGCATGATCACGAAGATCGTTAAGAATGTTTTTAAGAGTTTCATCATTGGTACTCATCATCTTGTTATCAAGGATACCCGTGAGGGATACACCTAGGAGTGCCTCCTCTGCAGTGTTATCTCTCCAGCCCTTACTAAGATACGAAAATTTTGTAAGTGTTGCCTGAAGTGTTCCCAGTATTGCGGCAATTCCCACTTTAT
>Ga0208161_1002146_pt1 | contig 10123 bp, 11 predicted proteins | sample CB_VirMetaG_3_FD_184538 | JGI IMG/M metagenome (GOLD analysis project Ga0208161, IMG submission 184538) | Freshwater to marine saline gradient viral communities from Chesapeake Bay - CB_1508_1S Viral MetaG (SPAdes) (version 4) | ecosystem: Environmental > Aquatic > Marine > Coastal | place: USA... | reverse complement strand
CTCAAACATTCAACATCGGTCGAGAAGCAGCACGCAAAATGATTCGAGCATCAGAAAACGAGATGAGGTTGATCTTGAAAAAGGGACCGCCAAAAAAGCATTCGCTACAGAACAACAGCTCCAGCTTGATCTGGGGTTGGGGGTGAATCATGGGAATGAACAAAATCGGTCCGCCATGTCCTAAATGTGGCTCACATTTGACTGAAGTTGTGACAACGACGCGAACAGTTGACAAAGGCTTTTGGCGTTCGCGTAAGTGCCCAAGCTGTAAGCATATATTTCACACAGCGCAGCCACCCGAAAAGCCCGTAATCAAATACGCTGTAACTTGGTTGCCAAGAGCAAAAGGCGGACCTCGTCTCGTCAACGTGGACTGGAGTTGTTATGAAGCGGGATAGGCTAGCAATCAGCAGGTTTCAATCCGTCGAAACTTACGTCGATGATGACGGCAGGGTTTTTATCGCCTACAGCTCAGGGGCTAGCGTCATGCTCCGCGATAAAAAGGAGCTACGCAAGTTTTTAGGCTTACCGCTCAAAACACCTAGCCGCGAATCTCTTGATTCCTGGCTCGTGTCACTCGATGCCATAGACGATGAACGGCAAAACCGAAAGCAACAACCATCGACAGGATTGTCAAAAGAAGCTCTGACAACAGGGTTTGGTCCTGAGTGCCACCTAGACGAGTCGGATCCGAATCATCAGACGCGCACTGTGATTTAGCATCCTCGTCAAGTAGAGCGATTATTTCAAGCTCGGCAATGTGCCCTGTAGCCTGACGTAACAGCTTTTGATAATACGCATTTTGTTTGACAAGCGAAGAGCATAATCGAGCGACTTCTTTTGTGTCGCTGCAACCAAGTACACTCCTAGCTTGGTGTTCTATTTGCAGTTCTTCCTCGATGGAGAACTCTACAATCATCCACTTGCCCCACGACATAGCAGTAGCGCGTATTCTTGCAGGGTAGCCAAATGGAACCACCAAAACTGGAAAAGATGGTTACACCACACGGTTTCCGCTGGTACGTTACTTATGCCGGAATGGTGAAAGAGTATAAACACGACTGGGCGGCAGAATGGCACTACCGCCAGGCTTGCGAGTTTTACTTAGCCACGCGACGCAGTGACTTTTAGATCGCCGTTATACCGTCCAGTTTGAGCGTAAGTTCGCTCAGGCTTGCCAGCGATGGCGTGAAATACCATTTGACCGATCTTCATCCCAGGCCATAGCTTGACAGGATGCTTACGCCGTGCGTTCTGTAGTTCAAGGGTTAGCACTGAACCGTTCCAACCAGGGTCACAGTATCCAGCCAGCAGATGTTCTAACCCTTCGCGTGCTCGGGATGATTTGAGCACAAACTGCGCGGCGATGTGATCAGGCAGATTGAAAACTTCCTGCGTCTGCGCCAAGCAAAACCAACCCGGATACAGAAGGAAAGGTTTATTCTCTGAGCACTCAGAAATGTCAAGCGGTTGCAGTTCAGGCGTATCGTCTACCTCAACCATCAACGTATCGCCCAAAAGCACATCAAGGCTGGCAGGATTCTGCAGCTCAGGGTTATACGGCACCACCATCAAAGACTGAGTACACAGCCTGGCAATCTCGTGGTCAGGAATGATCATCAATAATCCCAGCGAACTTTAGGGCGACCACGGCGCATCCCTAGATGGACAAAGCCTTTTGGCGCACCATAGCCTACGCTATAAGGCCAGTTTTTGTCACACCAAGCCTGAACTTTGTAGATATCCTCGCCTTTAACGTAAAAGTCAACAGCGCCGACATCCTGATCATTGAACAGATGCTCACTGCTGCTAGCACCGCCGACCATCCGATTGATCGCAGCAGGGCGATAACCGCTAGTAATAATGATCGGTTTGCCGCCAAACTGCGCCCGCACCTTTTCTAAAAACTCAGCCAGTTCTGCTGCAGTCTTGATCTGATAATCAGCAGCAAACCGCCGCTCCTCTTTATACAGCGCAAACTCACCGATGGCGATGTGCGGTGTCAGCCTGGCATCAAACGGTGAGGTAGGACGCAACTTAATTGCAGACTGCTGCTTAGGCTGCCCGCCAGTAAAAAGTGCAACCTCATCCTTCCGCCGATTAACAAGCCCTTCGAGCACCTTGCTGCCAGCTTTGTTCCAGCGCGGCAGTTCCTCAATCACAACCTTGTTAGCATCCTCGCCAGCAAGCAAACGCTTACGCAGCGTCGATTCCTCTAGCGCACCAAGCCCGACGTTGTAAGCAAAGCTGATGATGGCAGCCTGCTGCTCAGATCGCCATTTCTTCGCCATTGGCAGCAGCGTAAAAACGCCAGGCGCAAACAGGTGCTCAACCTCGTTCTGCAGCATCTCGTCTGCCATCTGCTGCGTGATCTTGTCGCCCATGCGAACAGGACCATCAATCAGCCTGGTAGACCCATAACCGATAGTCGGCACACCAGCAGGACAGTGGTAAGCCTCAAGCCTGCAGCCTTCCCACTTTTTAATGATCTTCAGGCTCGGTGCTAACCATGCAGGCGGCAGTGTTTGCTTCGGTAGCGGATCAGCGCGATACAACTCAGCAAACTGCGCCAGCACATCAGCAGATAGCTGCTCCTGCAGCCAGTCCCAGGCTGCTAACTGATGCGGCAGCAGTTTGAAATGCTTTGCGGCATCACGCAGTTGAATCGTGCTCATTGATCAAGCCAAGGTGCTTTAATTTGCATAGCGCCACCTAACTTCCGGCTTTCGCCAGTTTGTAGCTCATCATCAGGCAGTTCATGCACCACAACAGGTGTTGGTGTTACTGGCTGATCCGCTAACCAGTCAGCTTCTGCGCGATCCAGTCTCGGCCCTAGCGTTTTCTCAAACTTGTAATCCTGCGCTGCTTTACGCAGGTGATCACGCCAAGTCTTTTGACCGAACCGCGCTAGCCATACGGTGTCAGCCTTCAGCGCTTTGGGAAAACAACTTTCAGTGCCTTAAGGATCAGTTGCACCCAGGAGTTTTCTTTGATCGGCAGCAGGGTAATAATTTCAGAGCCTGCAGCGATGACAATGGCAATGACTGCAGCAGTGGTGGGATCCATGATTGAATCGCGTTTGGCTTCAGTGTAGAGAGTTACCGGCTTTTGCCAATCGACATTTCAATGTATCTCACACGCCCCTCAAGATCAGACAAACGCTCTTTGCTGTCGTTTTTTAGTTCTTGGATGTCAACGGCGACAGTGCTGACAGATTGATCCAGCTTGGCGACCTGCATAAAAAGACCGGCTAAACCAACCACCGCAGCGGTTAGCAAAGCCGGAATCATTTGGTTGAACGGGCTTTCAGGTGGCTTGGCGGTGATGACTGCCTCTTCGTGATGATCCATTGCGAGGCATACCGCCGACCTTTTCCTAATGTTATCGCCCTTGGCCGACTAGCTTTTTCTTTCCGCGACGCCGTGGGCGACTGTGCTGCCCGTAACCCTGAGAAGTTGTTTTTGGGCGACCGGCTTGATGTTCCAGTCGCCCGGTGCCGGTTTTAGCTTTTACAGCCATTACCAGGGCACTCCGCTGGACTTGCTAGGTGCCAGCTTTTCGGTGATCTGCGCGTCAAGGGCAGCCTCGATCTCGGCAATCTTTTCATCGCCGAAGCTGGCTTTCACCCAACCGACCACGGTTTCCTCGGTCAGTTCGGCGTAGGGGATGCCGGTCCCCTCGGCAGGTGCTTCAAGGCCGATGGAGCCATACGCGCCAGCTTGCTCGCCATCGCGGAAGTGCGTCACGGTGTAGTGAACCGTGAACACCGTGCCGATAGCGTCAAGGTTGCGCTCCATATTGGCGACCTTCCACACAGTGAAGGGAAAGTCGATGCCAGGTGCGGGGGTGGTGTCAGGCATGATCAGGTGCCGGTTGATTAAGGCTAAGAGTGGTGCAACCTGTTGGGTAGGCCGGTTGCCCGCCTAGTGAAGGTGTCTAGCCAACGTCAAACTTGAGTCAAATTAGAAGGTGATTAGCGAGTAGGGTTACTGGCTCTGGCTGAGGTTAGCTTTCATGTAGAGATAGATCGCTTCCACCTCCTCCAAGCTCGCGTCATTTTTAAGAAAGTTGGCACGAGCTGAGATGACCTTGACGTTGCCTTTGGTGTAGCCGCCTGCCGGATCAATGCGATCAAGCGTCGGGGCGTTCCAGTTGTCTTTCATTGAGACACGACCTTTACCCACGGAAGCAAAGATCGGGATACCCAAGACTGGGCAAATCTCGGGGATCACAATGTCATCGACTTCCAGGTTGCATTCCAAGCCACGATCTGCTGCACGATTGCGTGCGTTGTAAAGCAGCTTGCGACGCGGGTCAATTCCTACATATTCTTTGATTTTGCAGGTCTTGCACCGCGTCGTGCGTTTGATTCCGTCGGCACCACGCCTAGCTTCTCCGGCGTTGCGATCAGGCCAGAACTGATTAAGAGGCAAGAATTCCTTGCACTTGGTACACCAGAGAAGCGTTGAATCAGGCGGTTTTACGGAAGCAGGCATCAAGCTTTAAGTGCTGCGACTTCAGCTTCAAGAGCTTCAATCCTACCCACGGCTTCTTGCAAAGCGTTGGTCAGCACTGCAATCAAATTACCTTCGGCAATACCATAGAACTGCTCTTCCGGTGCTAGCTCATTGCCGTCATTGTCCTTGACTGCAGGGCGAATATTTTCCTTGATTACGCTGCCGAGCCAAGGTTTGCCGTCAAGCACTTCTTGCACTTCCTGAGCAATGAAACCGACTTGAGTGCCTTCAGGGAAATTGTGTGGCTCTCGTACCACAACCTCTTCGCCTTCATCATCAATTCGTGTAATTGCCTGCTGTGGCTTCCAAGTGAAGCTGACCGGGCGCAACGCCTTAACCAAGTCCAAGCATCCACCAAGAGTGGAGACATTTTCTTTGTACCGACCATCGGAGGTCGCAATGGTTGCGCTGGTAGCAAAGATCTGACTGTTGACTTGCAGTTTGTAAGCGCCATTATCAGAGCTATACCCAATCAACACTTCTTGGCCACTGTTAATGGTCATCGCAGAAGGTGACGTGGTCGGTGAACTGCCGCTATCTGGAGTAACGGAGAACACTAATTTTGTGGGACCGTCATCATTGCCCCAAGTACCATCAGCGGAGGCCACGATTGACGCGCCTTCGATAAACTGGTCACCATCCGAACCGCTAAACCGAACACTGCCCAGAGTGTCAGCGCTACCTACAGCAATATGTGTGCCGACCGTGCCACTATCAGACCTGCAAAGAGACAAATTAGCGCCGGTGGCTGTCCCTGTTGCCCAGCTATTTATTGAAACTTGGGCTTCGTGTGTATTGGTGCTGTGAATCTGCAGCAGCGGCTGGGTTGTTGCTGATGTACTTGTCAGATACCCAGTAGGCGTGCCAACTAAAAGCCTGCCGGAGCTGTCGATGCGGGCGTATTCACCAGTTCTCGTGGCATACGTATCCTTTGGCCCATAACCAATGATCAGCGCCCCGCTGTCGTTTCTTATGTCAACATACTCTTCAGACTCAGATCGGTCATTCAAGATGATTCGCGGCTGGAAACTAGATACAATAAGTCCCGTGTTTGTTAATCCATCTGTCTGAGAGTCTTCAATATGAAGCGGCGCAGAAGGGCTATTGGTCCCCAGGCCCACCTGATCTGTAGAGGCGTCAACGAATACTAGATTTGCTTGGGTGTCACCTTCAATGCGGAGATCGTAGTTTTCGCCTGTTTCGTTGAAGACGACTTCGCCGGTGCCAAAGTTGACACGCTGCGTCCCACTAGTCGAGATGGCTAATTGGTTGTCGCCGGGGGAGTAGATGCCGGTATCAACGTCGCCGTTAAAGAACAGCGCAGGCAATGTATTAGTCCCAGCAGGCAAATCCACCACTTGATTGAAGGTCCAGGCGTCGGTGGTGTCGATCCAAGTGATCGTCTTGTTAGTGGCGCCTTGCAGCGTGATGCCGCCGCCGTCTGCTGTGACATCGGTGGGCGTATCCACCACCGCAAGCTCAATGTTCTTGTCCTTAACGGTCAGCGTCTCGGTGTTGACCGTCGTCGTCGTGCCGTTGACGGTCAAGTTGCCAGCCAACGTCAGATCATTGGACCAGCTCACATCAGTGCCATCAGTGACTAGCACCTGATTGACTGTGCCGTTCGCCAGCTTGCTTACGGCGATTTCAGCGTTAGCGGCGATGTCCGCATTAACGATGCTGGCGTTGCCGCTGACGATGACCGTGCCGGTTTGATCGGGAAGCGTGATCGTGCGGTCTGCCGTTGGATCTGTAACCGCCAGCGTCGTTTCAAAACCATCAGCGGTGCTACCTTCAAAGGTCAGCGTGCCGGTCGTGCCAATCTCCAGATTCCCCAGTACCGTGCCGCCGGTGACGATGGAAGGGAAATAAGCCAGGCTGTTCCAGGCGGTGCTGCCGTTGCCAACCTTGATCTTCTTGGTGTCGGTCTCCAGTCCAAGCTCATTAGTTAGCAGGACCGGATTTACGGCTGCCCAGTTGGTGGCGGTATCACCACGCAGTTGGATCTTGACCTGAACTGTGGTCGGAGTTGGAGTAACCATCAGCCTGCGCCGCCGCCGTTTAAGTAAAGGGTTGGGGTAGGAGTTGCATCCTCCCCATCAAGGATAAATGGCGCGTAACCATTAAAGGCAAACGAGCTAAACGCTGTCGTAGCGCGGGCTGTTGCCGTACCACCATTCAAGATGTAAAGCAGGATCGCGCCAAAAATGATGCGGAGCTGTACTGTCGCGTTGTAGTACAGCCCTTGGTGGTCTTCTTGCGGTGGGGCGGCGTAACGGTACAGGGCGTTGGCGTCTACAGCAGTCAAACCACCCCAAATCGAAGCCGGGACGTTGAAGTAGTCATGCGTGCCAGACTGCTGGTAAAAGTGACTGCGAAGGCTGTCGATTTGTGCCTGCGACAATCCTACATAGTTGATGTTGAGCGTGTGACCGCTGACGCGTTGGCTATGGCGGAAGCGAACTGGTACGCGATCTTGCGTTACTGCCTCGCTGACATTGAGTTGCCCCATGTCAAAGCTGATTGAGTTTGGAATCAGCGTGGGATAGTCAGCCATCGTTAGAAGATGTAGCCGGGAGTGCTAGCCCACTGAGGTGTGGCTTCCATTTCTACGGTAGTCGTAACAACGCCAGGGCTGTAATCAGTCTGCGGCGCTGAGACGTAGGTCCAGAGATAGTTTGTCGGGACTGTGATGTTCGAGCCGAGCAGTGTTGCAGTGGCAAGATCAAAGGGCGTGAAGTTGCCGTGGTTCATGTAGTGGCTGATGATAGCGAGATGATCGCTGCTGGATAGCCCGGTGAAGGTAAGGCGCAGGACGTAAGCAGTTGAGGCGTTGGTATGTAGGACGCTGAGTTCGTCGCCGTCTAACGTGCCAATCGGGGTAGCAGCTTTTTGCCCTGGAACAAAGGTCCGGGCGTTCGGATTCAGCGCGGGGAAGGTGGCCATGGTTAGAGGATGGTGACTATGATGTTATTGGGCAATTCTCCTCCGCTATGGGTAATAAATCCAGCACTTGGCCGCCACTTAAACCAAGTATATCCTGCTGGTTTGACCCACATCCACCCAGAAGCGACCCCAAGAGGTTCGTTAAACCAACTTACAAATTCAAAAGCAATCCCTAGTGGTGCCTGATAGAAAGCCGTAAATCCAGTCCCTCTCTGATCATATACTCGTACTAAATCTCCTTGCAGGCCAAAGGACGGCATTGGGTAACCGCTGCCGATAACATCAGTATCTACAGAGCCACCTGGAGGACCAAATCCATCTGGCGAACTTGGGTCGGCGCAACGATGTACGACTTTAAATGCTGTTGCTGTATCAAGCAGATATTCAGACAAAATCTCAAAGCGCACCTCACAATCGCCCTCGATAGCATTACCGACTGCTACTGGCTCCTCCTGCAATAGCAAGCCGGTGTCAAAATCAAACGCATACATCAGCACTTCTGCGGGGCAGCAAGGCGGCGTATAAACAATCTCATCACCAGGCAATGGCGGGCGATCATCTGGCAGACCAGTGATAGTACCAGGTACGTCAGTATCGAACGGATCATCCGGGTTATTTTCTGTCGGATTGCCCACTGGTGGGTAATGTGGATTCGGCAAACCATCTGGGTACACGGGGCGATCTAAGGGTGATTCGACACCTGTGTCTATATCGGAAATCGGCAGATCAACGTCTGTATCAGGCTCATCTGGGTTGTTGTCTCCTACATCGCTAGGGATGGCATCAGTATCGCCAGCATTTTCCGGATCGTCACAGCTGTAATCATTACGCCCCACGCTATAGGCATAGCCGACACCTTCTGCGCCAGCGACATACAAAGCCAGAACGCTGCGACCCTGTGAATCAATCGGGAATTGCATCAGATCTAGCTCCACCACGCCGGATACGGTCTTGTTGATCTTCTCGACTTCGTATAGATAATCGTGAAAAGTGACAAGACCTGGATCGGTTTCACGGCGCAACTGCACGCGCACAATGTCGCCTAGCACCAGCGAAGTGTTATATGAATCAGGTTTGACTTTGATTCGGAGCGAATGTGTGACGTACTTGCGGCGGGCAACTTCATAGGCGCCAACCTTGACAGCATGATCTTCCCAAGTGCAGAACTGACTCAGGTCGAACTGCTCGTAGGGTCCGTCTACCGCTTCACCGTCGATGCGAACTTCGGTTGTGCGAATAAAACCAATGTCGTTCGGCGGTTGCTGACGCCAGATTATCTGAGCGCAGATCGGTTTACGTTCAGCTAGGGGAATGTACTCGATCTGAAACCCATCTGGCGTCAAATGCTCTTCGGTGAATCCATAGACCCAGTTAATCTTGCCAGTGTTAATGGTGTAATCATTATTGATTGGCAGCCGTGGGCGAAAGCCTTTCTTGCCGTTCTTATCGCTAACGCGCAGCAAGAAGAATCCCGCCATCCGCTGCATCCAGTCTTCGAGGTTGCTCGCCTCGTTGATTACGCCGTCCCAGTAGAAGCCGTTGGTGGCGGTAAATCGTGCAGCGAGTGTCATTGCTGCCGTGTCGATCAACAGCTCCGGTACGCGACTGGTCTGACGGATCAAGTAGATAGCTAGATCCAGCATGTTGTTGCTGGAGTCGGTCGTGCCCTCAATTAGGCGTGGCACTTTGATGCCGTTACGCACGAAGACGTGGACTTGACGGTTCCAGGTATCGTCACCCTCGAAGTAGGTGTTTTGATACCAGAGAGTTGTCATGTCCTCATAGGCACCATCATTGGTGCCGCAGTAGTTGGGGCACGTCCACAACGTCGGATAGGTGACGTAATTTCCAGGCGCATACAGCACACCAGCATTGGCGCCGTAGTACACCACGGCAGTGCCCTTTTTACATGCACGCTGGTAGACATCTTCAACGCGAATTTGTCCTAGTTCGCCTTGGCTAAGCACCATGTTCATGGTGACTTTTAAGCCGGTTGGATACGATGTACCGTCTATCGAAAAGCCGTTTTCATATCGTGCTTTTGTTGCGCCGGGGCTGATAAATACGCCGCCGTGATCATTGACAGTGCCAGGGACATCAACATATTTGCCGAACACAATCGGCACAGGTTGTCCCAGTTCAATCGCCTTTTGCTGGCTATCAAGATTGCTGGCGCTATTCCCCTCCGCTGCCTTCTTGTCGAGCGGCGGCTTCAGTAGACCCGTCTGATACGGCAGAAGCTGCAGTGGATCGCTAATGCGGAGTTTCATAGCTTGATTGGATTGCCGACCAGGCGTGAGCTAAACGAACGCGGTGGCACCTGTGCTCCAACTGGTGCAAGGCTAGAGCCAATGCTGACATCTAGCTCGGTGAACGAGCCGCCGATGCCAACTACCTCACCGATAAACGTACCAATTAGAAGCTGACCGGCTTGCGGGACTTGTTGCGAAAGGCGGGTGTCAAACTCATACATTTTAAGTTCACACAGCCAGTTCTTATCCAGCGCGGTTCGTAAGGCAATCACAGCAACGGAAGTCGCCGGAAGCGTGACGCTGATACCGGCCTCAGCCTGCGTCGCAGTACCCACCATCGCGTTCAACACAAACGGGTGGTAGTTCCAGAGCACCGAGTCCCAAGTAACCGTCTGGTTGAAGTAGAAG
>Ga0208161_1002144_pt1 | contig 10124 bp, 19 predicted proteins | sample CB_VirMetaG_3_FD_184538 | JGI IMG/M metagenome (GOLD analysis project Ga0208161, IMG submission 184538) | Freshwater to marine saline gradient viral communities from Chesapeake Bay - CB_1508_1S Viral MetaG (SPAdes) (version 4) | ecosystem: Environmental > Aquatic > Marine > Coastal | place: USA... | reverse complement strand
CTTTTTAGTGGAGCTAGCCAGCCCAAAGGAGGTAGTGCTCTCGCACATTTATAACAACCGACTAGCTCCGATTGTCACACTAGCACCTACTCGTCGTCGTCTGGCTTCTCCCCACAGAACGGCAATACCTTCATCACCCTCTTGTTGATACATGAGCAGAGTGTCGCTTCCACTAGTCACCCCACATCTGGCTAAGCGTGGGTCTCACTGCCGTGATTCCCCTTCTCCTCTGTTCTGCCTGTAGCTGCCTACTGGTCATCCCTGCCCATATCCCATGCATGTCGGCTACTGGGAATTCGAGGGCGTACTCCAAGCAGTACTTCGACACTGGGCATGCTGCACATAGTGCTCTAGCTTCTGGGATATACGAGATGTCTTTATGAGACTTCGGGAACATCTTATGCGTGAGCCCTTTGCAGTTAGCAAAGGTCATCCACCCACCTGATTCTTGGATATCACTTTCGCTGAGTTGGTTTACTACTTCGGGTTCGTCCGACATGTTCCTTTACTTTCTTTACACTACCTTTTGTCGAGGTATTGTTTTGCTTGGGTTTTGTGCCGGAACTCTCTTGTACGTAGGTGTGGTACGGAGAACCTGTATGGACGTCATACTTGGCTGCTGAAGCAAGTGCTTTGCTGACAATAGTTCTTGCCATCTGGATGGTGAGCCACTTCTTTCGCTGCATCAGTACATGCAGTGCCCCAAGTGCAAAGTCTCCACCTGAACCGATTGCATAATAACTATTGGCATCTGGACACCATGAATAGTCACCGTCAATTACATAAATCACTCCATGTATTGACACCATCACGATTGAATCGTTCTCTGCGATATGGGAGCCTTCTCTCTCTGGAGTGGCGTATCCCTGCTTTTCAAAGCACTCTCGTAGTGCTGGTACGAACTTGACAGTCATGAATGCGTCAAGTTTCTTACCTCTCAGATTGACAGGAGGTGTAGGTGGCTGAAAGGCGTGATGCAAGATATTGATTGCTCTTACGTCACCTGCTGCTCCAATAAGGTATGGTCCGTTCTGGGCTACCTTAGAGATTCCATTACCCAGATGAGTAATTGCAGTAGTTGTTCCATCCTCTGCTACGTTGACTATCCTTGAGTCAGTACAGATAACTGAGAACCCGTCTCCTTGTATTCCGACTATAGTGGTCATTGCTCATCCTTTCGGTGCCAGCTTTGAAATGTGCGGCGCCGAGCAACCGGTAGCTTATTCCATCAGTAGCCGTGGAGCGGTACCCTACTTAGCTTTGTATTCCGTACCCCGGAACATTCCCCAGCCGTTGTAGATGTGCATGGCCTCATAGGAGAACTTGTGGTCCCCCTTGTCCTCGTAGCAGACGACTCCGAGACCTTGTTGCCAGTCCTCGACAACTGTTAACGGACGTCCATCGAGGTCTATTCCTCCCTTTGTGGAGGGCACTGCTCCGTCTACGCGAGCCAGACATCCAGGAGATGCGGCCATGATGGTCTTGGCACCGTCATAGTCGCGGCGGGTCTTGTACGCCGTCTCTACACGATGGATATGTCCATAGATAACCGAAGTCTTCTCATTACCTAGATACATGTGGGCTGTTGAGCCATTGGACTTCACTCTGGTTCCGTGAATCACGCGTAGCTTTTCATTAATCCAGAGTTCGCCGGCCGGGTAGCCTGGGCGGTACTCCACATCAAATTCGTCGAACCGACAGAGGTTTGGAACCGACATGACTGGCCAAGACTTTGGGCTATCTCCCTTGCGTAGTCCAAACGTTGCTTTGGCATTGTCAAGAATGAAGTTGGGCAACCGCTCTTCGTGGTTTCCTGCCAGCCAGTAGATGGCAGCATGAGGAGCCGCGGCGCGAAGCTGGGCAGCCAAGATAGTTGCTCGATTAATCGATTCCTGGGTAGTGAGGGCAAAGGCAGGACTTGTGCGATATTTCCCAAGTTCTGGGAAGTCGATGTTGTCGCCTACGCAGACAACCATTTCGGGCTGGAGGTCTGCTATCACCTGGAGGGCAACAGCAATTGCCTTCTCACAGTGGGTTGGCTCAAGTCCACCGTCTTCTCGACGATAGAAGCCAATCTGGGCATCAGGGACAATCACTGCCTGCTTGTAGGGCTTTGTGACTTTCTTCACAGCCGGCGGCTTTGGCAGGCTAATAGCAGGACCAGGCTGAACTACCGGCCACGAAGGACCATCCTCAAAGGCTGGGCTGAACTGGAAGTGCCATAGGTCATGGACTTCGGCTTCTCCCTCATTGTTCTTGGTCAGGGTCTGGGAGGTTGAGACCTTCTTGATTTGACCGATGTCACTCGGGTCGATACCCTTCTTGGCGAGGGTTTCAGCGAGGGCGGCAAGAAACCGCTCCTTGTGGGCATCCCGTTGGGGCTGAAGTGCTATCTTTGTTAACTTGTCAGCCATTGAGGTTTTCTTCTGGGTCATTTCGGGCCTCCTGGGAAGCACTTGCATTGTTCTTTGGTGGATTCTGCGAAACAGTGACGATGGCCACGAATCGCTTCGCGGGAAATCATGACTCCTTCGGACTTCAGGGCGTCAGAGATGGTCTTATCCCCAACATCACTTTTCATTACTTCGCAGAAGGCTTCCTGGGTGTCGGAGTCCATCTTGCAGAAGGCTTCACCAACAACACAGTTTTTCTTCACTAATAGGACGTTTAGTTTGTCTTTGAGCATGTATCCCCCTTTTGTTAGACAGAGCGCACGCGCACACAAGAGCCCGCAGAAATATTCAGCGAGACGAATGAGTACTCGTGCATAGTGTATATTAAAGCACAAGACTGTAGTTTCGACAAGCACCACCGTACAAGGGTCACCGTATATGGCAGAAAACATTCCCCAGGGAGCTAATAACCAAATAGAGATGTTGCTCAAGCATGGGAAGAATCTGCCGCCCGAGGAACTCGCCAGAAAGATTCTTGAGACCGTATCAAGCACGAGCGGCATCTATTACTCATCAGACAAAGAGCTGTCTCTTCTGACAGCTCCCGCCAGGGTTTTAGTTACGGTTATCCAGGAGCCCAACATTACGGTTCGAGCATTGGGTATCTACCTTGGAATATCAGAGGCGGCCGTACTTAAATCATTGAAATTGCTTCTCGACAATAACCTCATAGCAAAGACAAAAGTCAACGGAAAAAATAATTACTCAGTTGTCAAAGAAACCTTCGAAAAACATAGTGATATCATTCATTGGGTTCGTGCTATAGCAAAGGTGTCTGACGTGGGAGAATTGAACCACGATGACGACATCTTCTGATTGGAACGATATTCTTATGCGCCTTGAGAATAAGACCGCAAACACGTATTCCGACAACGAACTACTTCAGAAAGCAGCACATGAGATTGCGCATTTGCGTTATCAGATTGCAGACCTTGAGAGAAGAAACGAACAACTATCCGCAAGGGTTCTAGAACTCATGAAAGAGCTGACCGCAAAATGACAGACTTCAACGAAATGGACAACCTCGAGGTCGCAATGTCAAAAGTTAGCGAAAATCTCATCATGGGGCGCAAGCGGGCCGGCACAGGGCAGAAGGGTGAGCCAACTCAGAAGCAGGTAATCATTCGCGCCACAGAACGCGACCACGAGCGTTGGAAACAAACCGCAGAAATCAAGGGAATCTCTCTCGCTGAGATGGTACGCGAACTCTGCAACAAGGCCGCCAGTGAAGCCCTAGACTGTCAACATCCGATGGACAAACGAAAGAGTTATCCATGGGCAGAAATCTGCACGAAATGCAACGTTCGCCTAAGGGGATGAGATGAAAGTTTACTATAAGTCGTTCAACGATTTTCTTGCAGATGCAAGCATACTTTACGAAAAGTTGAAGAAAAAGAGCACCGAGCACCAGCGCTATGGGCAGGTGTACTTCAATCTTCTTGATAGCCATCGTCCAGACATTGCTGAGAAGATTCGCAGCACCAAGCTAGACCCATTCTTCCACGACGAAGTGAAAAAAGAAATCCACGAATTTGTTGAGTCTCAGTGGTAGAGGAAACTAAATATGTTTTTAATCCCCGGGGTGGAAATAGGTGAAGTTCCCCAAACGCCAGCAACTCCACTAACCGCAAAACTAACGCCAAAGGCCGACAGGGCACTTCTTCTCCACGCGCTGAGGCTTGGGTATCCAGTTGGATATGCACAAGAGCAAGATGGACTCGTTATCCAAAATATTGTTCCGGTACACAAGCTTGAGACGCAGCAAATATCTTCATCATCGAAAGTTGAACTTGAAATGCACACCGAGACTGCATTTCATCCACATATGCCCCACTGGGTATTGCTGCTCTGCATGAGAGGTGATAGCAAAGCTGAGACAACTTATGCTATCAAGGACGAGATACTCGAGAAGCTCGATGATTCGGTGATATCAGTTTTAAAGACAGATTCTTTTTATACGACAATTGATGACAGCTTCAGAACAAAAAACGAACCGAATGCATTCATTCGAAAACAAATCTTGAGCGACGACGAGCAAAAGTTTATTTACGACTCCTCAGCAATGAAGCCTCTGAGCGAGGATGCTGAGCGAGCACTGGCTCTACTTGGTGAGGCGGTTATCAAATCCCAGAGAAGCATCGTTCTCCAGACAGGCGACCTCATGATTATCGACAATTACACCATGGTTCACGGTAGAAAGCCTTTCCAGGCGAGGTACGACGGAACAGACAGATGGCTCAAGCGATGCCTGGTTGTTGACCACCTGCCGATGCAGGACATGTCAGGCGGGGTAATCGACACAAGGCTTGAACCATATGGCATGTCCGAGTTAGAGTTGAGCGATGCGTCGATAGCTCAATGGATAGAGCAACAGACTTCTAATCTGTAGGTTGCAGGTTCAAGTCCTGCTCGACGCGCCAAGGAGGAAAAATGAATTACGGATTCGTTCGGCTCGATGGGTGCATGGCAGACGACCTGTCTGTTGTGAACTCAGCAAGAGTCTCTTTTGCTAAGTCATCGGATGGGATTGATAAAGCCGGCATAGGCCTGATTAATTTCCTTATGCGGGAAAGGCACGGAACGCCATTTGAGCACAACTCGTTCCGTTTTCACATCAAGTGCCCACTGTTTGTGGCCCGGGAGTGGTTCAGACACCGAATTGGCTCGTTTAATGAGTTTTCAGCGCGCTATAGCGAAGTGCCAGATGAGTTCTATGTGCCAAAGCAGGAAGACGTAAGAACACAGGCCGGCAAGCCTGGCGCATACACATTTTTGCCAATGGATGAGAGAACCTCAATAGAGGTTTCTGGCGCACTGGAGGACGTAAACAACTACTGCTATCAGGCATATGTTGCGCTGATTGACATGGGTGTAGCGAAAGAGCTTGCACGAGCTGTTCTTCCTGTGTCTATGTACACACAGTTCTATTGGACGGTCAATGCTCGAGCACTCATGAATTTTCTTTCTTTGCGAAACCACCAGTCCGCGCAACTTGAAATCCGTCAATACGCAAAAGATGTGGAAGATATTTTTGCAGAAAAAATGCCTCACACATATGCCGCCTGGGCAATCAATAAGAGGGTGGCTCCATAAAGAACATTACAGACATATAATAAAGAATCAGGAGAAGACCATGGAAAAGACAAAAGATTTAAATGCGAGTGACCTTGTTCCTGAAAATCGCGAATGGACTGTCCGTTTTCCGTATATTTACGATGGAGTAGTTGTTGCAAAAAGCAAAATAGATGCGGTTGAAAAAGCAATACATATAATTGCGTCAGCTTTTTCCCCAGAGCAAAGAGAAAATATTATTAACTCTCTCAAGAATTCATCAACAATAGAGGTGACTGCAGGTCGACATAGACGAATAAAAATTAAAGAATTAGGGATAAAAATATCCGCTATAGAAAAAAAGATTATTGGACAAGAGCCGAATAATATAAACGTCGGAGAGGGTTGGTGGCAAATCGTGGTCGACTGTGATGCTGAGATTTCTTTATCTGACCCATATTACGTCCTGCACGGAATTGGGGAAATCCATGGCCGTCTGCATTATGGGGCCAAATGTTCAAACAATTTAGATGTTCTTTTAGTTGAAAAAATAAATAATATTATTTTAAAATATCAGGAAATAGCAGCAAGAACATGTTGCATTACGGGGAATTATGGAGTATTGATGGTTACTCCAAATGGCTTATACAAGACACTGGACCCCAAATACGTTCAAAAACATACGGAGTATTCATTGGCTGGGTGGGTTCCCACCGATAAATTTTGGGCTACCAAATAACTTTCTTACATATTTCCATTAGCAGAGCAGCGGACTTTTAATCCGTTGGTTGAGGGTTCGAGCCCCTCCTCGCCAACAATGCTGATATCTTTAAATGGGTGCGTCGGAGCCCATCCGACGTAGACTTAAGTGGGCTTGGCCTCTGTCTAGAGGGCGACATAATTCTGCGGGTTTGGGTATAACCGCAAAGCGTCTGGTCATACCCTATGGAGCGGTGGCAGAGAGGCTTATTGCACCTGTCTTGAAAACAGGAGTCCGTTTGTGCGGACCGGGGGTTCAAATCCCTCCCGCTCCTCGGTTATGATGTCTCTAGGGCAATTGCGGTCGCACGCAAAAGCCAAGAAGGTATGGCAATCTTTCCAGACTGAAACCGCTCAACTCCGGAGCCGAGGCGAATAGGTAAACCGGATAGGTCTGGGTTTGCCATATCTTCGCAGCGGGATGTAGCACAGCTTGGCTAGTGCGCCTGGTTTGGGACCAGGAGGTCGCAGGTTCAAATCCTGCCATCCCGACGTAAGGGCTCGTGGCGAAATTGGCATACGCACCAGGTTTAGGTCCTGGCGCCGCAGGGCGTGAGGGTTCGAGTCCCTCCGAGCTCACTACAATGTCTATGCGCCCTTGTAGCTCAGTGGCCAGAGCACCTCACTTGTAATGAGGTGGTCGTGGGTTCGACTCCCACCGAGGGCTCCAATAACTACATATTCCAGTTGCCGAGTCCGCCCTTGGTGTTGTTCATGATGAACCGCGCCATCTTAAGGTTGCAGTCAACAGTTTTCAGACCCTGCATACGGTTTTCAACTGCCCATTCTCCGCATACCTCGGCTACGCGTGAGCGCCAGCTGGAATTAATTTGGAGGAGGCCAGTGTCGTACGAGCCATTCTTGTTGAGTGCATAAGTCATATTTCCGTTCGCGTCCCATGTCGCATTTTGGGCTTTTACGCGGCATCGGCTTTCGCGCCACATGATGTACGACCAGGTTTCAACTGGCTCAAGTCCGTATCGAACAAGTTCATCCTCCCACTTCGGGCAGCGTTTTTCCGGGTCGTTTGGTACGGATTTGCGCTTGCCCTGATGGTCGGTTCGGACTGGCGGGTATTCCTTGAGGGAGAGAACCTGGTCTCGGTTTGCGTCCGAGAGCGTTTCTGGCCCGCCCACAAGCTCGGGAACTACAGCCACCTCAAGAGCTGGGAGGCTGCCCAAAGCCAGCACTTGCTGGTCCTTGGAGGGAATTTCGTTCACAGTCGCCGGACTGGGGATTGCGATTCCTACAATAAATAGAAGTAATGAAATTGCATAGCCCTGTAATGTGTTCAATTTTCTTCCTTTGTTTGGTGGATAGGACGCGACGATAGGTGGTTCGTCGATGGTTAGTTAGTAGCTATCTCCATCCATAAATTATACCCCCCTTGACTGGTAAAAACCAATTTTTAGACCCAAATATTACGATTAGATGACGGACAAAACCCAATAGACATAAGGGTTTCACAAAAAATTGCAAAAAAATGTGCCCAAAAACGCCAAAACCCACCCTTTCGGGTGGGCTGACGCTCTGTCGGAAGAGAATGATTAGAAGGGCTCTTCTTCGGTCTCCTGCTGTGCAGGACGAGTTGGAAGCTTCGGACGAGCGGCTGTCGCTGGGCGAGTCGCTGTCTTGGTCTGCGTCGTGGCTACCGAGGTTTCCCCATTGCCACCCTTGCGACGCTGGAAGCTCTCAACCGAGATGAGTCCAAGTCCAATGTTGTCGGCGACGAGGACGTAGTTGGAGCGCTTTTCGTTGGTCTCCTTGTCCGTCCACTGACGCTGCTCGAGGCGGCCAGAAACGACCACACGGACGCCCTTCGACAGAACGCGAGAAACGTCCTCGGCGAGGTAACGCCATGCTTCCACCTTGTAGTAGCTGGTCTGTTCCTTCTTCTCTCCGCTGTCGTCGGTCCAGGTGCGATTTGAGGCAACCGAAAAAGATGCCTTTGCCGTTCCTGAATCGAAGTAGCGAATCTCCGGGTCATCGGTGAGATTCCCCGTGATAGTGATTTGTGATGACATTTATTTCTCCTAACTCGTGGTTTGTGCCCGTGGGCCTAACGCATTCCACTATAGGGGAGTGATAGGGTAAATGCAATGACCACAGAAAAAATTGATGCCAGGTACCGTGTCTTTCGACACATCCAAGAAAACCTTATGGATATGGTCGACGACGGCAATATCACGGGCGAGGAGCTAAAGGAGCTCAACGATTCAATGGGCGAAATAACCAATCTTGTTTTGGATTGCCTTGGTTTCGAAATTGAGTCAGTGGAAGGCGAGACCTCAATGAAGGTAGCGATTAACCTCACCGATGTGAGCTAGTTAGCTACTACTGCGTTGCAACCCACGCAGCAAAAAATTCGTCAGTTGCCGGGATGAACCAAACCTGACATCCATCCAGTCCCATCGCAGGGTCTCCTACAAAAGCCCACGCAATTTTTAATTGCGGAGCTGGGTCGCAAATTCCGACGTTGCACTCTAGACCAAATCTCTGAATGAACCATTTAACGGCACACCCATCTTTTGTCAGGTGGCAATCTCCACTTTCGTCGTGCGGACACTTTACGCTGATTATTACGATTTCACTTTTCTCAATGCGTAATGAAAGTTCATGACCGTCGTCATGCCATTTGAGTTCGGTTTCAGTGGTCACAAAAGCCTTCCCGGATAAATTTAGAAATTTTGGTCCATCTCTTTACAAGCAGGCGCTCACTTAAAGTCTATATCACTTCGACTTAAATTCAGCCCAGGTCTTGTCGCCCACGCCGTAATATTCGCGCGCATAGCCAGAATCAATAATGTCCTTATTTAGGCAAGCTGTAGTTGGGTTGTCGACATCGTCAGAAGAGAATATCCGAGCAAGGATTCTCCCATATTTATCATTTTTGTCTGGAATGGTATTTACAAAAACCCATTTATGACGAGTGAGCCAATCAGCTGTAAAAGATTTTGCTTTTAGGCCAAGTTCTTTTTCTGCCAAGTCTTTCGTTCTTGATTCAGGAGTGTTTACGCCATACAGACGAACTCGTATTTTATGGTGGATGTTAAAACCCAAATCCACCATGAGGTCAACGGTATCCCCATCAATTACTTTTAGAACTGTTGCTCCATACCAAAATCTTTGCACGGCCTACTCCCACATATCTTTGTTCGGAAAAGTAAGTTGTCCTTTGGCTCTGATGAAGAACTTCACCGCGGCAAACGCGATGAGAGGAAATAGCGCAAAAAACGCTGTCAATACTTTTACATCTTTTTCTTTAATCATTTAAAGCTCCGTTAACATTATTCCACTAATGCCGGCATGCCCATGTGTAATAATCTTCGGATGCTTTTAGTGCTAATTTCACTGACTCTTTATGTGTCCGCTTTTGTAGTTCTAGGTAGAGCCGTCGATTCATACGACAAATACGGCGAGAGGGATGAGGCCTCACTCGACCGCCATATCTTCACCCAAGACTTCTCATAGTTCGCGAATTAACGACTCCTTTATAACCCAGAGCTTGCAGATTGCTTCTGGCAAGATTTTTCCTGAAACAATCTCACAGCCCTGCCCCCCAAGATAAAAGGAGCAATTGGCGCAAATCATTCCTTCTTTTACGAAGGGGTGCTTTTCCATGTAGTGAGCCCCATCGGCACCATTGCCCTGGTCCCATTTTCCGTATTTTTCCGCAACGTCTTCAAACAGCTCATACATTTCAATCTGTCGAGCTTTCAGGCCGTCAGTGTTGTCACTCATCATTGTTCTCCTCAGCATGAACAATAGCCTCGTTGATGGCCTGTTCGGCTAAACGTTGCTCAAGCAAGTCAAAGCGCTTTTTTCTCCGCTCGACCACCAGGCTCGAATCCCAGCGAGGTA
>Ga0208161_1002143_pt1 | contig 10127 bp, 10 predicted proteins | sample CB_VirMetaG_3_FD_184538 | JGI IMG/M metagenome (GOLD analysis project Ga0208161, IMG submission 184538) | Freshwater to marine saline gradient viral communities from Chesapeake Bay - CB_1508_1S Viral MetaG (SPAdes) (version 4) | ecosystem: Environmental > Aquatic > Marine > Coastal | place: USA... | reverse complement strand
GGTGGTGCGGATGGGACTCTCTCCCGCCTGGGAATTAGTTATTACCCAGTAAAAATAATAACTTGGCGAGCCTGCATAAACTGAGTAGAGGAGAGTTGCATAAACTCTCCTTTTTTGGTATAATAAAATGATGAATAAAACTCAGTATCTTATGAAGGTTGCGTTAATAACCGGAATTACAGGTCAAGATGGATCGTATCTTGCAGAATTATTACTTGAAAAAGGTTATAAAGTTCACGGCATTGTTAGAAGGGCATCCCTTATTAATACTCATCGTATCGACCATATCTATGATTCTATTACTCTTCATTACGGTGACCTTACTGATTCTACCAATCTTGTAAGAGTTATTCAACAGGTTCAACCAGATGAAATTTATAACTTGGGTGCTCAAAGTCATGTAAAAGTTTCTTTTGAGATGCCAGAATATACTGGTATGGTTGATGGTCTTGGAACTCTTCGCATTCTTGAAGCAGTTCGCCTTCTGGGAATGGAAAAGAAAACAAGAATTTATCAAGCATCTACATCAGAGATGTTTGGTAAGATTCAAGAAATTCCTCAAAAAGAAACTACACCTTTTTATCCTCGTTCACCTTATGGAGTTGCAAAAGTATATGGATACTGGATTGTCAAAAACTACAGAGAATCTTATGGACTACACGCAAGTTCTGGAATTCTTTTCAATCACGAATCCCCTAGAAGAGGAGAAACTTTTGTCACAAGAAAAATCACTAGAGGATTATCACGCATTTCAACTGGGCAACAAGATATACTATATCTCGGGAATTTGAATGCAAAACGTGACTGGGGACACGCTAAGGACTTTGTAGAAGCAATGTGGTTGATGCTCCAGTATGATGAACCTGATGACTATGTGATTGCTACGGGAGAGCAATATTCTGTCCGTGAATTTGTAGAAGAAGCAGCACCTTACTTTGGTATGAATATTGTATGGAAACTTGAAGGTCTTGATGAAGTTGGTATTGATAAGAATACTGGCAGAACGGTCATCAAAGTTAATCATAAATATTTCCGACCTGCTGAAGTAGATACCTTATTAGGTGATGCCACTAAGGCAAAAGAAAAACTAGGTTGGGAACCTAAAATTACTTTTAAACAATTAGTTGAGGACATGTGCATTTATGGGCAATGAAATGTTTTATAAAATTGAATCATGTAGAGTTTGTGGAAATAAAAATTTAATTACTGCTCTTGATTTAGGAAACCAATATCTTTCTGGAATTTTTCCTAAGACTGTAGATCTTAATATGTATAGGGGACCACTTAAATTAGTTAAGTGTGATGAAGAAACTGGTGGTTGTGGTCATGTTCAATTAAAACATACTTTTCATCTTCCTACAATGTATGGGGATGAGTATGGATATCGATCTGGGCTTAATGGTAGTATGGTTCAGCATCTTAAACAGAAGCATAAAAAAATTTCTGAGTTTGTTTCATTCAATGATGGAGATATTGTAATTGATATTGCAGGTAACGATGGAACTTTTCTTGGATTTTTCTCTGATAAGTTTCGTTTGACTAGTATTGATCCAACTTCTAAAAAGTTTAGTAAGTATTTTTCCAGTCATGTAGATTATATTGCGGACTTTTTTAGTGAAAAAGTTTATAAGAATAAGTATGATTCTTATGCTAAATTAGTCACATCTTTTTCAATGTTTTATGATCTTGAAGATCCTTGTCAATTTGCAAGAGAAGTAAATTCAATTCTTGATCCTGAGGACGGTGTTTGGGTTTTAGAGCAAAGCTATATGCCCGAAATGCTTAGAGTTAATTCATTTGATACTGTATGCCATGAGCACCTTTCTTACTATGGTATGAGGCAATTAAAATACATTATGGATCAATCTGGATTTAAAATTATTCAGTTTGAATTTAATGATGTGAATGGTGGAAGCATTTCCATGATGGTCGCTAACCAAAATAGTAAGTATGCAGAATGCACCGAACAATTGAATTCTCTAATTCAGGAAGAACTTGATCTTTCTCTTGACACCATGAAACCTTGGCAAGAGTTTGAAAAAAGAATTGAACAATGTAAAGAACAATTTTGGAATATTCTTGATTCGTTTAAAACAGATGGTTTAAAAATTGCTGCTCTTGGTGCAAGTACAAAGGGAAATGTAACACTTCAAACCTGGGGAATTACGCCAGGTGATATACTAGTTGTAGGTGATGTAAATCCAGATAAGGATGGATCTTTTACTCCTGGGACTTGGATTCCCATTACAGATGAGGATAGTGTTCTTTCCGAGTATGATGTATTTGTAATTCTTCCTTGGCATTTCAAGAACTTTTTTGTTAATAATCCAAAGTTTAAAAATAAAATTCTTGTTTTTCCTTTACCTATTCCTGAAGTTGTTAAATTTTGATTATGGATAAAAATTCAAAAATATTTGTTGCTGGACACAGAGGTTTGGTTGGATCTGCAATAGTTAGAACTCTTAAAGACCAAGGATATAATAATATTGTAACTAAAACTCGTTCTGAGGTTAATCTTTTAAATCAAAAAGATGTTTTTAATTTTTTCGATGAAGAAAAACCTGAATATGTTTTTGATGCTGCAGCAAAAGTGGGTGGAATTTATGCTAATGATACCTATTCGGCAGATTTCATTTATGAAAACATTCAAATTCAAACTAATTTAATTCATGGTTCTTGGAGATCTGGGGTTAAAAAATTTCTTTTTCTTGGATCAGTTTGCATTTATCCTAAGTATGCTGAAGTTCCAGTAAAGGAAGAGTCTCTTCTTACTGGATATTTGGAATCTACTAATGATGCTTATGCAATTGCAAAGATTTCGGGTATTAAGATGCTGCAAGCATATAATAAGCAATATGGGTTTAAGGGTGTTTCTTTAATGCCATCAAATTTGTATGGTCCTGGTGACAATTTTCATCCACAAAACGGACATGTAATTCCAGCAATGATGACTAAATTTAATAATTCTGATGGAAAGTCAGTCACATTTTGGGGAGATGGGACGCCAATGAGAGAATTTCTTTATGCTGATGATCTTGCAGATGCTTGTTTATTTGCCATAAATCATTTTGAAAATGGAGAACTTATTAATGTTGGTTCAGGTGAAAATGTAAGTATCAAAAGTTTAGCAAATGTTGTTGCAAGTATTGTTGGATATACTGGTGATATTGAATGGGATACTTCTCATCCAAATGGAACACCTAATCGTCCACTAGATTACTCTAAAATGACTGAACTGGGATGGAAACCAAAACACAGATTATATGATGGATTAAAGAAAACCTATCAGTGGTTTATTGAAAATACCTATTATGACAGTTCTAAATGAAATATTCTAAAGTCATTATTTGGGGATATCCATTATATTCACATACTCACTCATATGTTCATGATGCTTATTATCGGGCATTTAAACATATGGGATATGATGTTTATTGGTTTCACGATGATGAGTATCCAGAAGACTTTGATTATACAAATTGTTTATTCATAGGTGAAGGATTCTCTGATAAAAAAATTCCAATCAATGACACAAGTTGTTATTTGATTATGTATTGCCCTTCACCTATCAAATATCAAAATGCTGGTAGATATATTGATGTGAGAATGACTGCAGTAAATTTTAAGGATCATATTCAAGAATACTCTGTTGATAAATCAGTTCTTACAAAAATTGGTCCCGCTTGTTATTTTGATCCAAAAACTTCAAATAAAGTTAGAGTTAAAAATGATTATGTAGATTATGAAATAGATGACTATGACAAAGTTTATATTAGTTGGGCAACAAATCTTTTGCCTGATGAATTTGAAGAGGAGGATATTTATATAGAAAGAGAAAATGTAATTTATTTTTTTGGTACAATTTCTGGCCAGGGCGTATGTGAAAACTATTCTAATTGGAAACCATTTTTAAAAGCTTGTAATGATAACAAGATTAACTTTGTTCATAATGATCCTTGGCAAAATCCAGTTTCAATGGGTGATGTAATTGTCAATATTCAAAAATCATTACTTGGTATTGATATTCGTGGACCACAACACTTAAAACAGGAATTATTGACTTGCAGAGTTTTTAAAAATATGAGTTATGGGCATCTTGGACTTACGAATTCTAAAGCAGTTTATGAAGAACTAGATGGAAATTGTATTTGTAATGATAATACTGAAGAATTATTTTATGATGGAATGAAAAATCGCAAGAATTATAAATTAATATCTGATGGCATGAAGTTCGTTAAAGAAAATCATACATACATCAATAGAATTAACAGTCTAATTTCAATCTTATAATGACATGATAAAAAATGTAACTGATATTGGTATTATGATGAGTTGCTTTGACGAAGTTGAAGCAGTATCATTTGCTATACAAGAATTAAGAAACTTTTATCCTGAAAACAAAATTTTTGTCTTTAATGAAAGTAAAGAAGACTATAGTTTTTTGTTAGAGAAAGATAAAAACATAAAGATAAAAAATGATGAGGATACAATGAGTTTTTACTATCAGTATCCTATACATGAAGTTTATTTACTTCCAGAGTTTCAAGAAAAAATTCAAAAAGCAGTTTTAACTTTTCTGAATAGAATACATCAAACGATTGAATACACTCAAGGCGAATATCTATTATTGATGGATCCTGATGTTCTGATTAGGGGAGAATTGAATATACCATCTAATGTCAATCTTTTGGGATCTCTTAGAAATAGGGGAGTTCCTTATACCACAAAAAAGGTGTTAGAAAGCGTTGAAGGTGCTATAATTATAGATGAATGGGGAGCAACACCTGGAATATTTAAAGTTGAAACCTTTCAAAAAGCGTATAGTAAGTTTATTTCAATTCCTAATTTACTGTCGCAGTTAACTCAATCTTGGAGTTCTTTTTACGCTCACGATATTATTATTCCAATTTTATTTTCTTTGATTGGTGAGAGAGAACATTTAAATACTGATTTTACTGAATGTAATAGTGATCCTGATTGGCAAACAAATAATAAAAAATTAGTTCATCATTATAAAAAATATTATAAAGATGTTGAAACTAAATTTCCATTTTTTAAAGAATTACCTCAATTATAAAATTTATTCACATGAACATTTTTATTGTTAATAATTCCCAACAAAATTGTGGGGTCTATCAGTATGGTAAAAGATTTGGAAATATTTGTATCAAGTCTAAAAAATATAATTTTATGTACTTTGAGATGAATTCTGAAAATGAATTTGTCGAAATGTTTAATAAGCATAAACCAAAGGCAGTTATATACAATTATCTTTCTGGAACTATGCCTTGGGTAACACCAACATTAGTTCAGCAATATCGGGAAATTGGAATAAAACAATACTTAATTGTTCATAACTCATACTATCCATTTTTTGATTATTATTTACATCAAAATCCATATCATCCTGATGTCGATGCAAATAATTTTGCTTTACCTAGACCTTTATTTGATTATAAAAAATTTAAATATAAGAAAGAAGATGATGTTTTAAAAATCGGTACTTTTGGATTTGGATTTAAATGCAAGTATATTGATCAGATTTGTAAAATTGTAAACGAACAAATAACTGATAGAAAGGTGCAGATCAATTTACATTTAACAGAATCGCATTATTCTCCAAACTGGAATACAATAGAGTCTATAAAACAAGATTGTTTCAACCAAATAACTAATGATAATATTAAATTAAATATAACTCATGATTTTTTGTCCGATGAAGAAATGTTAAAGTTTCTTTATAAGAATGATTTGAATATATTCTTTTATGAAAAATATCCAGATAATTTTTATAATGGTATTTCATCTACTATTGACTATGCTTTGTCTGTTAAAAAACCGTTAGCAATTTGTAAAAGCAATATGTTTTCTCATATCTGGGATGTGCAACCTTCTATCTGTGTTGAAGACAATTCTTTATTGCAAATTATGAAAAATGGATTTGCTCCTTTAGAAGAAAAATATAATTCTTGGACTAATGATAAGTTTCTAAATATGCTAGAATCGATTATAGATACAACAACAAATACTGAAATTATGAACTTTAACTCTGACGCTAAACAAGATCAATTTGTCGCAAATATTTTAAATTTTAAAAAAGATGGATACTGTGTAGATATTGGTAGTTACCATTCGGTAACTTCAAATAATACTTATTGCTTTCAAGACAGTGGTTGGACATCTATTAGTGTTGAAATTGAAAGTAGATTTAACGAAAGTTATTCTAGTAGAAAAAGTGGAGTTCATTTAAATGAAAATGCTTTACAAGTTAATTATAAAAATGTATTTGAAGAGTATGAATTTCCTAAGATTATTGATTATCTTTCTTTAGATGTTGATACTGTAAGCACCGATGTCCTTAAAATTCTTCCATTGGATGAATATAGATTTAGAGTTATTACGATAGAGCACGATGGATATTTGTATGGTGACAAATATAGACAAGAACAAAGAAATATTCTAAGTTCTCATGGATATTTTCTCTTATGTGCCAATGTTTATGTTGAACAACCAGGATATGAAGGGAAAGAATTTCCATTCGAAGATTGGTGGATTGACCCCTCAGAATTTAGTGTGGAATTAATTGATAAAATTAAATCTGAGAATGAGTATCCATCTAGAATTATTACTAAATTTAATCAATAATAATTTTTTTTTAATATTATGACAAATGATTTTGTAATTGTAACTTCATTGCATAACTTGAATGAGATTAAAAGAGATGATAACAGAAATTGGGATACTTATCTTGAATGGTTTTCCGAAACTTTGAAGATAAAGTGTCCTTTCATTATTTTTGCAGACTCAGATTTGTCTAGTTTTATAATGAGTCATAGGGATGAATATTCAACATTTATTATTAGTGAAAAGTTGGAAGAGATTCCCCTTTATCATTTGAAAGATAAAATTCAATTCATTCTAGATTCTGAAGAATATAAAACTAAGATGTCTGATACCAATAGAGTTGAATGTAAAGACTCTATGTATTCTGTAATTCAGTATTCAAAGTTTAAGTGGTTGAAGAGAGCTTCAGAAATAAATCCATTTAATTCAAAATATTTCTTTTGGTTAGATGCTGGTGCAAGTAGATTTATTGAAACGACGGATGTAAAGTATCCGTCTAAAGAATCTTTAGAACAACTGGAAGGAATTGACAATACTTTTTTAATACAGTATAATCATGAGTATTACTCTGATCTTGTTAGTGCAGAAACATTAACCAAAGATTATTTGTGGGATAACAGGTCTTTTATTTGTGGTAGTATGTTTGGTGGTAATTCCAAATCTGTTGAGTTGATTGATAAAGAAGTTGATGAAATTATGATCTATATGTTAGATAACAAATGTCTTAATAATGAACAAATTGCTCTTGGATATCTTTGTAAAGAAAGGGAAGATTTGTTTACTAGGTTTTATAGAACAAACCCCAAAAATCACTTATCTTTGTTTGAAGAAATGACATGAAAATAACTTTAGTTGGTCCTGGAATTATGCCAATCCCCCCTACAGGATGGGGTGCAGTAGAAATTTTAATCTGGGATACCAAAAATGCTTTAGAAAAGTTGGGGCATACTGTTCAAATCGTGAACACTAAAGATGGAAGACAAATTATTGATGAGATAAATTCTTTTCGTCCAGATTTTGTTCATGTTCATTATGATGAATTTATTAATGTTTATCCGTATATTCAGTATCCAAAAGCAATTACTAGTCACTTTGGATATCTAGAACAACCTCAAATGTTCAACGGATATATCCATGTATTTAATGCATTTGGAGATGTCAAACCAAATATCTTTTGTCTATCAGAAGGTATTTCTAGAGTATATCAAATTATGCTTGGTATACCTCCAGAAAAACTTTTTGTGACACCTAATGGAGTAAACACGGAGGCTTTTAGTCATACTGATTCCCCAAAGTATCCAGATAGATCAATCTACCTTGCTAAGATTGATTATCGTAAGAGACAACATCTTTTTCAGTCTATTGATAGTCTTTGGTATGCAGGTAACATTGCAGATCAAAGATTCAATCCGAACAAAAATTATTTGGGTGAATGGAGTAAAGAAACTCTTTATAAAAATTTAACCCAGTATGGAAACCTTGTTCTTCTGAGTGATGGTGAAGCTCATCCACTTGTTTGTATGGAAGCATTGGCATGTGGTTTGGGAGTTGTTGTGAGTCAATTTGGAACTGCAAATCTTGACACATCTAAAGATTTTATTGATGTAATCCCAGAAGATAAGATTGATGATATTGGATATATTGAATCTGTCATTATTAAGAACAGAGAGTATTCTATAAATCATAGAAAGGAAATTGTAGAGTACTCCAAACAATTTAGTTGGGAAAATATTCTTAAAAACTATTATATCCCCAATGTAGAAAAAGTTATAGGTGCATCATGATTGGATTTAATGCGTTAGGACAACTTGGTAGACTTGGAAATCAGATGTTTCAATATGCAGCTTTAAAAGGTATTGCTGCAAATCATGGATACAATATTTGTATTCCAAAGTCTAGAAATCAAAATGAATGGACAGATCATCAATTGAACTCTGTATTTAAGATGTCAACATTGACACCTTTAAATTATCAATACATTGATCCTAAACGCCCGACTATGGTTGAGGGAACTTTTTCTTTTAATGAAAAGTTATTTGAAACTTGTCCAGACTGGGTGACTCTTCAGGGATTTTTTCAGTCAGAGAAATACTTTAAACATATTCGTAAAGAGTTATTGACTGACTTTCAGTTTCATGATAATATCCTAGAACCTGCAAAACAGGTTGTTTCCAACTGGACTAAACCAGTAGCCCTTCACATTCGTAGAACGGATTATGTTACTAATCCAAATCATACGGTTTTACCAATTGAATATTATGAACAGTCTTTGAATATGTTTGATGATAATAGAGAAATTATAATTTTCTCTGATGATCCAGAGTGGTGTTTAAATCATAGTTTGTTTAGTGATGATAGATTTATGGTTTCTCAAACTGGAAATAATGCTTTAGATCTTTGTCTTATGTCTCTTTGTTCTGCACATATTATCGCTAATAGTTCTTTTAGTTGGTGGGGTGCATGGTTATCAAACAGTGAAAAGGTTGTTGCTCCTTCTGGTTGGTTTAAAGGTTCAAACAATGAGAATCTAGATATTCAAGATTTGATTCCCGAAAATTGGATAGTAATTTAATGAAAGTAGCAATCGTATTTATTGGTACATCTAAATATCTAAACTTTCTTCCTCAGTATTATGAAAAGATTCATGAGAATTTTCTTCCTAATAGTGAGAAGACTTTTTTAGTATTCACTGATGGACAAGGAGATTTTCCAGAAGATGTTAAAGTATATTCGCAAGAACACCTTGAGTGGCCTTATATCACGCTTACTCGTTTTGAAATTATTAACAAAGCAAGAGAAGAAATTATTAACCATGACTGGTTGGTTTTCCTTGATGCTGATACTCTCGTTGTTGATAAGGTTTTAGAGGAGGATTTCTTCTCAGATAAACCTTTCTTTGGTGTCTGGCATCCTTGTCACAATCTTGGAATGCCCCCACACAATAAACTTCCTGGTGCATTTGAAACCAATCCATTATCTCTTGCATATGTGGATACTGAAAAAGAACTTCCTGTGGTATACTATCAGGGATGTCTGTGGGGCGGTAAAGTCCCAGAGGTTCTTGAAATGATTGATGAACTTCAAGATAGAACTAATAAGGATCTTAAAAATAATATCATTGCAGTTTGGCATGATGAAAGTCACTTAAACAAATACTTCATTGAAAATAAAGATAAGGTAAATACTTTGCGCCCAGAATATGCATATCCAGAAGTCTTTGCTGGATACTGTGATTTCGAACCAAAGATTGTTCACCTTGCAAAAGATAATTCCAAATATCAACAATGACAATGGATAAAAATAAATCTGCATATAAATTAAAAAATCTTCCTCCCATTTATTATCTAAATCTTGATGGGCAACCAGAAAGAAAGCAATATATGGAGGAGCAATTTAAGTATTGGGAAATTGACAACTACACTCGCATTTCTGCTTATGATGGGCGGGAAGATGACTTAAGTGAAATTATTAAAGGGAAATACCCAGATAATATGACTACAGGG
>Ga0208161_1002141_pt1 | contig 10134 bp, 7 predicted proteins | sample CB_VirMetaG_3_FD_184538 | JGI IMG/M metagenome (GOLD analysis project Ga0208161, IMG submission 184538) | Freshwater to marine saline gradient viral communities from Chesapeake Bay - CB_1508_1S Viral MetaG (SPAdes) (version 4) | ecosystem: Environmental > Aquatic > Marine > Coastal | place: USA... | reverse complement strand
ATCCAAAAATTAGGTAATGTAGAAAAGAAAAATAACTCAAATGGTTCAGGAGTAATTAATGGACCTGGCTATTACAACGAAGTACCTAATATAACTGAAGGATATACTTGGGTAGGTAATAGTGATGAGGTTGCAACAGCAGTGCCAACTTCCTCTTTTGGAGACAATTTAGGTAACCATACCGCCACTCAAGATTTAGATATGGCAGGATTTAGTATTTCTGCCAGTTTAAATATAACCGCTTCAGGTAATATAAGTGCAAGTGGATACGTTAGTGCTGATTATTTGGTTTTAAACCCTAACACTACAACTACAAGCTCAATCAGTGCTGAAGCTGCTGTTGATATTTCGTTAGGTGATGAAGAATATAAAAGAGGGGTAATTAAAAGAGTATTCGATTGGAGAGAAGATGTTCCTTCATATAACGATATTGATATTAATAATCGCGTAATAGCCCATACTGGAGAATTTAGACGTGGTGAATTTAGAGTTAATATAGAAGTAAAAGGATTCCACTACCCTCTTACCACCAGTTTTTCCAATTCTACTGCTAGTTTTTCTGAAGAATTTTCTATAATAGATACTTATAAAAATCCTGTAGATAATGTACCATTAGAAATTTCTTATTTCCCTTCAGATGATCTCCAAACAATAGACTCTATAGCAGGTATACTTTCGTCATTTTTATTAGCAGGATCTTCTGCAACTGAAGCTAGTTTAGCATGCTTAAGAGTAAATGTAAATGGAGATTTAGTATTTAATATGTTACCATCAAATACCCCCGAAGCAGCTAATTCCTTTTTTAGCGGGTCACTTACTACTGTATATCTTGACTACCAATTATATAAATAATTTATAAAATGTCTAATTTAAAATTTTATCCAAATATTCATTTTTATAGTTCAAGTGGAGGAATAATTTTTAACCCTGATGCTAAGGCTATAGTTAGTGAATCTGGATATAAACTTGAGGCATTTGATGGAACTTTAAACATATACAAGAAAAATTCAGGATCAGTTTCTCCAGAATATTTACTTAATATTAGTAGTTCAGATAGAGAACCTCGTATTGGCTTTGGATTTGAACCCAACCAAAAATTTGAAAAAACTTTTGAAATTAAATCATCAAAAGATTCACAATTTGGTACAGAATTTGTTTTAAAGAGTAGTCGCTTAGATAAAGGAGGAGAAATTGGTGACTATGCGGGGGTAATTGATTTTGTTATTGATAGTGGTAGTTACGAAAAAGTTAATATATCAGGCTCCATAGCTGACATAAAAGCAGAAATAACAAATATTACTAATGAAGGAGCCGCAGGGGATATAATTTTTAGTACTGCTTATAATCCTAAAATTGCCCCAGCAGAAGTTCTACGAGTTAATGGTGTTACCTCCAATTTTAGTTCTTCCTTAAGAGTAATGGGTGATAACCTTACTATTGACACTAATTTAATTAGTGAAGGTATTACTCAATTAAATGGTAATACTATAACAACACTAATCACAGCAAGTGGTGATATAAGCTCAAGTGGTAATGTTTATGGTGCTAATTTAATTGGTAATAATTTAGGAACAACATTTTTTCCTAGTCCTGGAGGGAATGGGATTGGTAATGAAATTAGTTTTTATAATGGTGTAATAGATGAAAATCTTCAATTTTTATTTGGTGAGGACTACTATCAAGAAACTTCCTCAGCAGATTTTAAATTCTTCAGGCAAGGAGAAGGAGGATACACAAATAGCTCAGCTTTAGAGTTAACAGGTTCTTTACTAATTACGGGTAGCACTACAATAACAGGCCCATTAACAATCACAGGATCCCAGTTAATAACCGACGACATTACTTCAGACGGTACAATCCGTGCAAGAGTAAAGTCATTCGATATTCCCCACCCTACTCGCAAAGGTAAGCGCCTAGTTTATGGTGCCCTCGAGGGACCTGAACACGGGATTTACTGCAGAGGAGAATCTAAAGAACTACAAGTATTACTGCCTCCTGAATGGAGAGCAATGGTAGACAAAAAAGGTATTTCTGTCCAAATTACCCCAATAGGAGAATGGCAACCTTTATATTTTAAAAAATTTCACAGCAATTGGATTCACTTTGGATGTGGGGACGATAGGGAAAATGTCCATTTCTTTTGGGAAATTAAAGGTGAAAGAACAGATGTCCCTTCATTAGAAACGGTACAATAATAAAGGTTATGATATTTATTAACAACACAAAAACAAAATACCATTGCCTTTATATAACAGAGACATAATTATAGAACCCGCTAGCGGTTCCATTATATTTAGTGGATCTGCGGGGGCATTCTTTTCAGAAATTATAGTTGACGATAGTGGTAGTATTTCACTTACAATAACTGAAAGTGGAACATTTTCTATAACAGGATCAACAGATATTACAGGATCATTAAATATTTCAGGTACTTTATCAACAGATGATTTCATATTGCGTGGTACACTTGATTTAGGAACCTTCTAATATGTATATGTGAAAATTAATTTTTAACGCGTTAAATAACACAAAATATGGCACAAACAATCAAAATTAAAAGAGGTGGGGTCGATAATATAGCATCCTTAACTCTTTCAACAGGTGAAATTGCATTAGCTACTGGGTCGTTAGCAGCAGGTATTGCTGCAAATCCTTTTATAATAGCAGGCAATTCAGGTAATACATTGCCTGTAGGAGCAATCTTAACAGGCTCATCAACTCCTTTAGTTAATGCTAAATTAAATGGTGCATTATTCTACAACAACCAAGATAAACAACTTATAAGATTAGATTCAGCAGGCAACCAAAACTTAGATATCGCTGCAACAGTTGAAAATCCATTGACCATAGGCGCTGGATTATTTGGGACTTCTTTTGATGGTTCTGCAGGTGTTACTATAAGTGTTGATTCAGGATCAATTGCAATTAATGATTTAAATACATCTACAGATTTAAGCGTTGCTAATGGTGGTACTGGTACCTCTACATTAACAGATCACGGTGTTCTTGTTGGTAGCGGTACTGACGCTATTACAGCTTTAGCCGTTGGTAATGACGGCCAATTATTAGTTGGACAAAGCAATAATGATCCATCTTTCCAAACTGTAACAGGTGTAATTAATATTAACAATGCAGGCGCAACGGCCTTCACTTCGACTGCTAATAGTTTAATTTCGGGCGCATTTACCGCAACTAGTGCCTCAATTGCTACCAATATTTCAACCAACGCAGGTAATATTTCAACCAACGCAGGTAATATTTCAGCCAACGCAAGTAATATTTCAACCAACGCAAGTAATATTGCTACATTAACAGCAGAAACTTCTTCTTACGCATTAGCAACAGATTTATTAGGATTAGTATCTGCATCGGGCGGCGCTAATAACCAAATAGCATATTTTGATAATGGTTCATATAGAATTCAAGGTAGTTCTAATTTAACATTTGATGATGATAATTTAACTATAGGCACTACTGGCCAAGTAAGATTTAGAGATACGGGTCTCTATTTATATTCATCTGCAGATGGCCAATTAGATGCAATTGCCGATACAAAATTAAATCTCCAAGCCCCTGGAGTTGACATTGGAAATATCAGTACCACCGCAGCTACAACAGTTAATATTGGTAATAGTGATAACTCAGCCACAGTCAATATTAAGGGTAATTTAAATGTTGAAGGTAGTACCACCACAATTAACTCAACTACAGTCAATATTGATGATAATATTATAGTTGTTAATTACGGTCCAGGCCCCTTAGCTACTGCAGGTATCCAAGCAATTGATGGAACCGGTACCTCTACACTTACAGGTTCATTAATTTGGAACGGAAATGATAATAAAGACTGGTGGGAAGCAGGCACAGCAGGTAATGAAAAACGTGTAATTTTAGAAGGAGCATCAGCAGGTACTGCAGATACAGTAGTTAAATTTGATGCAGCCGGAACAGTTGTAAATTCAACAATCACAGATAATGGTAGCGATATTTCATTAGGTGGCAATGTTACAATTACTTCAGGCCATACACTCACAGCACCCAACGCTGTAACATTCAGTGGTTTAACAGGTGCAACTAATAATACATCAGCTCAAGTAGCTTTTGTAGGTAGTGATGGTAAATTAGGTGAAGTTTCAACCACAGTTGATTCTTCAGCTACTGCAACTGGATTCTTAGCATATTCTTCTGACAACGTATTAGAATTTGTTAGTACAATTGACGGAGGTACATTCTAAACTACCCTCCATATATATTTCTTTGTAGAGAGTCTTGGTTCTTCCAAGACTCTTTACTATTTATTCTCGCAGTATATACTGTTAACATTTTAAAATAGACCATATATATGGCACAAACTATAAAACTCAGACGCAGTAATACTGCAGGAGCGGTTCCCACAACAGGGCAAATGGAAACTGGAGAGTTAGCTATGAATACAGCTGACGGTAAGTTATTTTTAAGAGATAATGCATCTGTACGCCCTATAGTAACTGTAGATAATTTAGTAACGGGTAGTATTAATCTATCAGGAAGTATTTCTGCCAGTTACATAACATTCCCCGACATAGCTGATGTAGATTATAGACCACAAGTATCAGCTAATGGTCGTTTAGAACTATCAGGATCTTCTATAGGTTTAAGAATAGATTCGGGGCAGGATTTTAGAATTTTCAATTTAAGTGAAAACCCTACATACCCCCCAGTCTCAGTTGCCAATACAGTTATGATGTATCATACTTCTAGTGGGTATGTATACTATACTGCATCATCAGCAATTGGGGGATCATCAATATCAGGAACCCCTGGCCAAGTATTATATTTTGATAACTCAGGAGATCCTGCAGGTAATACTGAATTAACATTTGCCCCAAGTTCGGGTAAATTTCAAGTAGGAGATGAATTTGCTTCATTTGCTACTACTACTAATAATCCTTGGAACCAACCTGGATACGAAGCCACAGGTAGTACTATTATATCTGAAAAAAACGCATTAATAACTAATGCTGATTATACTTTTAGAAGATTTAACTTATTAGGATTAGCAGAGCACGGTAGTGGGCCTAGTGGTGTTGTAGGGGGAGTATTACCTACTACCGCATTACCAACGGCCTATGATGCCCCCGTACCTGGTTTACTACCACCTCCATCAAGTCTTGATGATTATCGTATGGGTATTAATGGACAATTAAGGTTAGGTAATTTGTGGGCTTGGGTATATCCTGATGGGAAAACTGATGTAATGACCTATGGTTCATTTGTGTCAGTTCCGGGATCACCAGGTATGACTATGGGTGAAGGGGGATTTAGATTATTTGCCAGTGAATCAATGGTATTTGATATATCTGGTAGTTTATTGACCCCTAAAGAAAGTGCAAGCATTGAATTTACTCTCGCAGATGATTCAAATGATCCCGCATTAATGATAAAGGTAAGAGATGAAAACTCAGGAAAACAAATCCCAGCTTTATATGTCAGCCAATCAGGGGGTAGGCCTTTAATAGGAGTAGGTACTACTACTCCCAGATCAGCCTTTGATGTGAGGGATATTAAAGATGATGGCTCAGGTACCGAGTTTGTATTCCAAACAACACGCACATCTCAAGGGGGTCAAATTGGCGATAAAGCAGGTACTATAAACTTTACAGTTGATAGTGGCAGTTATGCTGATTACAAGACATCAGGTTCAATTGCATTAATAGAGAGTGAAGTAACGGGGATTGATGCTACAGGGGTTAAAGGTGACTTAATTTTTAAATCATCAAATAATACAAAACTTGCACCCACAGAAGTATTACGTATTAATAGTTCAACATCGACCTTTAAAAGTGCGCTTAAAACTGAACAATCCCTTACTATCGGCTCTAACTCAGTACTTATAACAAATATCGAAGATACCCCTAGCGGCGATACATTACAGACAATAGACTTATTTAGTTTGGGTACATATGATGGAGCTGTATATGATTATACATTAGTAGATTCAGGGAACGGATATATGAGAATAGGTCAATTTATGGTTATCTCAGATGGTTCGACTGTTTCATATACAGATACATCAACGAGAGCTATCGGAGGTGATATATCCGAGCCGGTATTATCAGCAACATATTCTGGAGGTGTTGCGGTACAGATTACTAACGGCGGCGGCTATGTATTTAAATCATTAAGAAAATTAATTTAACAACCTTTGGAAAGTGAAAAAGGAATAATATGGCAAACGAATTCATAGCAAGAAAAGGGCTAATTGCTCTTAACAATACTCAGATAACAGGAAGTTTATCTGTAAGTAGTACATTATCAATCCCCGGCTTTACCAACGTATCAGCTTCGCTAGCAGCGGCAGTCGCCGGCGGCGATAATCTAGGTAATCATACTGCTACTCAAGATTTAGATCTAGGCGGCAATGATATAATCAATATAGGTAATATTACAGCTTCAGGTAATATAAGTGCAAGTGGAGCTATAACTGGAAGCGACGTTTATATAAATGATTGGGGCAGCGTTTCTGCTTCATTAGCAGCTGCCGGCGGCGGATCCGGCGATAATCTAGGTAACCATACGGCTACCCAAAATTTAAATATGGATTCATATCCTATTACTAATGTTACTAGCATAACAGGTAGTAATTCGGCAGCAATTGAAATAGGTGATTATAATTTTGGTTATGAAGTTACAACAGGCTATCCAGTTACGGGCTCTGGTATCATTATTCGTAAATCTGGAATACCTGCTAATAACCACCCAATGTTAAAAATTGGAGATGTTGAATTAATGGATATAACTCCTGTATTTGAATCTCCTGCATTTCTTATACGTAATGTAGATAGATTTTTAGTTACTTCTGGAAGTGAACCTGCTAATATATATGGTGATTTTTCTACCAAATTATTTGAACATGATGGTGATGCCTTTAAAATAAATATTGGTGGTGATACTTCACCTGTATTTACTTTGGACTCTGCTAGTGGGCTTGTAGTAAATACATCGCTTACCGCTCAACGAATAAATGCAGGAGCTAGTGAGGGTACTATAAGTTACATGGCAGGTTGGACAGGTATCCCCAGTACTCCTACCTCAGAAATAAAATATCAAAGCTTAGATACTGCTGTATCTGCATCAGCAGCGGCTTCTGGGTTTAGTAGTGGTGATAATTTAGGCAATCATACTGCTACCCAAGATCTAAATTTAGATAGTAATAATATTATTAATGTTACTAATATCACTGCATCCGCTAATATAAGTGCCAGCGGAGATTTGCATTCATCAAGATTATTTTTGCCACAAGGTAATGGTACGTTTGACTCAGGCTTAGTATTTGGAGTAGCATCAGGCGATTCAGGTTATATTTACGATGATGGAAATAAAATACAAATCGGCTATAATGACGCGGATATAATAGCAATACAAGATACTACTGATAATGTATCTATAGTTGGTAACCTTAATGTTAGTTCGGATATTACTGGTAGTGATGTTAAAATCGATGGTTGGGGAAGTGTCTCTGCCTCATTAGCAGCCGCCGGAGGCGGGGGAGGCGGTGGTGCTACTGTAAGTCTTATAACTTCAATAGGAGGTCGTTTACAGATAACTACCGGTACAGATGCTGGTGAAGATAATACAGGATTAGCGGGAGCTTTAGGAGCACATTATTATGTATGGAGTACTACTACTTTTTTATCATCAAATGCCGTTGCATCAGGAATAGGCACGCCCGGCACTAGTACATTTACTGGGGGTATTGGTTATAGCATTGTTAATGGATTATTTAGAGTGCTAGAAGGAGGAACTATCGCAATCGCAGGTAATATAGAATGGGATTCAAACGCCGAAGTACAGGGCGAAGATATGAGAATATTTGTATGGAAAATAGATTCATCTGAAATCAGTGCTCTAGCTAATGGTACTTATGATTCTTCTTGGAGCGGAGTATTAGTTGCCAGTACGTCAGTAACATGTCCCGCAGCATCTCAAAATATCATACCTATGTCATTTATAAGCACAAATGGAGTTAGCGTATCTGCAGGCGACATGGTATTTGCAACTGCAGTATTTGATGGAACTGTTACCGGTACTAGATACTTCCCTATTAACTATCAATTATATGTAACTGTCTAAAAAAAGAAAAAAACTATGCCAAATTATGATGACTTACCCACAGAATTATCGCCTTATACGGGATCATTCTTTTTAGATTCAACATGTAAACAAGATATTTTATCTTGCTTACCTAAAAACACAGATGATATTAATGAAATTAGATATAAATTGCAAAAATTAGTTACATATGTGTATATCAAATTTCATGATGAGTACCAAGATCCACCAAATGTTTAATATTAATTTGGTTCTTCAACTCTTTTCACATACGTATATACAAACATTTAAAATTTATAAGTTATGGCCGTAAAAAAAGGAACTAAAGCCCAAACTACTACACCTAATAGTGTAAAACTTACTAGTGAAGAAATTCAACAACTTAACGAACTCCGTATGAAAACCAGTGAACTTACTTTTCAAAGAGGACAAATTGGGATTGCTGAAGATAATTTAAAGAGGCAATTGAACCAACTTGCTGAACAGTTTAATGGATTGTATCAATTAGAAAATTCTATTTCCACAGAATTTTTTAACAAATATGGTAAAGGAGAAGTTAATTTGGAAGAAGGTACTTTTGTTAAATCAGAAGAGTAATTTTTTTTAAAATACCTTTGATATTTATTGCCAGCAGGAAACTGCTGGCAATTTTTTTTGATATTTATTATAAATAAACAACACAAGATATGGCTGAAAAAATAATATCACCTGGGGTATTTCAAAGAGAAACCGATCAATCTTTCATAAGCCCAGCCCCCATTCAAGCTGGAGCGGCAATCATTGGCCCCACAGTAAAAGGTCCTGAATTACAACCTACCTTAGTTACTTCATTTGGTGACTATAAAAATAAATTTGGCACCACTTTCTTATCAGGCTCTAATAGCTATGAATACCTAACCTCTATAGCAGCACAAAAATATTTTGCTAATGGAGGTAGGAGTATGTTAGTAACTAGAGTAGTAAGTGGTTCATTTACACCTGCTACTTCAACCAGAATACTATGCAATTCAGGTAGTGTAGATGGTAGAACCGCTACAGCATCGGTTGATTTAACTGGTAACTTACCGGATGCATTTGAGGGATTTGGGGTATTTGATTCAACTGATGATTCAACCCAGTTTATTGCTTTAAGTTCTAGCTTTACACAAACTTTAGGAGCAAGTGTTTACTATGCTTATGATGGAGATTTTGATAATTTAAATATTGAATTTGCAAGTAACAACTTACCTTTTACTATTAATGTAGATGGTAACGTTATTTCTATAACTTCTTCTAATGTAGGAACTACTCAAAACAACTACGTTATTAGAACAGGTTCATTAGCTCAATTAGTTTTTTCTCCAGGAACTCTTGATGATATTGCAACTTTCGGAGGTGGTGAAGATTTAGTAAGTGCAGCCAATACTAATGATAATATATGTTTTACCTTAAAAACAATAGGTAAGGGTATCTTATTAAATAATACAACTGATATAGACCCGGATAATATTGAAGAATATAGTGATGGTTCACTCAAAACAGGTTCACTTGACAATTTAAGATGGGAAATTTCAGGAATCAATAATGACAACGGAACATTTAATTTAGAAATTAGAAGAGGTGACGATAACTCAAATAACCCAATTGTATTAGAAACTTTCTTGGGGTTAAGTTTAGACCCTGAAAGTGACAATTATATTGAAAAAGCCATAGGTAATCAATATGTTGCCCAAACTAATTACGATGGGCAATATATGGTCACAGTAAATGGTGATTATCCAAATATTTCAAATTTTGTATATGTTGATTCTGTATCAAAGCCTACCCCTAAATATTTAAATAATGATGGGTCTGTAGGTGTTGATAGTTCTAATCTTTCATACAGCTCTAGCTTACCTTACCCTGCTAGTGGTTCTTTTTGTAATGCTGCTGGAAGTATAATCCCTACAGGTAGAAAAGGTAATTATTTTGAAAATATTAGTAATGTAGATACACAAGGAGTACTTGAAGATGATTACACTATTGCTATTAATATCTTAAAAAACAAAGACGAATACAGATTCA
>Ga0208161_1002139_pt1 | contig 10135 bp, 12 predicted proteins | sample CB_VirMetaG_3_FD_184538 | JGI IMG/M metagenome (GOLD analysis project Ga0208161, IMG submission 184538) | Freshwater to marine saline gradient viral communities from Chesapeake Bay - CB_1508_1S Viral MetaG (SPAdes) (version 4) | ecosystem: Environmental > Aquatic > Marine > Coastal | place: USA... | reverse complement strand
GTTCATCAGCAAATTCTTCCCAGGCACCAGTAAATGTTTTGTCATCATCTTTCACAGGTTCTAATTCGTATAACTCCTTAAAAACTTCATCCCATTGTTCTTCTGTATTTAATTCTCCTTCTTTGGCATTGTTTATAATTTCATTAAGTCGATCTCTTCTTTGATTTCTAATATTATCAACAATAACATCTTCAATCTTAGATTCTTCAACTCCAACATCGAATTCATCTTCTAAATTTTTAACCAGCGCATCAATGTTTTCAGATACATTCGAAATGAGTTCTAAATCAATTGTATCTAAAGAAGATGATCTAGACCTAGGAACATAAGGAATGGTTTCGCCTGTATATGTTCGAACCATTTCTGGTACAGTTCTTTCTCTTTCTAAAGTAGGGATAGCAGCAGGACCTTCATCCGTTTGTTCTCTTTGTAAAGTAGGAGGACGAATAATCATTCTCGCTATATCTCTGATATTATGGGTTGGTGGTATAGCAATAATTTCGTCTACAACTTGTTCTGGTAATTCATTAAAAAGTTCAGCAACTTGTTCTTGGAAGCGACGCATATATTCATCGGCTTTTTTCACGCCTCTAACAATAGCCTTAGCTTGTTCTTCTCTGATCACTTTTTTAAGATCTACATCAGGTTTAGGTTTAACTTGTCTTTTAGGAGCAGGTTTAACTCGTTTTTTTGGAGCACCGGCGCCAGCATCAGCACCAGCACCAGCACCAAGAGCAGAATATTCTTCGTTATTCATTTTTAATAATTTACGACCCAGAGTACCAGTAACCGAAACGAATTTGTTCGATTTTGGATTCAAAATTTTTTTTTTATCACCAGAAAATTTCTTTACACCGCCCTCATTTACGTCAGCTAGACCAGCACCAGCTCCTGCTGCACCAGCTAAATTATTATACTGTTCATCAGACATTCTTTGGAGCCTACGCCCAATAGTTCCTGTTACTTTCACATAACGACCAGTCTCGGGATTGAAAATTTTTGTGTTATTTTCGGAATATAATTTAACCATGATTAATTATTTTATATATACAGAGATATAAAATAAAATTTATTTTGAAATCGCGTGTTTTGAAATTAAATTTTAAAAAATAAATTTTAATTAAAAACTACACCATTTTGATATGCATTACGGAGAATAGCTAATTTTTGTTTTCTAATAACTTCAGCTTGTAACTCAGCCTTTTTTATAACTTCTGGACTAATGTCGTAAATTTGTTTGCCGCGTTTAGCATACGTACCAAGATTCTTAAGCATCGGAGGCGCTGTGTTTGAACTGAGATATAGATCCGGCTCACGAATGTATTTTTTAGGTAGTCCAGAGATCATACTGTGTGCTTTTGATTTCTTTCCTTTGACAAGTTTGCTTAATGCACTGTATTCCTTGGGAAACTTTTTTCTTGTTAACTCATTTAGATGTGTGATATTCATATTTTATTATATAGAGATATTAAAAAATTTAATGTTATATAATAAACATGATTGTTCTAAAACAAAAGAAGAAAATTAAAAGACATGGCGAAACTATATACCCCATCGCGAGAATAGTGGGTGGAACACAAGACGGTTTATACTTGTATTTTGATAATGTGCAACTGAACCTCAAAGATCTGAAACCTGAATTCGTAAAGTCTTTAAACCTGAGTACTGACGATAGAAAAATTCTTGAAAAAGCAATAAGTGAGTCTTTAGAGCCAGTTGTCGAGGACCTTGTTCCAAAATATTATAAAATTATTGAACAGTTAGAACAACAGAAAAAAAGAGGGTTTGTTTTACGTTCTGGCGGTAAATTGCAGCCGCTTCCAGACTTTAATAGAATAGAGAAGGTCTATATATCAGGAATAAGTGGAAGTGGGAAAAGTACATTTGCTAGTAACTTTGTAAAAGAATATTTAAAAGAAAAGAAGAAGAATGAATTCTTTGTCATATCAAATGTAGAAGAAGATGAGGTGATAGATAAATTGAAGCCTGTAAGAATTGATCTCGAAGATGAAGATGCTTTATCAGAAATTAGGAGTGATGATTTTTATGATAGTATAGTTCTGTTTGATGACACTGATACTATAGGTAATGGAATGGTCAGAAAATTCGTTCAACATCTCCGTGATGATATACTGGAATGCGGACGTCACTATAACACAACAGTGATTGCTGTGAGCCACGTTTTACAGAATTACTATGCTACGAGAAAATTGCTTAATGAAGCTACTTCTGTAGTCTTCTTCCCGAAAGTCGGAAGTAATAACCACAACTACAAGTTCCTCAAACAACATTGTCTCTATGATGAAGATACTATTCGTCGTCTTCTAAATCTTAACTCAAGGTGGGTCGCATTATACAGAACACATCCGAATTATGTTATTTACGAAAAGGGTGTGTTCCTAATATAAAAAAATTAATTTTCTATAATTCAAAAATTATAGAAAACAACAAGTTATTATAAATATGATTTTGGTTATTATTAAGCCAGTATGAAGTATAACATATTTCAAAATATAAGTAGGCGTGAAAATGGGTGATAATCGTAATTTTTTACTATTAAAACATTTAAAGAATTTCATATTGCATTTTTATAATATGAAAGTTATTTTATTTTATCAATTCTTGAAAAGAAAAGCTTACAAGTGAAATACGTTCCAGGCGTCAATCTATGTTGATAGTACTCGCCAGTTTCATACAGTATATAAATTTTGATATCAATTTTTCGTAACGGCTCATTAGATACAAGATTGGTATATCTATAAGGATTGGCGAAGAATTGATAATAATCGCCAATTAAACCTTGTGTTCCTATTGGAACAAAATCTGATAAAATACGCTGTGTTTCATTTAATTGGCTAGATATGTTCTCTGGATTAATTGGAATAGAATCTGTTAAAATTACGATATCAGAAAATTTATTAAATAAAGGTGTCGTATCGACTTCAGAATATATCTTATAGTAATCTTTTCCAGCAATTGTAATTTTATTATCTATCTTGTTATCAAAGACGGCCAACCGTATAAAGTCATTATGTAAAATCAAATTACCATCTGAAACGGGAATTTCTTGTAATCCAAAATTAAAAAGTTTCGAACTCAGAGATAGAGTAATATTATTCAAATTTCCTTCTATATACTCTATTGGTGCTACAAGATACAATTTTGTAGCTACATTTACATCGTATACAAAGAAAGGAGCATCATAAGATATTAAAGGATTCAAAATTAATAAATCAGCATGAGCATCTTGTAATGCTTTATTAATTATTTCAATAAAATGATTTATATAGTATATCCCCCGCTCTATATATGTCTCGTATTTCTGTGTATATACTAAATTTTTTATTACCGTATCTCCACCATTCGTTAATTTAACTTGAAAAAGATTTGGATCTGTCGGGTAAATAAATAATGGGAAATTCGCAGGTAACTGAAATCTAATTACAGATAACTTATAATCATTACATTTATCTAATATCTGCTCTACTCTTGTTGAAGAATATACAGTAGGTATAACGTCATTACTTTCTATAGGGTTAGATATTCGCAGATTATAATAGATATAAGTTTGGTTATCACTCTCTTCTTTTATCTTCAAAAAATTATCTGACATTTTATTTTATGTATTATTTTATTTCTATTTTCTTAAAAACTGGTGGTGATATACATGAGTTTTTAAATTCTGTTTTATAATCATTTAGATCAATTGTATCATAACATATTTTATTATGTAAATTCATAAGGGAAATATTTTCAGAAATTGAAGTTGTATTTTTTGGAGTATAACCACAAGAACAAATGAAAGTATATTTTCCAGAAGATTGTTTATTTTTCATTTTACAATATTTTATAACAATGCTTTAAATACATAATAAAATAATATAATAATAAGATTTTATTTGTAAAATACAAATAAAATCAATATATATTCTTATTCTATGTAATTATGAAAATCTAATGTTATTCTATATTTTTCTTTTTAGCAAGAATCCCATTTTGTATAAATGAAGTTCTGAATGTTGTGAAATTTTCAGATAATATTTTGTAAAAATGTTTTTTATCTAGTTGAATTTCAATTGATTCACTATTAAGAGTCCAGAAATTATATAATTCTACTCTATTTATAACATACTTATTTTTTTGTAATCTAGGAAGTATATCATACTCTTCTCTTGTAAGAAACAAATAATAATTGTTTAAAAAATTTACAACATGATTACTTAAATCTTCACTTATTTTTATTTCATTTTCTGTTGTTTTAATATTACTAAAAAAATAAATAGTGTTATTGCAATCATTCTTAATTATTTCTAATAACTCAAGAATCATATAAGTGCATTCACCTTCAAAATATTCAGTTCCAATATCTGTTCTCTGTTTAAACTTTAAACAAAAGTTATTAATTACAATCTTTTCTATTTCAAAACAATTAGAACAGATAGACTGAAAAATTAATATAGATCCTTCAGGATATTGCTTAATTAGGGTATCATTTGACTGAGACGTTTTACCAATCTTATATATATTTTCACATGAGTTGATAAATTCTCTTTCTTTCAAAAGATAGATATATTGGGATGACATATTTTTCTATAATAATTGAAGTTAATCATTTAAATCATTTTTATTTGTAATATACAAATAAAATCAATATCTATATATAACAATGATATTTTCTTATCATTGTTATATCATAAAATATTTACAGGTTAAATTACAGGTTACAAATTGAATATTATAACATGTATACAATGATAAGAATAATGAAGAAATTCTTACGAATTTGAAAATTTTGAAATTTCAACAAATTTCTTCAATATTCTTATCATTGTATACATATCAATTTCTATATTTTTGTACTTGATTTCTAGGTTAAATATCTGTTATGATAAAACAATGATAAGAAAATATCATTGTTATATAGTAATATATTTTATCTGTAATATACAAATAAAATCAAATATATTCTTATTCTATGTAATTATGAAAATCGATTGTAAGAACAGAAACCCAAAAGTCAGCATCATAATATCTATTCTTGTTAATAAACATGTTATATTCTTCATCTGATAAATGAATATAGTTTAATCTAACAACACAGTGTCTGCCACACGTATTTACATGTTCCGCTTCTCGTTGGTATTGAATCTTATTTACAATCAAATTATAATTGCTATTCTCTATCAAATGCGTTAAATGTTTCACTATCTGTCCGCTCATATTTCTAATTTGGAAATCGGATAGAGCAACTTCTTCATCTATGTCATAACCATACGGATCGAAGAAATATAATGAATCTTTTACATAATTTTTTGTTAATAGACAAAAGTGGCCTTTATTCCGTTCCTTCTGATATAAAATAATAACACTGCCATCTTGATCTAAAATTTCATCAATTGAATTTACGAACATTAAATCAGAATATCTTATAACTCTACATTTGTAGTCTGTTAATCTTAATACATCATCTCCAGATAAATATATATCTTCTGCTTGTTTTACGATCTGTTCTAATCTCATATTTTATAATATTTCTTATATTATAAAATGTAAAAAAAAAATAAAAAAATAAAATCTTTTTTATTATAAAAAAGATGGATAATACAAATATTAAAAATTGCCGATTATGTAAGAAGGATGTTGCTATTGATTTATTCGAAAAGAATGGTAAAATTTTAAAAACGTGTGATACCTGCCGGAGTATCGTAAGAGAAGCAAAAAAGTTAAAACGAGAAAGTAAAAATTCTGAATCCGATAATTCTGAAAATGAGCAGCCTACAGTAGAACAACCTGTAGAACAACCTGTAGAACAACCTGTAGAACAATCACAAGTGCCGATTACAGAAACTCCTGCAAACTCAATTGATGATAATGTTTCAGATTCTGAGTTAGTCGAAGAAGATATTGAAAAAAATCTTGCTTCAAGACCAAAATCGCCTCCTAAAAAGAAGTCACAGCAAGTCAAAATTGAAAAGAACTTACCTAGTACAAAACGGCCTCGTAAACCACGTACTAAGAAAGTAGAAAATCCTGTTCAATAATAATAAAGATAATAATAATTTCTTTAAAATTATCTAATAAAAATAATATAAAATTATGCTTTCATAAAAATTTTATAAAAAATAAAAAAAATTTATTTTATATTTTCTATGAGTAAATATAAAATGAGTTTATCACCAATTGTAGTCATGGATCCGCGTATCGATGTACGCGATGATGTAGAAAAAAATCATATTATTCATAAAGGTGCTCAACGAACAACACATTATGTGCAAACGGCCGACAGTTATCAAACTGGAGTAGCGCCTACTCAATCTTCTTGGTCAATTTCACCGCCTTCAAATCAAACTATTGTAGATAGATATATTCGTGTTCGCCACTACGTCGAATTTGATGCTACTAATGCTAATATTGATCTTGGTATCAATAGTGGATTTCGCCAATTTCCTGTATCAAGTATTACTGATGTTGCTACTCTATCTATCAACGGCGAACAAGTAAGTGAAAATATTCAAAGCAAACTTCACGGTATGCTTACTTATGGTAATACGCCTGAGCAACGTAGAAAATCTTGGTCGACTGCGCCTTCACAACCCGATTCTTATCAAGATTATGGCGATTACCTCACTTATGGTTCTGCTAGAAATCCGTTAGCGGACTACGGTGAAAATAGCACCGAACCTAGTCGAGGCGGCTTTGAAGTCGAAGTGACTGTCGTGAATAAGACTGTAAGAGCGGTTATTACTGAGCCTATTTGGGTTTCTCCTCTTTATAATGGACTAGGATCTCAAGTCGAAGGTCTTGTTAATGTTAATCAGTTAAATCTTACTCTTCGATACAATACTAATTCAGCACGTGTCTTCTGCCATCATGATACCGGGGCGATCCCATTAGGAGCGAGCGTTGCTACATTTTATCAAGCCCCCGAGTTACTCGTTACTTATCTCACTCCCGATATGATGCAACCTATTCCTAGCCTTCAAGTTTTACCTTACCAATCTTGCAATGAATACGTTCGCGAACTTAGTTCGATTCCTGCCGGTAATACTTCTACAGTTTTCTCTGATACTATTCGTCTATCTCAAATTCCTCGTTATGTATATCTCTTTGCTCGCAGGAACGAAGCGACTTCTACATATGAAACTTCTGATGCATTTTTAGGAATTGAAAATGTTTCTATTCAATGGAACAATGAAGCCGGTCTATTAAGCGGAGCAACCAAACAAGATCTTTTTGAAATGAGTTGTAGAAACGGGTGTAACTTATCTTATCCCGCTTGGACCAAGTACCGTGGTAGCGTATTAGCGTTAGAATTAGGTAAAGATATCGGTCTTCCGGATGGGATGGCACCGGGTGTAAACGGACAGTTCACTATTCAATGTCAAGTCACTTTCAAAAACCTTGATGCTGCCGCGTTTGTAGGTACTTTTTACCTTGTTACTGTGAACGAAGGCGTATTTTCAGTCGCTCCTAATGTCGGACGTGCTAGTCTTGGAGGAGTATCTCCACAAAAAATTATGAGCGCAACTGAAGGCATGGAGAAAGACGATCATGCTGATGTAGAAGGCGGCGGGTTTTGGCACTCTGCTAAGAGCATTGTAAAGAAGGGACATAAAGCGATTCGCAAACATTCTGGTCTCGCTAAAAAATTAGGCGAAGCGGCTGGGCTAACTATTGCTCCCGAGGCCGTTTTAGCATATGAAGGTGCGAAAGCAAGTGGATTACTAGGCGGATCAACGGTCGGTGGAAAATTAGTAGGAGGTCGTAGAAGGCTACGTCGTTGAATTTTAAATCAAGATATTGGTGATCTTTCAACAGAACAATTATCGAATATATGGGAAAATTCTAAACTTTTACAAAATTAAAAAATATATAAATTATTTTATTATTTATTTTTGTGTTTAATAAATAATGACTCCGACACGTGAAGAAATGTTAATTCGACGCAAAGAAGAACGTGAGAAAAATTTAGAATTATATTATAATGCTCTAGAAAAATTAAAAGAAGATGAAATTAGATTAGAAAATGAAATTCAAAATGATATTCAAAAAGAAAATGAAGAAAAATTAAAAGAAAGGGAAGAACGTGTTAATAGATTTCGCAGAGACGCTCAAAACAAGCGATTAAGAAAATATAATATTTTAGAACAGAAATTAAATCCTATTACATTAGAAGAACATAAACAAAATATCAATAACCAATTACAAGAAATTAAACAGAAAGAAAAACAGCATGAAGAAGAATTAAAAAAAATAATAGAAGATAAAAGACAAAAAAGATTACAAAATATAAAACCAAAATTAAGACGCGAGATAAAACAAGAACAAGTTCTTGTAAATCCGATACACGAGAAGGTAAATAATTGGTACAATGAATTCCTTGCTTTTGCTGATGGGCGAACAGGTACAGATTTTCTTTCTTACTCTAAATCAGAAGTAGGAGCAGTTGAATTAGAAAAATTAATGTTAAAGTATCGTCAAAATCTTAGTATTATATCGCGAAAGAATGAGCATATTCAAAATCTCAGAAAAATAATGTTCGAAAACTATCTAATAAATCTTTTTTAAAAAATGTTGGATATAATAAAAAATAATGGTATCTCAAACCGAATTCATTGAATTGACAAATGAATTGAAAAATCTCCGATTTTACTGCGGCGACAAAGAATGGGCTGATATATTTGTTAATAATTTAGATTTTAAAGACGATATCGATAATTTGATTAAGTATTACAAAGAAAAGCCCGATCCGTATAAGGCCGAAATATTATGGTATCTTGGAATATGGGATTTAGCCGAACCAAAAGCAACACATAAAGATTTATATGATCCTAATAAGATAAATATCTAAAATTTTATTTGTTGTTACAAATAAAATAAAATTGATTTAAAGAAAAAATATTTATAATAAAATAAATAAATAACATGAAAATTCATACGTTTGGAACAGAAAAAGAAGATTTAGAACAACTTTTAACGAAGTATAATATTAAATACAAAATTATTACATACAAAGATAAATGTACCGATTTCTACGATTTGAAATTTGAAGGTAATAAAGAATTTATTTCGAAAGCATGTATTATTGAAGTTAAAGATTGGAAGAAAGAATATTATAAATATTTAGATATTGAAGAGAGTGCTAAACCTAAAGCATATATTCATTATAAAAATTACATGAAATGGCGAGTTCCATTATTAAAAAAATCAAAACCATTGAAAGTAAAAAATTTAAAAAATAGATATCCAATATACGTAGTATCATATAAAAGATATGAAACACCTTATACGATTAATATATTAAAACAAATGAATATTGATTTTAAAGTTTGTATAAAACAGGAGGAACATGATAATTATTTAACTATTTTACCAGAAGAAAATATATTAGTAATGTCAAAAGAATATGAACAAAATGAGAATCAATTAGGAAATTATAATTCTATACCGCAAAGAAATAGATGTTTAGAAGATAGTATAGAAAATGGATTTGATAAACACTGGATCCTAGATGATAATATTAGACATTTTAGTTATAAAAATCAACAAAAAAATCACATGTTTAATGTGAGTGACTTCTTCTTTTATATAGAACATTTTGTAAATAATATAAATGAAGAAGTAGGTATAATATCTCCAAATTATGAACAAGATACACCTGGAATTCAGACTGGTCCAAGTTTTACGATTAATACAAAAAATTATTCTTGTTTGTTAATCGATAATAATATTTTCATGAAATATAATATTAGATGGAGGAAATGTTATAATGAAGATGTTAGATTAACTTTAGAGTGTTTAACAAATGGAGTAAGGACGATAGGAGTTAATATGTTCACGATAAAAAAGATAATAACAGGAAAATGTAAAGGCGGTAATCAAGAAGCATATAAAAATTTTTCTAAATTAGGGTTTCAGAATAAGGTTGATGAAATAATAGACGAATATCCAAGATACATTGCACTTACAACTAAACGACATAAAGATGAAAGACCACATCATAGATTTAAAAATTTAAAAGATTTTGCTCATTTCAAATTTGTAACTTTTAAAGAAAAATAATTAATAATCTAATTATGATTAGAAGTAATATAACTTTGATTTTATAAGAAAATGGCACTTTTCCATTACTTTA
>Ga0208161_1002138_pt1 | contig 10135 bp, 10 predicted proteins | sample CB_VirMetaG_3_FD_184538 | JGI IMG/M metagenome (GOLD analysis project Ga0208161, IMG submission 184538) | Freshwater to marine saline gradient viral communities from Chesapeake Bay - CB_1508_1S Viral MetaG (SPAdes) (version 4) | ecosystem: Environmental > Aquatic > Marine > Coastal | place: USA... | reverse complement strand
ATCTTCCTGCTGCTTCGGCGGATTTGGAGGGTGTGATGGTGTTTCAGAGGGATTCTAATGAGTTGAAGATTTGTGATGGGTCTTCGTGGGTTAGTATGCTTAATACTGATAATCCGGGAGCATTACAATTAATTGCTACAAACTCGTTTTCTAGTGCTAGTTCTACGCAATTTCTTAATAAATTTTCTAGTACGTATACTAATTATCGTGTTTTACTTAATGCTACTGATGGTTCTACTAGCACAAGTATGATGCTTCGTTTTTTGGCTTCAAATAATACTCCTTTATCTGGTGGTTATTATGGTGGCGGATATAAAGTATCTTGGACGGGATCGGGTAGTCCAGATTGGCAAAATAATGCTTCGTCAGGTTTTGTAGGACAGGGTGGGACTTCGCCAGCATTATTGGCTAGTTTAGATATTCTTAATCCGTTTGTTCCCTCAAATACCGGATATAATGTTTTTAGTACAACTAATGGTAATGTTATTTATGGTAGTTATTACTCTGGTTTTCATAATAATGCTAGTGCGGTATATGGCGTAGAATTTTATCCTTCAACGGGCACTATTACTGGTACTGCTAGTTTATATGGTTATCGTAATACTGTTTAGGAGTTATTTTAGTGTTTAATTCTAATGTTCAACCAAAACGACGTATCAAAGACGTAAAGAAAGAACCTTGGTATTGTCACACCTGCGACCTTGATAATCCGCATTATTATTCTAAGTGTCCTAAATGTGGGGATCATCGTCCCCATTAAGGAGTTATAGTGGGTAATTACTCGTATAATCAACCAAAAATGACTGCTAAGCAGATTGAAGAGCAGATTCTCTCGTTTCCGGGAAAGATGGGTTGGTTCTTATCTAAGGGGTATGCGCCTCATTATTATCAAACCCTGTTCCATACGGATAAGAAGGATAAGAATCTTACTCGTTTTCGGCATCTTGTCGCTGGTCGTCGCGGCGGAAAGACACTATCCGCTGCTTGGGAAGTGTTATTCTATTGTTTGCATCCCGAACAGTTTCATTTGGATGCTCATAATCGTAAGAGTGAGGCTCCTTTGTGGGTTTGGGCGCTGTCCGCATCGTATAAGGTAGGCCGACCATCATACTTGACGTTCCGAGATGTGTGTATTAAGGCTGGCTTAACGATTGGCAAGGAAGTTAAGGAGAATAAGGGTGGTCTTCGCTTTGAATTTGAGAATGGAAGCCTCGTAGAGTTCAAATCCGCCGAGGATCCACAGTCCCTTCGTGGTGCTGGCTTGGATATTCTTTGGATGGACGAGGCTGCTTTCATCAAAAATGATGAGTCTTGGGGCGTAATCCGCCCATCCTTGTCAGATAAGCAAGGCTTACTCATCACAACGACCACCCCTAACCAGAAAAACTGGTTTTATGAAGAGTTTTTTAGTGATGATGCTCGTAAAGACGATAATAATAGTCGCGTAGAGTATCGTAGCATTGATAATCCGTATTTTAGACGAGAAGAATGGGAATATGTGCAGTCTAGGTATCATCCGCTGCTATTCGCACAAGAGTATATGGCGAGTTTTGACAGTATGGCAGGCAAAGACCTAGCCGGAGACTGGCTGCACTATTATTCTCCCGATGATCTGCTAGATGAGGAAGGAAAACCGCTAAAACTGCGTAAATATATGGGAGTTGACCCGGCGATCAGCCTATCCGCCAACGCGGACAGGTTCGTAATCACCATTATTGGGGTATCAGACTCTAACGAAGTGTTTCTACTAGAGCAGTACGCGGCGCGAATCCCCTTTGCAGAACAACTCCTCAAAATTGAGGAGTATTATATCAAGTATAAGCCCGAGATTATTGGTATTGAGTCGAATGCTTATCAGGCGGCACTAGTGCAGCAGACTGAAAGATTGCAAACTATGCCGCCAGTTGTGCCTTTGTTTGCTAAGGGTAAGAAGTTTGAGCGTATTCTTGCTATGTCGCCTCTTTTCCGTATTGGGAAGGTGAAGATTAAGAAGGATCATGCTGATTTTATTCAGGAGTGGGTTGATTATGATTCTTCGCTTCGTACGCCTAAGGATGACTGTTTGGATAGTATGGAGATTACGCTTCGTACTGCTGGTGCTTTGTTGGATGGTATTCAGGAGCCTGTGAAGCCTGATAGTGTGTTGCCGGATTGGGTTTTGGCTGATCGTCCTTCTGAGAAGAAGGAAGACCGTTTTGTTGACGAATTTATGGGGAGTATGTGGTAATATGAGTGCTAAAATGACTACTGTGCGTTCTGCGAGTGCTGATGCTATTACTGGTGAGCGGTTGAGTTTTACTGAGCCTGTTCTTGATACGGGGATTCCTAATAAGAAGCAGCCTTGTATGGGTAATAGTCGTACGCGATTAGTTAAGGAGAGTACAATTGTTTGGTTGGCTGAGCAAGCAGGATACGATGTTGTTAAGCGTGATGCGCGAGATTCTGGAGACGCAAAGGGCGTGGACGGAGAGGATGTTAGCGTTGGAGGAGGAGCGCCTTCGGTTGGAGAGGTTGAGGCTGGAGGGGGCAAGCCCGCTAAGCGACGTTCCGCTGGGGCATCTAAGGGTAAGTGAGGATGAGCAGGATCTTGATTGGGCGTTGAATCAGGGCCTTGTTACTCCACAAGAGTATAAGGATCTTCTTGAGAAGACGGGTTTGGTTCCGGCTGATCTAGAATTAATGTAAGGGGGCTAGTTTGGAAGAGACTGGTTATAATTATACGGATGATATTCCTACTGGTTTTGCTTCGGCGGCTAGTCTCGTTAAGCGTGTCGATGAGTTGCAGCGACAGCGAGAACTTATGGAGCGACAATGGAAGTTGAATCTTTCGTTTTATAAGGGTAAGCAGTATGTGTTTTATAATCGTAAGTCGCGTCGTATTGAGTCTCTTCCTACTGATGATGGTGATAAGCCTCGTTATCGTGTGAGGCTGGTGTCGAATCAGATTGCTCCGAATACGCAGTCGCTTCTTAGTCGGCTTGTGAAGTCTAAGCCCCAGTTTTTTGCTACTCCGGGTCAGGCGTCGTATGAGGCTCAGAAGGCTACTGAGGTTGCTGAGAATCTTCTTGAGTATTGGTGGGATTCTTTTCATTTGACGGAGAAGCGTGAAGAGGCGATGATGTGGAGCATTATTGCTGGTAATGGTTTTTGGAAGGTTACGTGGGATGATAAGGCTGGTCCGGGGATGAAGGTTATGATGAGTCCTGATGGTCAGCCTATTGTTGATCCTATGGTGAAGTATTATTTTGAGAAGAATCTTGAGGCTGCGGGGGTTGATTCGTCCGAGTTTGAGCGGCGTGTGTATCAGGGTGAGATTAAGGTTGATGTGTTGTCGCCGTTTGATGTGTTGTTGGATGATTCTGCTCAGGTGTTTGAGGATTGTAAATATGCGTTTTGTGTGCATCCTATGACGAGTGATGATATTATGGATCGTTATGGTGTTCGTTTGAAGCCGAATGCTGTTAATAAGTATCCTGATGAGACGCTTCCGGGTGCTTTTGGGAGTTTGGAGTCTAAGACGCAGGAGAATGTTCGTGTTGTGTATTATGGGTATTTTCTTCCGGGGGATAAGTATCCTGATGGGCGTTTTGTTGTGTTTACGAAGGATCCTTCGATTATTCTTTATGATGCTCCTTGGCCTTATCCGTTTGAGGAGTTGCCGCTGATTAAGTTTCCGGGTATGCGTGTTCCGGGTCAGTTGTGGGATACGAGTGTTGTTGAGCAGGCGATTCCGCTTCAGAAGGAGTTGAATCGTACGTTGTCGCAGATGATTGAGTATAAGAATCTTACGTTGAAGCCGCAGATGTTGGCTCCGGTGGGTTCTTTGCGTCAGCGTATTACGGATGAGCCGGGTGCTATTTTTGAGTATAATCCGGTTGCTGGTAAGGTGCCTGAGTCGATTCCGATTCCGTCGTTGCCGCCGTATGTGTTTGAGCATTTGCAGGATCTTGGTGCGCGGTTGAAGGATATTTTCTCGTTGAATGAGATTGTTGAGGGTAGTGTGCCGCCGAATGTTGAGGCTGGTGTGGCTATTGATTTGTTGCAGGAGGCTGCTACGGATCGTATTGCTCCTCAGATTATGCTTATGGAGAAGAGTTTGGAGCGTGCGGGTAATCTTATGCTTCAGTTGGCTCAACAGTATTATAATGAGCCGCGTACGATGATTATTACTGGTTCTGGTTCTAAGCCTAAGGTTGAGCGGTTTGAGGATGCTGATCTTATTAAGGGTGTTCAGATTAAGGTTGAGGCTGGTTCTGGTCTTCCTCGTACTCGTGCGGGTCGTCAGGCTCGTGTGCTTCAATTATTGCAGATGGGTATTCTTTCGCCTACGAAGGCGTATAAGTATATGGATATGGCTGATTTTAAGGGCTTGCAGATGCAGTTTGAGGCTGATGAGGAGCAGGCTATGCGGGAGCATGAGAAGTTGCTTGATGGTGGTATTGTGAATGAGCAGGCTGCTAAGCAGGCGAATGAGGCGCTTATGATGAGTATTATGCAGGGTGGTGATATTGATCCGCAGATGCTTCAGCAGAGTGTTGAGGCTGGGTTGCAGCCGCTTGCGTTTGAGAATAAGGCTGTGCATTTGGAGGTTCATGCTCAGTATATGAAGAGTGCCGAGTTTGAGTCGCTTCCGCAGATGATTAAGGATCAGTTCTATAAGCATTATGAGTTTACGCAAATGTCTGTTGCTCAGGATAATGCTCCGCAGGGTGATCCGCCGCGTGTGTCGCTTCAGTTGCGTGGTGCGGTTGGTCCGACGACTGGTTCTAAGATTATTGGTAATAGTGGTATTAAGGATGTTACTCCGCAAGAGTTGTTGGAGCCGCCGCTTGATACTGTGGTTATTGATAATAAGGATAAGCCTAATGCGCCTGAGGGTGCGGGTGGCGCGATGGATCAGTATCAGATGGAGTTGTTGCAGAAGTTGCAGGAGAATCAGGCTATTGCTGATCAGAAGTTGGCTAATGCTTCTACTATGAAGGCGGTGCGTGGTGAGTAGGCAAGAGCGTACTGAGTGGAATGATGAGGCTCGTGCTGCGACTTATGTTCAATGGATTGCTTGTGATAAGAAGATTCGTGAGACTAGTCGTATTACGGGGGTTCCACATGCTACTGTTGCTTATTGGGCTAAGCAATGGGAGAAGGATGGTCCGCCTGAGCATTTGGATGTTGAGATTCGTAAGAATGCTTACGAGTTTGTGGATCATGCTAATAAGGTGCGTAAGCAGGCTATGGAGAAGTTGGAGGAGTTGATTCCTGATGCTGAGGTGAAGCAATTGTCGGCTATTGCGACGGTTGTGGGTATTATGGATGATAAGATTCGGCTTGCTCAGGGTCTTGCTACGAAGCGTACTGAGACTGTTCATACTCTTCCTACGAAGGAGGAGATGAAGGAGTTGATGAGTGGTTTTGCTGATAGTCTTGTTAGTGCGGCTGAGGATCGTGCTGCGGAGACTGTTAGTATTGAGGCTGAGAGTGTTGTGATTAATAATTAGCGACCAACCGGAATAAGCCGGAGTCGTTTTTGTTATAGGAGGATACCATGAGTGATGGTATTGATATGGATGGCGCTGTTGAGGCGCTGTCGGCTGAGTTGCCGAATGAGGCGGCTGAGTCTGTTGTGATGGATGAGACTATTGTTGGGGACAATCAGCCTGATGCTGAATCCTTTACTGGGTTTGATCCGTCCGTACTTCCTGAGGATATGCAAGCAGTATATAAGTCTATGCAGGCTGATTATACTCGTAAGACTCAGGAAATTGCAGAGTTACGGCGTTCGTATGAGTCGTTCTCTGAGGCGGGAGTAGATGCGGATATTGCGCTACAAGCGGTCGGCTTCTTACAGGAGTTGAATACTAATCCGGACTTTGCGTTGCAGGTTGCGGAGGAGATTCGGCAGACTATGGGAACACCCGATGCCAGCCAGTCGGTTGAGACGTTTACTTCTGAGAATGTTAATAATAGTTACGAGGGGCTTCCGCCGCAATTGGCGGCTGAGTTAGATGAGATGAGGGCATTTCGTGAGGAGATGCTTTCTATGCAGGCTCAGCAAGAGTCTATGGCTGAGTTGGAGATTATGGAGAATACTATTAGGACGTCGAATCCGGATTATACGGATGATGATATGGATGCGATTTATTCGCTTGCGTATGCTCATGATGGTGATCTTATGGCTGCTCAGCAGTCGTATCATCAGATTCAGCAGCGTATGCTTGGATCGTATTTGCAGTCTAAGACTGTTCCTCATGGTGCTACTCCTGCTCCTAGTGCTCCGTCTAGTGTTCCGGGGCGTTCTTTTGGTTCGCTTGATGAGGCGCATAAGGCGGCTATGGAGGCTGTTCGTAACATTTCCTAATAGGAGGTGTTTAGCAGATGGCTGCTAATCTTACTACGCTCTCCAACGTTCTCAAGGAGTATTACCTTGGTCCGGTGGCTGAGCAGTTGAATAATGAGGTTCTGCTTCTGTCGCGGCTTGAGTCGCGTTCGGAGGATCTTGTGGGTAAGCGGGCTTATGTTCCGCTGCATTATGGTCGTTCTACGGGTGTTGGTGCTCGTGCCGAGTCTGCGGCTCTGCCTGCGGCTGGCCGTCAGTCCTACGAGAAGGCTGTTTACGACCTGAAGTACCTGTATGGTCGTGTTGAGGTGACTGGCCCGTCGATGGCTAAGACCAAGAATGAGGCTGGCTCGTTCCTTCAGGCTCTTAAGTCTGAGTTGGATGGTGTTCGTAACGACCTTAAGAAGGATCTGGCTCGTCAGATTTATGGTGATGGTACTGCTGCTCTTGCTACTGTTGTGACTGATGCTAGCAACTCTACAACGGTTGCTGTTGTTGGTTCTGAGCCGCTTCGCAAGGGCCAGATTTATGCTGGCATGGTTGTGAATGTGGTTGATGCTTCTAGTGGTATTATTGGTGGTGCTACGCCGACGCAGTACACGGTTTCGTCTGTTAATGTTACTGACGGCGAGGTAACTGTTTCTCCGGCTCTGGCTGCTGCTTTTGCTGTTGGCGATTACCTGATTCGTGATGGCGTTGGTATTACTGATGTTACCACGGTTGGTGAGGTTAATCGTTGGTCGGACGAGGTTGATGGCATTCAGCGTATTATCCCGTCGGCTGGTGCTAATCAGTTCGGTGGTATTAATGCTGCTACTGCTGCGAACTCGTGGTGGGATAATCAGCGTATTGATCTGACGGTTTCTAGCAACCCCAAGTTGCTTGCCCTGTCGGATCTTCAGCAGGCGCTGAACCTTGTCCGCATCGCTGGCGGGATGCCGACCGCGATGATCACGTCGCTCGGCGTTCAGCGCTCGGTCTACGAGTTGCTGGATGATCAGGTGCAGTACATTAATCCTGAGTCCCTGTCGTACGCGGCTGGTTTCAAGACTCTCTCGTACAATGGTATGCCGATTATCGCTGATATTGACGCTCCGTACGGGACGCTCTACATTCTGGACGAGTCCACGCTGAAGGTGTTCTCGGATCAGGATTGGCATTTCCTTGATGCTGATGGTATGACGCTTCGTCAGGTCACCGGCTACGACAAGTTTGAGGCTATCATGGCTCGTTACATGAACCTTGGTGCTACTCGTCGTAACAACCAGTGTGTTATCACTGGTATTGCTGTTGGTGCTGACGATACGGCTGACGCGGGTTACTAGTAGTGTGGAGGGGAGGCTTCGGCCTCCCCTCCATTTATAAGGAGGCCTAATGCCTAAGAAGTTGGATGATATTGTTAATGCTTTGAAGCGCGATAATCCTAGTTGGCCTGAGGGTAAGGTTTGGGCTATCGCACAGTCTACGTATAAAAAGATGCAAGGAAAGTAGGTGAGTTATGTCGGAGGCTTGGACTCGTAAGGAAGGTAAGAATCCTGAGGGTGGTTTGAATGCTGCGGGCCGTAGGTCGTATAAGAAGGGTACGCTTAAGCCTCCGGTGTCTGCTGAGCAGGCTAGGAAGTCGCCTAAGGCTGCTGCTCGTCGTCGCTCGTTTTGTGCTCGTATGGGTGGGATGAAGAAGCGGCTTACTAGTGCTAGGACGGCTAATGATCCGAATAGTCGTATTAATAAGGCTTTACGAAAGTGGGATTGTTGATGAATTTATGGTTGCCTAATACTATGAATTATGATGCGTATCGCGTTGATCGCGCACTTCATGCTTATGATGAGAGGCTGATGTTTGCGCGGAATGAGGATACGGGGGATTGGTGTGTGTTTGTTCGTATGCCTCGTCCTCAAGAACCGTTTCCGCTTATGGGGTTTGGGGATAGTATTCCTGAGCCTAATTTTGTGCTTGCTAAGGTGCAGGAGGGGCATCTGGTTAAGCATAAGGAGCGGATTTGGAGGGAGATTATTGATTCTCAGAAGGAGTATAAGAAGGGGTTTGCTGATAGGGCGGATGATGCTCGTGATGAGAGTGTTGAGGCTATTGAGTTTATGATGCGACAAGAGGGTAAGTCGCCTATTATTAAGAGTTTTTCTAAGGGGGTGAGTGGTAATGACGCTTGATGAGTTGTATGATCAGATGGATTTGTATGGGTTTGATGATTTTGAGGATGCTCAGAAGTTGACGCTTCTTAATGAGGCGTATTTTGATATTGCTACTCGTGAGCCTTGGCCGTTTCTTGAGTCTACGGTTGCGTTTACTGCTCCTAGTGGTACGACGCAGATTACTAATCAAGCGTTTGCTAATAGTCCTACGAATGTGAATAGTGTTCTTAGTTTTATTGATACGACGAATGATGTTGTTATGATGCCTGAGCGTGGGGATGTTATTGAGAAGAATTATCGTGTTAATGATTTGACTTCGTATCCTGAGCATTATTATTTTGTTGGTGAGGAGTTGTTTGTGTATCCTGCTGTTAGTGGGGCTACGGCGTATCGTTTGTATTATACTCGTACTCCTGTTGGTGCTACGGATGCGACTGGTACGGGTGCGTGGTTTATTCCTAGTCGTCATCATAGTATTGTGTTGTATGGTGCGCTTGTTAAGGCGTTTCTTGTTAATGATGATCCGCAGGCGACGATGTTTCAGAATATGTTTGAGTCGCGTTATCAGCAGATGCGTAATGATTTGTGGATTCAACAGTATGATCGTACTGATCGTGTTCATGTTGTGAGTGATGCGTACGATTGGAATTATTAAAGGGGGTGATCCGGTTTGGCTTTGACGTTTGTTAATCAGGTTGGTGCTGTTGAGGGTATGAATCAGGCTGCTCCGGGGACTCTTATTCCTGAGTCGTTTGTGCGTTGGTCGCAGGATGTGTTGTTTGATCGTGCTGGACTTATGCGTCGTCGTGGTCCGTTTGAGAAGTTTAAGATGTATAATAATAATGGTACTGAGAATACTGATGGTTTGTTTTCTTATGCTATTAGTGGTGTGGATGATGAACGTATTCTTGCGGTTTTGTCTACGTATGATCCTACTGGTGCTGAGCGTATTGGTATGCTTGTTGATTCGTATGATCGTGATACGAATTCGCGCGAGTCTATTCTGCGCGTGTTTGATAATAATTTTAAGTATCTTGGATATGAAAAGTTGCCGTTTGATATTACTCCGCTTAGTATTGTGAGTGCTAAGCCTGCGCTTGGTGGTGGTTTGTGGGTTAGTGTTGTGGATGATCCGGCTGATGCTAATTCCCATTACCAATTTTTTTGGAGGGGCGGGTATAATACGAGTCTTAGTGGTATTACGGGTACGTTTAGTACTGAGGCTGTTACTGATGTGAGTGCTGAGCATCAGGGTTTGTCGCCTATTATTGATACGGATAGTGTTAGTGGTGTGAGTGCGGGCCAGTTTGTGTACGCTACTGTTAGTGGTAGTGATTATTATCTTGGTACTGTTAAGGCCGTTGATTCGCCTACTACGAGCGTAACACTTGAGAAGCGTCCGTTCTTGTGGGATGTTAATACAAATAATAATCATAGCGTTGTTTTTACTAATTCTTCTGCTACTTCTAGTACTAGTGTTGTTACTATTACATTAAGTTCTAGTGTTTTGTTTGAAGTTGGTGACGTTGTTCTTTTAACAAGTGCAAGTAATTCTAATTATGATAATCTTAGTGCTACTATTACTGCTGTTCCTCCTACTACGGCGCCTAATACATTTACTTTTAATACTAACTTTAATCGTGGTACTGC
>Ga0208161_1002137_pt1 | contig 10137 bp, 9 predicted proteins | sample CB_VirMetaG_3_FD_184538 | JGI IMG/M metagenome (GOLD analysis project Ga0208161, IMG submission 184538) | Freshwater to marine saline gradient viral communities from Chesapeake Bay - CB_1508_1S Viral MetaG (SPAdes) (version 4) | ecosystem: Environmental > Aquatic > Marine > Coastal | place: USA... | reverse complement strand
GTCTGGTTGTCTACTCGCATGATTAGCGTGCCTCCTGTTTGGCTTGCTGCTTGGCCCAGTTCATAAACTCTCTGTGGAACCGTTTCGGCACGATTGACCCGTCATCGGTGTGCATCGGCAGTGCGCCCTCGTCAACCAGCGCATACGACCTGTGCAGCAAGTCCGGCCAATCGACGTGATCTTCCCAAGTGTTGCGCCAGAGTTCAAGCTCGTGACTAGCGCAGTCGGCATAGTCGCACTCGCCACCATCCCACAGTTGTCGTACCCACGCCGGATACTCTGCTAGTGCACCTGTGAACTCGTGGTCGATAATATCGCCATTGCTGTCGATGTGTTGGAATGACCACTCATACGCTGTTTTCATCTCACCCCTCCAGGTGATTAGTTGTCCGGGCTAGGTTGCCCGCGGCTACCGCGTAACTGGTGGTGCTACGCGGCAGCGGCGGGAAACTTAGCCCTGCGTTGCGTAGACGGGCTCGTCGCAGGGATTCTCACCATCTTGGCGAATGGATTCGCCAGCGCGTACCATTCCCCACCGTATCAACGGGTTTCGCTGCAATTTTTGTGCGTAATGTTCAGGACATGCCCTGAAATATGTCGGCATCGAATACGCTACTGCTGGTCTGTCGCAGCGTCCGATATATGCCTGTGCTCGCTGTTTTGCCGTGGTCATGTCACTCTCCAAAGTAAAACAGAACATCTGCTTTGCACTCGCTCTTTTTGCCATTCACGGCCAAGTAATCGAACAGCGCACCAACCGGCCATGTAAACGGGTCAGAGCCCAACCATTCAGGGATTCGACTGTGCCAATTCCGATCACTGCGCAGGTCGGAATTAATCCAATCCGCCACTGCGAAATCGTATTCTGTCGGCAGTATCCGATTTTTAATCATCTCAACACCTCCAAAGTGTGCCATTTAGTCTCATCTACTTGTTTACCTTACGAACCCGGTTCGATCCTGTTTAGCGGACCCTTTAGCGGTCAATCCGACAATCACGCCTCGGGCATCATTAAAGCGCATGTCTGTTATGTCACCCGGGATAACGTCGGCGGTGAATCCACCGGGACCATATGTGCTGTTTGTCCAGTGATACGCGTCGGGCAGAGTGTGAAACACCGCAGCGACGTTTACGCCAGCTTTCAACGCTTCGATAGCGTCGGAATCGTTGTTCTCCGCCAGTGAGAACGTCAGGTGATAGTTACTCGGCCGATTCTCGCGGTAGCGAACCGGGATTTTGGTGTAGTCATAGAACGTGACGTTTGGGAACCGTTCCATCATGGACCGGTAAACCTCGCCATCGGCAGAGGTGAACCCGATTCGCTCCCACTTGAGATCGGACGTACCGTTCAGGCGGATTGCTGGCGTGAATCCATCCCGCTCACAAAGTGCGAGAAACTCGACGATCTCGCGCTCCAGTTGCAGCATGAATTCAGCGCGCTGCTCAAAGAATCGGCGCGTCCTGTTAATCCGCGCTTGCTGGATCATATTCATTCGGCCGCGTCCTGCAGTGTTAAGGCATGCGACCTTGCACCCTGCAGACGCCATAGGGCACGTCTGATATCCGCTAACATCGGACGGCGCCAGATACATTATCGCTGTCGCGATTCCATACTTGCGGCCTTTCGCTGTTTTTGCGTTATTGTCCATGTTGAGCAGGTCGCCCTTCCGCATTGTCCAACTTGTACGCATTGTCTCAATCCTCATTATCAGTTGTGCTATTAATTAATTGGCGAACCGCTGACGGTCAATCCATTCGGAAACGCGAGCCGTTGTCGCATCATCCCATTCTGCGCCGTAGGGCAAATTTTCCCATCGCTGTTTTTGCGTTATGAACCAGATTGAATCTATTTCGGAATACTCGCCAGTTTCCGCTAGACTCCAGAATTCCTCGATGTCACGGTGGTGTACGGCGCATTCATCGTTGAGCGTGATGATGGTGTTGTCTGCGAGCGTGTAGACAGCAACCATGCAACCGCCGCCAGTGTTGAGAATTTCGCTCGGCTCTCCAACTTTAGCGCGCATTATTTCCATGATCTCTGTACCGAAAATTCGGTCGTGCCATTCATGGGCTGTTTCATTTGGGTTTACGTTGGTCATCTCTTATTCTCACTCTCTCTCATTTGACGGTCACCATTGACCGACATGCAGACAGTATGAGGCTACTGGACACAGGTGTCAACACTTGTCCGAAAAATGCCTTACGTAGTCCAGGTATCCGGTACTTTGGTACTCTGTAACGAACACAGCAGAGAAACGCCCTCGCGCGCGTAAGCAGTGATAGAGAAAGCACGTTTGCGGAGACATGGTGGCGGGTAGCGGACGGGACAGCGTGACTGGTAACCGGTTACCGCTTGCCAGTGACCGCTTACCGCTTACCGCTTGCCGTTTACCGCTTGCCAGCTTACCGCTGACCGCTTGCCTGTTGCCGTTTACGGGTTGTCAGCTGCTAGTTGACCGCCGATACACCTGCAACGCATGTTGATTCTGTATGTACCCACTCAGAGCGCTGAAAGTTGTTTCCGTTACGTTTTCTCTGTGTCACTGAGTTGTCACCGAGTTGTCACTGAGAAGGCAGAGGGCAAGGAGTAGACGGTGTTAGGTCTGAGGAGCGTTCACTACGCTACGCTTTTGGGGCTTCGCTACGTTCACTCAGGAGTGTTTCTGTAGGAACTGGTTTGCAGGCCGTAAGGCCGTCGAATCGGACGGAAAAGAAACGGGCAGAAGAGCCCCCCTACCCCCCTGAGATTTTGGAGTTTTCCACGGACTGCGCTAGTTCTTAGGCTGCGCTTCCTGAGCCGCTTACAGCGTATTCGGGTTTCGCTGCGGACCGCGTATTGCCAGGTATGGTTGTTGCTATCGGCGCGGATGAAGTATCCGGTATAGCGTCACCCCACAGGATTCATAACTGGCCTGTCCCAGTTTTTCGGAGCAAATAAAAAAGCCGCTCCGTTTGAAGTTTCTTGAAACATGCCAAGAACGGAGCGGCTTAGTAACCGGGTCACTAATATCGTGACATGTTTTTTAAAACTTCGCAAGTGATTATCGGGACAATTTTCGGGGGTGTCAACCCTGTGATATGCTGATGGCATGTCAAAGAAACACAGTCTGCGGGCGCGAACTCCTGCTGAAAAGTTCCGTGACGATGTACTGGCGGCTTACCCTGAATGGGTTGAGTGGTCACGCACATTGAGGCGCGTCTTCGTGTCGCTGCCCTCTTACGGTGTAGGCGATGACAGCGTGCAGTCCATGTGCGAAGACTTCGGGTGGAAGTATGCCACAGTCAGCAAGCAGATTGAAAATAGCAAGTCGTTTAAGGCAGCACTGGGGGAGTTCGTCGCCAACGGACACAAGTACCGCACGCATGTCTACAAGAACGCCAGTGGCACAGCGTTAAAGTACGAAGTGAAATGGTCTGCCCTTCAGCAGGTCTACATGCTGGAATCCAGCATCACATCGTTCATCAAGGCTGAGACAGGCAAGATTTCTACCGCAGAGAATAAACTGATTGAGAGGTCTGGACTGCTGGAGATAGAACCAATGGCACATATCTCTAGCCAGTCAGCAGATAACAACGGCGGCACAACTATGATTGATATATCAGGCGAGTCAAGTTTGTTCGCCCTGGAAGAGTCGTTCTCGGCTAACGGGTATGACATATAAATACATTCCGTCACCGTGGCAATTAAAGTTACACAACTCGTCTGCCCGCATCAAAGTGGTCTGGGCAGGACGGCGGGCCGGTAAAGGCAGGGCAGTCCTTACAGAGTTGATGCGCGCCATCACACAGGCATCGGTCACACCGTTCCTGGTTGACGAGGAAATGGCGCAGAACTTAAATCTGCCAGTAGGCACAGACTTGACCTACTCGCTGGAACCATCAATACACATCTGGGTAGTCGCTCCTAACTTCGCTCAGTCTCGTCAAGCATGGAACGAGTTGCAGCAGTTCATTCCTAAAGACCTTGTAGTACGACGCACAAAAGGACAAGGCGGCGGTAGAGGCAATGGATGGAAAGAAGACGAGCGTTCTGTATGGCTCAGGCTGAAAACACCGAACATTGCGCGTCGTGACGTTTACATTGAAATCAAATCAGCAGACGACGCAGAATCTTTGCAGACTGCTGGCCCCGACTTCATCTGGGTCACTGAGTCTCAAGATATCAAAGAGGCCGCATGGAACAAGCTGAGGCCAATGCTGAACTCTGCTGGCAGGCTCGGCAAAGCTTGTGTCGAAGGAATCCCGCCATTCACCCGCAACCACTGGTTCTCAAAACTATTCCACTGGGCAGAGCGAAACCCGTCAGATGAATATGAATCTTTTACCGCCACTACATTTGACAATATCTTTTTATCCGACCGGCAAAGAGATGCCATCAGGGACGAAAAGGCTACTATGCCTGAACAAGTTTGGGAGCGTATGTATCTCGCCAAGCAGCCCGATGGCGGTGTTGGATTCTTTAGACCCAGCAAAATTAACGAAGCTGCTGTTGGAACAGAACTATGGCTCCCAGATTCTTCACAAAGGTACGTCGCTGGTCTTGACCTGGGCAAAAAGCAAGACTTCACGGTCTTAATCATCAAGAACGCTAGAACCAGAAGCTCTGTCTTTTCTCTTGAAATGAATGGGACAGACTGGGTCAGTCAGATAGAAACGATATCTTCCGAAATAAAACGCTGGAATATCGGAGATATCCGTATTGACTCGACCGGGCTAGGTGACGTTGTGTTTGACCATCTGCTAAACTCTGGTCTTCCTGTAACACCGTTTAAGTTCAGCGCACAAAGTAAGTACCAGCTTTTTCATAATTACTATATTGCGCTGGAAAATAACACTGTTATATTTCCTGAAGCGTGGCATACACTAAGGAAACAGCTTGAAGATATCAGCATGAGGCCGAGTGGTAACGGCAACTATCTGTTCTACAGTGAAACCGAAGAACATGATGACTGGGTTGATGCTGAATTGTTATCATTAATGGCATGTGACCCACCGGGACATGATAATGAAGAGTATGGTTACTTTCGCCCTATCAAGCGAATGAACCCTATAAGACCTCATGCTGTGCGGAGTCCGTCAAAATTTATGCAGATGCACAGGGCTAACAAACACAAAGCCCGGCTGCCTGTGGCAGAAGAAGAATCTGAACTCGTGGAAATAATATAATGGTTCTTGAGTTTGCACCTGAACTTGCTGAGTCAGTAAAAATTGAGGCGTCCGACCCCCTTAATGAACCCTATCTGTCACTTGAATGGGTTAAAGATAAATCTCAGACCGGCAACGAAATCTTCCGCAAATTCAAAGACCAGTGTAGAGTTCTCGACGAGTTCTACATGAATGACTTCGATTTTAGTGTGCCAGAGAACGGAACGCTTATCCGTCTCGGAACAGCGCAGTCAGTCATTAACACGCTTGTCGCACACGTTAGTCCCCAGTTTTTGGATATCTCCGTACCTGCCCCAAGTCTCCGTGGGCAGTCTCGTGCAGAACTGATAGAAAAGTTCTTGACTGGTGCTCACCACATGATTGAGCACCGCACTCCTGTCTACCGTGAACTGACTAAACATGCTGGTCTGTACGGCATCTCGTGGGAGAAGGTCGAGTTCATTGCTAACGAATGGGAGGACTTTCCTGAACCGCCCGGAGTAAGTGAAGATAAAGACTTCATATACCGTGAAAAGATTCGGGACGTTCTTGACCGGCGGTCTATTACATGGCCGATTAAGTCCGTTGTAGTTAACCCGCAGCGTTTGGTGTGGGACATGAACAACGGTACTCAGCCTCGTTGGATTATCTACGAATACCAGGTAGACTCCGAATGGATTCAGGCACACTTCCCGGAGTGGAAGAACTACACGCGTGGGTACGTCAACTTTAAGGAAGTCTGGACTCACAGCAACGTAGCTTATGTTGCAGACAATAGCTGGGTGATGGAGCCACGGCGACATGGATACGGTCGTTTGCCGTGGATTATGTACTGGCCGCAAATGGGTCTGGATACCGGCAACATGGAGCCAGACAAACTGTACATGGGGCTGCTCAACGGCTCCATTGAAATGATTCGGGCGCAGAGCCAACTCGCCTCGCACTACATCGACATTGTTGGTAAGTCAGCATGGCCTACACTGGAATTTACCGGCCCGCCAGGAATCACAGAAGAAGTTCAGGCAGTCTGGGATGACACGCCAGGAGCCAAGAATATCAAGCCACGGCAGGTAGAGGTCACTGTTAGTCAAATACCACGACCACCTGCGGAGATTGGCGTAGCCAAGCAGTTTCTCGATGAAGCCATTGAAGCCAATACTGTACCTGCTGTTGCGCGAGGTCAACGACCTACTGGTGCTGCCTCTGGTTATCATACTGCTGTCCTTGCTGGAATCGCATCGCTTAACTTTGGTGCGGTCAAGGAAGCTATGGAACGTGGGTTGCAGGACAAGGGTGAGATTATCCTGCGTATTGTTGAGCATGTCATCAATGACAAGGTTTCTGTGTTTGGCAAGACGGAAGTTGGTGTACTAGACGCTGTAATTAAGCCAAACGATATCAGGGGACACTACGTTAATATTGTTCGCATTAACTCTGTCAGCCCTGAAGAACAAGAGCGTCGACTAAACTTGTGGGCTAATCTCTGGCGCGCAGGGTACGTTGACCTTGATACTGCTCTCCGCAAGGGCGGTGTCAGCAACCCGCTGGAAGTTCAAGCCAAGATTCTGGAAGAGAAGTTCCTTAACTCTCCTGAAATTCAGCAGCAACTACAGATTGCTGCTGCTTCTAGGATTCCTGCTATCCAGAACATTCTTGAGGCGGCTGGAGCGGAACAGCCAAAGGGCATAGTTAGCGCAGAAGATGTTGCAAGTAATATCTTGAACACTCAAGGTGCAATGCAGTTGCCTAATGCTGGAAACTTCCAAATGGGCAACCAAATGGGTACACGACCACAGGCTCCGGGCACTGGCATACCAACGACAACTCGTCCTGTAATGCCAGGCTCAATTCAGGAAATGCAGCAGGTTGCTGCTGCTGTTGCTGGCCCTCGTACTGGTAACGTAAGAGTTCCAACGGCTGACATATCACCGGGAGCAAGGGGTTAAGATGGCTAAGACAAATCATCCGCTAGAAATGGCGTTTCTTAAGTTTGATGAAGATACTAAGATGTATTTCACAAAGATTGAGAACAGTTTTAAGGGCATCAGCAAAATCCCGGATGTCAGGCAGCCAGTAAAGCGTACTTCAAAGAAAAATATTTATACTGACTTTATGACACCGTTTGGAGCACAGTAATGGCAAAATTTATTTTTAATCGAACTCAACTCCCTTCTGGTTACAAGGAGAGCGATTTTTTCACTACCCAAAACCCTGGTCTCGATTTTATATCAGTTGATGCAGATTCAAGAGAAGAAGCTGCCAGCATTTTAACAGCACGAACAGGGATTCCTTTTTCTTTAGTCTTAAGTGCGACTTCTCCACAAAACCCTGACAGACCTATAAATGCGCTTGATATTTCTCGCGTAAATTTAGGCACTCCTTTTAGTCAAGTTCCAATTGAAGACCCTCTGCAAAGAAGAGGAACTCCAAACAATCCGTTTGCTGGTGTGCCAATTCCCGGTGAAGCTCCGGTTCCAATGGTTGGCGGGATTAAACTGAACTTTAATGAAAACGGTGGAGGCGGTGGAAACGGTGGAAACGGTGGAGGCGGTGGAAACGGTGGAAACGGTGGAGGCGGTGGATACGTTGGAGGTGGTGGAGATGTAGCAACTCCAAGTGAAGGTTTTCTAGCAGTATTGTCTGCTATTCAAAGCATGGCTGACGTTGCGCCCGGCGGGTTGATTAACTTAAATGTTTTACTAGCTGCTATTACTAATAACCCAGATTTGTACTTAATAGAACAAACAACTCCTGTTACAAATCCAGACGGAACAACAACTTATTTAAAAAATCGAGTTATTAACCCTGTAGTTGCACAGTTGTTAGACCTTCAGATTAGCGGGCAAACTAACCTTACTAACATTGAACTTCAAAGAATTATTCAATCTGCAAACGTAGAGATAAAGCGCATTGAAGGTCAAAACGCAGTTAACCTTGCGAAAGAAAACAACGCCAGCGCAGAAGAAGTGCAGAGTATTAAATCTGCGGCAGAAAAAGAAGTTGGGTTGGCTCAAGCTGCTGCTGTAGAAACCACAGCAAAATATGGAACAACTTCTCCTTTTGGTGTGTTAGCCGGGGTTGGTGCTTCAGTTGACGAAGTTTCTCGACTTGCAGAATCTCTTGCTCGTGGCGGCATGAACCCGCAAGAGGCTATTCGCCAAGCACTTGCTAGAACTGGTGGAGCGTATGGGGCTCTTGGCGGTCTTGCTAATGGATACACTGTAGGCGATATTGCGACCATTGCCAGAGGTGGTTTGACACCAGAAGAACAGCTTGCTCAGTCCAGAGTTCAAGCGTTGCCAGGGCTTGCGACAATATCTCCGCAGTCACTTGGTGGATTGTCAGCAATTCTTGGGCAGGAAGCCGTACGCGGTTTGTTTAGTCCTTTTACTGGTCAAGCACAACAGCCTCAAACGCCACAGCAAAGGGAAATAATAGGGCTTTCAAATCTTGCCGCAGGTGATTCTCAGCAACCATTCTCAACAATGCAAACAATGGGTGGCGCAACGCCTACACTTGGGCAGTATGAAAGACTAACTCCATTTGAGCAGGGCGTGGCAGGTGCAAACATCGCTGCTACAGGCGAGGATATTGAACAGACTATTCTTGGAGTTACGCCCGGAAGCACAGCGGCTAGGGGTTCTCTAGCTGCACAGGTACTTTAATGGTTACACAACAAGACCCATTTGCCCTTGTCGAACAACTTCGCAAACGCAGACTGGAACGCGAGCGCGAGCAGCAGCAGCGTCTTCAAAATCAAATTGACTTAATTCAGCAGTCTAATAAAGCAGCGGAAGCCGCCAAAGAGCGACAGCAGCAAGAAATCATAAATGCTCAAATAGCAAGTTATATGCAGCAGCCACAGGTTCAGCAGCAAGTAGAAGGCACTACTCCGTTTGCTGGACAGCAACCCGTTCAGCCGCAAGAAGACCAGCGGCTTGAGTTTGGCAAGTGGTTTGGCTCAGGTATTGCTGAAAACGTAGCCAAAACTGCTATTGATGTTATTGACCCAGTTCTGAATACAGCAGTTGGTCTAGGCGCACGCGCTGTGCCGGGTGACCAAGAGTTTGATAAACAGTTGCGTGCTGTTAAACAGGAACGTGAAACGCAAGGTAAGCCCGGTGGTCTTCGGGGTTTTCTTGCTGAAGGCACAGAAGCATCTCGCCGCGCAAATCCATTGCAGCGACTGTCAGAATTCTATGCTCTTACTGCGTTCAATATTGGCACTAATTTGATTCCCGGCGACCAATTTAATGGAGCGGAAAAAGAATTTCAGGAAAGACGCGCCAGGTATTTTGAGGAAGAAACTGGCACGAGTTGGGACAGTAACAAGAACAAGTACTTTAACGCTGATGCAAGGGCAGCTATGCGTGCGTACAGGGATACTGACCTTCCAAAATACTGGAAGGGCACGCTGGAATTTATTTTTGACCCACTAAACTATGTATACGGTGCGGGACTTGTTGGCGATATCAAGACGGGCGCAAAGGTAATAAAGGGTACTGCTTTGGCTGGCCCAAGACTTATTGCGGCTGGCGCTGATGTTGCTCCCGCTGTTGGCAGGGCTGTTGTTTCGCCTAAAGAAACACTTGCAAAAGCTGCGGAAAATATTCGCGATAGAACTCGATTTAACGAATCTATAGCAGCCGATGCTGAGCAAATAACATATCAAACTGTTGCAGCTAGAGAGCAGTCTCTTAACAGAATCATATCGTTAATAGAAGAGACTGCCAGCAAGCCATTAAGTGAAGTTAAAGATGGGTACGCAGCAGATATTGCAAAGATGCGACAGGAAATAGATGCTTTCCCGTGGCAAGACAACACTATTAAGTTACTCTTTGAAGATGCTATACAAACTGGACAGAAGTTAAGCCAAACAAAAAGAAATCTGACTAATTTTAACAAGGCACTTGACCAGTATCGCAAGGAAGTTAGTGCCGCTGGCCGAATTGTAGATAACCGCGCCGGTGTATATGACAACGTAACTCCACT
>Ga0208161_1002135_pt1 | contig 10140 bp, 8 predicted proteins | sample CB_VirMetaG_3_FD_184538 | JGI IMG/M metagenome (GOLD analysis project Ga0208161, IMG submission 184538) | Freshwater to marine saline gradient viral communities from Chesapeake Bay - CB_1508_1S Viral MetaG (SPAdes) (version 4) | ecosystem: Environmental > Aquatic > Marine > Coastal | place: USA... | reverse complement strand
AGGGGGCAGCGGCAGGGTCTGTCAGGTACAACCGGGCAACCGCCAAATACCAAGGATTTGTCCCGGGTACTGGTTGGGTAGACTTTCACTAACGGATATACTGAAGCCATGGTAATGATCAGCCCACTACAGAATCTCTACAACCTCCGGATGGCTCGGGCACTCCCCCCGGCAGGCGGGGCAGGTTTGTCGTCCCTCCCCCCGGGACCCGAGGCTGTTCTTCCCGCTCAGTCCACCGATCCTATTGATGATGGGATCAAGACGCTGATGGCGTACGGTCGTCAGGCGACAGGTCAGGGTCTGGACAGCCTGATCAGCCCGACGGGGATGCCTGTTCGCCGGATGTGGAATGGTGGAATGGCCGACGATGGTATTGGAACATCAGAAGTTGAAGCTGCCGGATCGACATCTGGGGGTGAGTCTGTATTTGGTGATGGTAGTGGTCCTGGCGATTATTCTTATACTGGCAATGAATATGGTCCGACGACTTTAGACGCAGTTGAGGCGTTAGCGCAATCTTATGATAGCGGATATTCTCGCGACGCTGCCTTTGAAGCATCCGGTGTAACGCCGCCCGGCTATCTGGCATCTATTAATCAAGACCCTGTTGCAACTGCTCTTGGTATGTCAGACCGAGAACTGAATTCTGCTATCGCTCACGGACTAATTCAAGGACTGGCAACGATTGCCAGCCCAGTACCGGGACTTCTGAATATAGCCAAAGGACTTGGTAAGGTGGCAGAATATCTTGGAGTTGAAGGAAAGACTCAGACAGCAGATGAAGCTATAGCTGAACAAGAAGCAATGGGTGTTGGCATCGGGGACGGTGCCCCGATCCGCCCGTACGGTGATCCGTACAATGCACCCAAGCCCGTCGTCTCTGAACCTACGCCCACGCCCACGGAACCTGATTCATTCTTCCGTCGTCAGGCCCGGATGCCGCTGACTCTGGCGGACATTGTCGGTTATGCGACAGGACAGTCGGGATATCAGGGTGGATTCCCCCGCTTCCTCCCGCCGGTCGGGGCAGCACAGGGTGGCGGTATCTCGGCCCTTGCGTACGGGGGCGACACAGCGCCTACCGGGTACGGCAACCCGGCGTTCGAGGGGATGGTCCCGGGGACCGGTACCGGTATGTCGGACTCTGTCCCGTTCTCTATCGAGGGTCAGCAGCCTGCCCTTCTGTCGCGTGACGAATACGTCCTCCCGGCTGATGTCGTCTCCCAGCTTGGTGACGGTTCGTCCGGGGCCGGGGCCGACATGCTCGACAATTTTGTTTCGCAGGTACGTCATTCGAAGTATGGTCAGACTCAGCAGCCCCCGGCAAATGGTGGTGGCCTTATGAGTGCTTTGATGAGACATGGCGGAATCGTATAATTACTCACCGGTAGGTGCGGAATATTGGCTTCTCGCAGAGCCATTGTTGACTGAGGCGTTGGAACGAGGGGCTAATCTGTACACCCCTGACGATGTCTACCAAAAGTTACGGTCAGGTGAATGTCAACTTTGGATGTCGCCGTCGCACCAGTCAGCAATAGTAACAACGTGGACGGACTCCGCTGTCGGGCAGATCATTAACCTCTGGCTAGGCGGCGGTAACCTTAACGAAGTAAAAGACCTTGTGGTCGGTATTGAACAATGGGGTAAGAAACACGGGGCAGTCAGGTCGATGATTGTCGGCAGGCGAGGATGGGGCCGATCACTCCCCGGATATACCGAGTCTGCCACGTTGTTTCTGAAGGAGATTTAGATGAGTTTTCTTTTCGGATCAGGCAGCAGCCAGCCGGTGCAGCAGTCAACTCCTGTTGCCTTCGCACCCCAGTTCTCGACAGAACAGAAGCCGTATCTCGAAGAAATTTTCAAGCAGGCTCAGACTCAGTACGGGGCAGAGAAAGAACGTGGGTATACCCCGTTCCCCGGCCCGCAGCTTGCCGGATTTACCCCGGAGGAGCAGCAGAGTTTTGAGATGTACCGGCAGATTGCGGGTGGTCCCGGTGCACAGCCGTTCTATACGGGTGCTACGCTGGCCTCCCTCGGGGCGGCGCAGGATATTCTTGCCCCGGAAATCTTTGCCCGTATGTCCCCGTACCAGCAGGCTGTCACCGATGTCGCCCAGCGGGAGGCTATCCGCCAGTTCAGGACTGGTCCTCTCCAGCAGATCAGGACCGGGGCTACGGCGGAAGGTGGGCTGCGCGGTTCCCGCCGGGCTATTGCCGAGGAGGAAGGTCTCCGCAATCTGGAGCAGCGGCTGGCTGATATTCAGACACTGGGTAGTCAGCAGGCGTACACGCAGGCTCTGGCGGAGGCGGCATCCCAGCGAGGCAGGCTGGCCGGGCTGGCCGGTGTTCTCCCGACCCTTGGTACTGGTCTGACGGCAGCCCAGCAGCAGCAGGCTGCACTGATGGGTGGTATCGGTGAGACGCAGCGCGGGATGCAGCAGCAGGCTATTGATCTTGCCCGTCAGGAATTTGCCCGGGAAGAAATGTATCCGGTCGAGGCGCTGTCCCGCTATCTTGGTTATATCTCTGGTGCCCCGCAGCCGGGTGGTTCTGTCGCCCAGACGGCAACCGTTCAGGGTCCGTCGCGGCTGGCGCAGATTGGTGGTCTTGCTGCCGGTCTTGGAACACTTGCTGGTGGATTGTTTGGTACTAAAGGAATACCTTTCGGTAACACCGGCGGAAGAGTTGGTGGTTTGTCGTCCATCGTCCGGCGTCAGGCAGGTGGTAAAGTTGTCCGGATGCAGGAAGGTGGAAATCCTCCCCCGGTTCCTATGCCGCCGACAATGCTTCAGATGCTTCAGTCGTCGATTCCGGGCCTTAAATCACTGACTCCCGAAACTGTATCTTCCATGCTTGCCAAGGAATATAGTCTCGGAGATGTACTGACGGCTCCTGTTGGGCCGGAACTCCCGCCTGAGTCTCCTATCACTCAGCAGATTGTAGAACAGGCTCAAAAGAAAGAACAGCCGGTAGCTGAACCTGCACCAAAGCCGGTCGAGCAGGCTGTGCAAACTACTGCTAAAGACTTGGCACAGAAGGACGTCGTCCAGCAACCTGTCACCCCCGACACACAGTCGGACTTGGAGAAGATGTACGTCGAAGCCCTCAAGAAGGCTCTGAAAGATACTGAAGATACCGGGATGACATGGTCTGAACGACTTCAGCTTGCAGCCGCGTTCTTTGCTGCCGGTGATTCCCCGGATATGTTCTCGTTCTTCAAGAATGCAGCGGCAGGGGCTGCCCCGGTATTTGCCGGGATGGAGAAGGCAGATAAGGCTAAGGCTCAGACTGCACTCTCGCTTGCCAAGAATGCGTACGATCTTCAGCGTGATCGACGGCAAGACATTCGTGAAGACAGAAAAGCACAGGCAGATATGATTACAGCCATGGCAGCACTGGTGAGAGCTGGACAGGAAAAGCCGTATAAGAGTATTCCTAAAACAACACAAGATAATTTTAAGACTGCGTACAAAGCATTGCGCGGAGTTGACATCTCCGAAGGAGCTTTGGCTGTTATTGTGGATGAAGCCGCCCGGTCGCCAAATGCAGACCCGATGGAAGTTGTAGACAGGCTAATAGCGCAGAAAGCGTTAGGCACAGAATCTCATTGGTTTGGTTCTCCGACTCTTGAAGTCCAAAGACAAGCCGGGCAGACACCGAACGTCCAGTATAAGATCAAGCAGTAAGGCACAACATGCCGACTCTGGAAATACAGGGACTTGGGGAAGTTGAGGTCAGTGATTCGTTCCTGAATCTGTCCGGACCTGAACAGCAGAGCCTTGTCAATCAGATATATGCGAACGCCGCACAGGGCCAGACCTCCGGGAATCTTTCTGTCGGGGCAGGCGTGCAGCCGTCTGACGGCTTCTTCGACAGGGCAGGCGATGTCATTGAGTTAGGTGCCAGAGAATTTGCCGGATCGTCTGCCGAAGGTGCGGCGGCAGTTCTGCAAAGTCTTGGTGTAGCCCCGGAAACACAGCTTGATCTACGCCAGTATGCAAAAGATCAGGATGTTGAGATCAGCAAGATTCCGGGGATCAAGCCTCTTCAGGAAGCAGAAGACGTTGGCGATGCGGTGTCGTCCATTCTTCAGTACACGGGTGCGTCACTCCCTGCCCTTGGTGCGTCTGTTGCTGCCGGTGCTGTAACGGGTGCGGCGGCAGGATCATTTGTCCCGGGTCCCGGTACTCTTCTCGGTGCTATCGGCGGCGGTGCTGCTGCCCTATATCTGTCGTTTGTCGGCCAGAACGTGGATGAAATCAAGAGGAAAAAAGGTACCGATGTTCTCACGAACGAAGACCTCCGCAATGCTCAGACGGCAGCCGTAGGACAGGCTCTTACAGATAGTCTGATCAACCGTCTGATCCCGATACGGACCAATCCTCGGGCAATGGTTAATGTCATCCAGAAAACTATTGGCGGTGCTGGTGTCGAAGGATCGACAGAAGTTGCACAGGAAGCCCTGACCATTCTTCAGGCTAATGATTTCAATCCGGAGGCGCTGCGGACTGACGAGGCAAAGTACCGACTGACGGAAGCCCTGCTGGCCGGTGGTGGCATGGGCGGTGTTGTCGGTGGTGTATCCGGTCTTCTGCCGAAGATCGAGCCGACAACCGCTGAAGGAGCCTCGGCTGTTGCTCAGGCAGAAAATCTCCAGCCTGCTACGGCCCGGGCAGAGATAGACATTCTGAAGGATTCTGTTGAACGTCTGGCCGATACAGATGCCGATATATTTTCCAGCATCAACAATTCTATTCAGCTTCTGTCCCTCGGCGACGAGCCGGTTACCTTTAAGTCCGTCCAAGATGACATCGAGAATAGGCTGAAGAATGTTAAGAAGCAGATCAAAGACGCCCCCGATGCTCAGAAGAAAGACCTTGAGGCACAGCAGGCTATTCTGAAATCAGCAACGAAGAAGATGAAGCAGCTTCTCCCAGAGGTACGGGCAATTGCTGCGGACGAGGCTGATCTGTCTGTTGCTACTGGTGAGGTCCGTGCCGGTACTGCCGGGTCTCAGATTGCCTCCGGACAGGGCATACTGTCCTCAGTTATCAGGGCAGGATCACGGGCTACATTGCCGATCATCGAGGCTGCAAAGACATCCCCGGTGATGGAGGGAATCCTCCGCAGGTTTGATACGTTTGATCCGTTGGTCAAGCAGCTTAAACAGCAGTACATCTCCCCGGTCGTTGCGGCACAGGAACCCCTTCTCAAAGCACTTAAACTTCCCCTGACGTCGCCAGTCTCAAAGAAGTATCGGAAGGTTGTGGCGAACGTGCTGAACGCCAATCGGTCTGGTCTTGATGAACCGGTGAATGTCGCTGATGTTCAGCAAGTTCTTTCCGCTGCTAATCTGTCTGCTGATGAACAACAGGCCGTTGTTGATTCGGCGAATGCACTGAAAACTAACTACGATAATCTGTTCAAAGTCCGGCGTGAACAGGGTTTGTTCACCGATGAAGATTACGTGCTTGGATATATTCCGGAAGCACATAAGTGGCTTCGTCGCGGACAGAAAGGCATCCGTGAGTTTGCGGACTCGGCCTCCAAGATTGATGGAATCACCCGGTCTCAGGCAGAGAAGATTGCCGAGAATATTATGTCTGAGTACAACGCCCCGGGCAGGGAGTTTTCGGCATCTGATATTGCTCTTCGGGGCAGTATCATGTCTGGCATTCGTCGGACAATGGGCTTTGAAAAATCACGAACGCTCCCCCGCAAAGTAACTGACCAGCTTTTGAAAGATGGTCTGATCGACGATGACATCTTCAACGTATCGACCCGGTATGCTGAACAAGTAGCCCACGCATCGGCTATGAACAGGCTCTTCGGCGACAAAACTCCTGAAGGCAAGAATCAGTTCAAAGAACTTCTTGATTCTCAGCGTGACCTGTACAGTTCACCGGCTATGGATGCAGCCGTAAGCCGGGCATCCGACATCTATGATGCAATGCAGGGGACCTATAATCCGTTCAAGGTTCCACGCGGCTGGCGTGGGGCCATCAGCAAACTTATTCAGGCAGAATACATTTTCACGCTGTCGAATGCCGGTCTGACGGCCCTGACCGAACCGATCATAACGCTTATGCGTGCACGTCCTGGCGATCTGTTCTACGCTATTCCGACAGCCCTGAACATTGCCTACCGCAAGACCATTCGGGATATCTTTCCCCGCCTGAAAAAGAATGAAGTAGAGGCAGAGTTTGAGAAACTTCTGTACGGCATCGACTCAGCCCTGTCCGAACGTCTTGTGTCGTCCTCGGCTGTCGATGTTTCGTCCATCGTCACAGAGAAATATTTCAAACTTAACCTTCTGTCCCAGATTACACAGTTCAGCCGTGCTGTCGCATACTTTTCTGCCAAGCGGATAATTGATCGTGATCTTGCAGTCGCCAGAACACTGCCTGAAACTAACAGCGGGAAGGCAGATAAGCAGCGTGCGTTGACCAGACTGTCTGAAGTAGGTATCAGGGATGTCGATAACATCACCCCTGAACTTCTGAACCTTGCACACATTAGATTGGTGGATGACATCATCATGTCCCCGAACGTGGTGAATCGTCCGTTGTGGATGTCGAACCCTGCGCTTGCCCCGGTAGCCCAGCTAAAAAGTTTCATGTTTGTCTTCGGCAACACCGTTGGTTCCCGAATCTGGAGTAACGTGGTCAAGGGTCGGACGTTGGAAGGGCAGCCTCTGGACGTGCAGGAGCGGGCAGTACGTGCCTTTCAGGTAGCTTTGACCTTTACGCTGCTGACCGGTGCTACTGGTTTCATGCAGATGTTCAAAGACGCATTGAGAAACTGGGACGGGGAAGATAAAGATTACGACGCACACGACACAAAGTTTTGGTTCGAGGCGTTCACCAGCAGTAACTTGTTCGGCCCGTACACGACCATCTTTCAGGCACTGAATGCACCTAAGTACGGCGTCAGTCCTACTGTGTCGCTGCTCGGCCCGTCGGCAAGTCAGGGGGAACGTCTTCTGAAGGCAGCAGGAACATTTTATACCAACGGAAATCCGACCCCGTTTGTCCGTGAACTGGTACGAATGATTCCGTTCCTTGGGGCTAACCCTGCTGCCCGACGTTCTATCGTTACTGATCTGGAGAACAGTATCAGGAACGGGGAACTTGACGTGAGAGAAATTACCGATATGTTGTCGTAATTATTTTGCGTTCTTCACCATCGAAGCACCGAAGTACAGACCCACAATCGCCGACACCAGATGAGTATCCAGCGGTGTCAGAACCAGACCAGTCATGGTCTTCCACACCGTCTCCTCCGATCCGCCGAGGAAAAGGAAGCCGGGGTTCCACTGGGTCCATCCGACCACGACCTGAATCTCGGGCCAGAATATTGGCACAACTTTCGGCCAGACGATGATAGCCCCGATGGCAGACAGGGCGATGATCCGGCGGGTTACCTGAAACCCGTGGTTCTCGTACCGCCGGGCCATGTCGGTAGCCTTAGACTGGGCAGCCAGTCCGTCGATAGCCCGTTGGAAAGCCTCCTGCTTCGACTTCATGGACTGAGACCAGAGGGTCATGATGCCGCCCAGCAATCCGGAGCCAAGCATCGTGATAAGTTCGAGTGGGATACCGCCGATCATTGTGTCTCCTTTCCTTCAAGCCGCTGCTCTGCCAGTTTAACCCGGACTTGAAGATCATCCACACGTTCAAGTCGTTTCTCCAGCCTGTCAATCTGCTCCTGCATAGCCTCCATCAGCAGGTCCTGCCGGGCATCTGCCGGGAGAGACCCAAGTTCTCCCCGAGGCCATTTAATCCTGAACTCTGAGTTGAGTTTCGTATCCACCTGCAACATTGCAATCGCATGATCAATGATGTTGATGCGTTCAACAAGGGAGAAGTACGCCCCGGTACCGACAGAGACGGCGACAAGCATACCGATGATGTTTTTGAGCGGAATCGCTAACTCAGTCGCCTCACTAAGTTTTGCGGTCATCTTGCCGGTACCTTCTGTATGAATGTAACCTCGATAAGTCGAGGTTAATACATCACTCCTCAAAATCCTTTAGCTGGATTTGAGTCATCAGGATATTGTTGACAAGGAGACAATTAAGTACGTGGGTAACCTGCGCCATATTAAGCATACCCGTCAGATAATCTTCTGACGTATTGTTACGGTTGAAGGTTATGACGATCAACCCTTCAACTTCGTCTGCAAGTACCTTGTCACCAACTACTTTAAGGCACTCAAGCATAGTCTGCAAAGCCTCGGCCTTCTCCTCCTCCTGTACTTCCGGGGACTGGGACTTGTTGATATACACGATCTTGTCGTCACTCATGGATCATACCCTTATACTTGTGCTGAACAGGCCAGACAGCAGGACCTGTGTCTCCCCGCACCTTCTCGGCGACGAAGAGGTTAGTCATCTCCACGACTTTGCGAGGCTGGAATCTGCCGACCATGGCCTTCTCGTTCAGATTATCATAGTACCGCGTATCGGGATGTCCGTACATGACCCCGGCAGACATGATGATGTATCCGTTCTGGTCGTAGAAATCGTGGTACGCCGTCGGGCTGACGTTCCAGAAGCCATGGTTAATCATGTTCAGCGGATTAACATGGACGACAAACTTGCCGACAGCCCGATGTATATTGTCAAAGACCTGTCCAATATTGAAGCAGTGTTCAGCAGTCCCGCCATCCAGAACCACATCATAGGTCCTGCCCCACTCGACATACTGATTGAGGTCAACCAGACGCTCCGGTCCTCGGTGGGCCACAACATCTGCGAACTCGATCTCCAGTAGTCCAAGTTCGTCTCGGAGTACTTCCTCTGTGTCGTAGACTGGTCCTGACCAGCGGTGCCACTGTCTGATTTTGTCGGCATCATCACGCTCCGTGTATGTCCCCCTGATCTCGGCAGGATCGACAAGAAGGTCCGGGTATCCGAGGCAGAGAATCGAGGACACCCGACCCCGGAGTCCCTGAAGAACTTTGTACGTGGCTGTCTCAATACCCATTGACAATATCCTGAAGGCTGGACAGAGGGCGAATTTTCCTGTTCACCCACGTCTCGGCACAGAGCGTACCCTCCCCGATGAAGGAGAGTTCAGTGTCCATGTCCACCTTGTCGAACATCCGCTCACAGTCCTGCGCGAATGCAAGAAGTTCCCCGGTCGTCCAGAACTCCTTCCCGTTGATCTTCACCTTCAGGTATTTCTCCCGCTCCTTCCCGTCGTGGCTGACGATTGTGTCCTCCTTCTCCGAGTCGGCAGGTTCAGGGACGGACCCGTCGAATCCGGCAAGGGTGATGTCCCGGAACCCGAGAGTATGGAGCAGCCCGATAGATCGGGTGGCAGCACACGTACCCCCGGTGATGTACACGGTGTCAGGGGAGAGCGGGTAAGCAGGATCATTGGCGACCCGCTGAATGGCCTGAGAGTATGCGTGGAAGCCGACAACCGTTGCACCCCGGTCGAGCAGCAGACGGGTGACTGACGGGTCCGTCATGGAGGCGACAAAGAACGTGGTCCGTGGGTCGATGTCCCGGAACAGGTCCTTCCGGAGAACACCGTGCGTCGAGACACCGTCCACCGGTCGAGGGTCGAGGACAGTACATCCCCACGGGACAATCCCTGCCTCCATCAGGCGGGGCAGACTGTGCTTCACACAGAGCAGTTTGGTCCCCGTCACCTTCTTCCCGTAGTAATAGTCGTGACGAATCTGTTCCGTGTTCAGCGACGGTCCGGCAGACAGGATGATGCCGGGGAGTGCGTGTGGGCGGCACCGGCTGACCCACATGCCGATGAGTTCGTTGTTCGCAATGATGTTATCCCTGATGTACTCGTCCGGGACAGAATCCTTCGGCTGCACCATGATCGGGATTTCCCGGGGTGCCTCCTTCTTTGCCCCCTTGAAATGCTCTATCCGCTCGGCAAGACGGCTGGTGTGGAACGCATCAAGGGTATTAGCCTCCGGCGACAGGTTCTCCACCTCCAGCGTATGGTTGACATGCAGATTGATGATCCGCTGGAAGACGAAGCCGTCGTGCCATTCACGGTAACCACGGACTTCCAGCGTGTCGTACGCAGCCCTGACGTCCTCCAGAACGTCGAACGCTGCCGACCGACTGTGGTGAAGGTCGAACCGCATGAACGATGTCTCGGCGTAATCA
>Ga0208161_1002134_pt1 | contig 10140 bp, 14 predicted proteins | sample CB_VirMetaG_3_FD_184538 | JGI IMG/M metagenome (GOLD analysis project Ga0208161, IMG submission 184538) | Freshwater to marine saline gradient viral communities from Chesapeake Bay - CB_1508_1S Viral MetaG (SPAdes) (version 4) | ecosystem: Environmental > Aquatic > Marine > Coastal | place: USA... | reverse complement strand
ATGGTAAGCAGGTAGAATTTGCTAAGCGTACTAATGTTCAAATTGATAAGAATCACATTAATGGAGTTACTACCCGAGGTAAAATTGTAATGACACCTCACGGGTTCATTAACGATAGTGATAAAGAAATCAAAGACTATAAAGATTCTCACGCAGAAACTTGGAGAGCCATCTTAGGAGGTGTAGATTTCGATATCATAGAAGAGGATCAAGAAGTACAAGACATCTCTTCATTCGAGAAAGAACCTGAATAATGAATAAAAAAGATTACTTAGAGATGCTCAAGAATATTGAGCAGGGGGAAGAACCAACTAAGCCCGGACAGCATGAGCGCGTGATTTTTATCGACGGACTTAACCTGTTTTTGAGGAACTTTGCTATATTAAATTTTGTAAATTCAAGCGGTACTCATATTGGTGGTTTAGCAGGCTTCCTCCGTTCTCTAGGTTCTCTAATAAATCAAATACAACCAACCTCAATATACATCGTGTTCGACGGAGTGGGTGCCTCCACTAATAGGAGGTACCTGCTCCCAGAATACAAAACAGGTAGGAACATAAACCGAATCACAAACTGGGATATTTTTGAAGACATTAATGATGAAAATGATGCTAAAGTAGATCAAATCATTAGACTCATCCAATATCTAAAATGCCTCCCAGTTAAAGTAGTATCAATAGATAAAGTAGAAGCAGACGATATTATAGCTTACATGTCAAAGGACATGGCTAAACGCTTTAATACAAAGTCATATATTGTCTCTAGTGACAGGGATTTTCTACAATTGGTAGATGATAACATAACAGTTTATCGTCCTATAGAACGAGAATTTTACGATCCACGTACTGTAAAGGAAAAATTTGGTATTGTCCCTCAAAACTTTATCCACTACAAAGTACTAGTAGGTGATGCTTCTGATAAAGTACCTGGTATTAAAGGTTTAGGTAAAAAAGGTGTACTAAAGCGCTTCCCAGAGTTAGCTGAGGGTGCTATGCCTTTTGATAAACTATTTGATTTAAGTGAAGAAAAACTCAAAGAAAGTGTAGTTTATGCTAGGGTAATTCACGATTGGGATAAGCTTCTAAATACTAAAAAAATTATGGACTTAGAAATCCCAATGGTATCAGATGAGGAAAAAGAATACCTTTCACAACTACCTTTGGAACCACTCAATGAACTTCGTATCTTGGAGTTTATGAGTTTATACAGTGAGGATGGACTCAATCACATTATAAAGAACACGGAATTTTGGTTAAAAGATACATTTACGAGGTTGAGTTATGACACTTAATAGTTTAGCAACATACGGCACAGCGTTTCAAGTCAAAGTATTATCATCACTTCTTACACACAAAGAGTTCTTACAGAACATCAATGATGTGTTGAGTGAAGAGTATTTTGATAATCAAGCGCACAAATGGATCATTGGACAGATCCTAGATTATTATGAAAAATACCACACAACACCAACAATGGAGGTGTTGAAAGTGGAAATGAAAAAGGTATCAAACGAAGTACTTCAACTATCAGTTAAGGAACAACTTCGTGAAGCATACCAAGCTTCAAACGAGGACTTAGAATATATAGAAAAGGAATTTTCTTCATTTTGTAAAAATCAACAACTTAAAAAAGCACTCCTAAACTCAGTTGACTTACTCAACTCTGGAGACTTTGAAGCAATTAGAGGACTAATTGATAATGCTTTAAAGGCAGGTGCTGAAAAAAATATTGGACACGAATATGTTAAAGATACTGAAGCACGCTATAGAGAAGAAGCAAGAATTATTGTACCAACCCCTTGGAATAAATTTAATGAACTCATGCAGGGAGGGCTGGGTAATGGAGACTTTGGTCTTATTTTTGGTAATCCTGGAGGAGGCAAGTCGTGGACTTTGGTGGCGCTAGGTGGTTACGCCGTTAAAATGGGCTTTAATGTAGTGCACTATACTTTAGAACTTGGAGAGGATTATGTTGGGCGACGCTATGATGCCTTCTTTACAGGTAAACCAGTAGATACACTACATAAAAATAGAGCCAAAGTAGAAGAAGTAGTTAAAGAACTCCCAGGTCAACTTATTATTAAAGAATATGCTCCAGGTCAAGCAACAGTTAATACACTTCGTGCTCACATTCAAAAGTGTACTGATTTAGAATTTAAACCTGATCTGGTTATTATTGATTATGTAGATCTTCTTTCATCAAGGAAACGAGTTCAAGACAGGAAAGGGGAGATAGATGATATTTATGTAAGCACTAAAGGTCTCGCTAAAGAGTTACAATTGCCTATTTGGTCTGTTTCTCAAGTAAACAGAGCAGGAGCAAAAGACGATGTGATTGAAGGTGACAAAGCAGCCGGTAGCTATGACAAAATCATGATTACCGATGTGGCGATATCTCTTTCACGTAAAAAAGAGGATAAAGTAAATGGTACAGGTAGATTCCACATTATGAAAAACAGATACGGAATGGATGGTATGACATTCTCAGTAGTAGCCGACACATCTACCGGCCATTTTGAAGTTACGGATCACCATTTTGATGATAGTGATAGTCCACGTCAAGCTCAACAAATTGAAGGCACAAATATGAACACTCTAGATCGAGATTTGTTGGCACAACAATTTTTTCAGTTAAATACCTAAAACAAACAAACAATGGCAAGTAAATTATTGCAGGAAAGAGTCGTCTACAAACCTTTCGAATACCCTAAAGCCCACGATTATTGGCTTAAACAACAACAAGCACACTGGCTACACACTGAGGTACCTATGATGAGTGATATTAATGATTGGAAACAAAATTTAACTGAAACTGAAAAAAATATTGTTGGTTCAATTCTTAAAGGTTTTGCTCAAACCGAAACAGTAGTAAATGATTACTGGAGTGGTTTGGTAACCAAATGGTTCCGAAAGCCCGAAATAATTATGATGGCGACCACGTTTGGCGCCTTTGAAACAATACACGCGGAGGCTTACTCACTACTAAATGAAGAACTTGGACTTGACGACTTTAGCGAATTTCTCGAAGACGAGACTACAATGGCTAAGATTGAGAATCTTATGTCAGTTAGGGATAGTTTTAATGGCGAAAAAGATTGGCATAAAATCGCAAAATCTCTTGCCATCTTCTCAGCCTTCACAGAAGGAGTTAACCTCTTTTCTTCCTTCGCCGTACTTCTCTCTTTCAAGATGCGAAACAAACTTAAGGGCGTGGGACAAATTGTTGAGTGGAGTATTAGAGACGAAAGTATGCACTCCGATGCAGGATGTTGGTTATTTAGAACACTTATCCAGGAAAACCCTGAGCTCAACACTCCGGAGCTCAAAACAGCAATAACAGAAGCAGCACTTCTTTCTCTTCAACTTGAACTTGATTTTATCGAAAAAGTTTATGAACTTGGAGACTTAGAAGGTTGCTCTAAAGATGATTTGATTTCATTTATTAAAAATAGAGTAAATACAAAATTAGGAGATTTGGGTTATGAACCTGTTGTGAATGGAATTGACCCAAATGCTCTTAAAAGAATGAAGTGGTTTGATTCCCTTTCAGCAGGAAAACAACACACAGATTTCTTTGCAAACCGAGTAACCAATTACTCAAAAGGACACATGGAGTGGAACGCTGAAGCAATATTTTAATTATGGACGGAAATTTAATAGCAGACACAACAAATTGGACCCAGGGAAAAGATTTCCCTGAATGGATGGATGAGGTAGGTGTAGCAACCATCTCAAAAGGATACTTATTACCAGATGAAACACCAAGAAAAGCATACAGACGAGTTGCAAGATCAGTCGCAGAAAGGATTAACCGACCTGATTTGGAGAATAAGTTCTTCAAATATATTTGGAATGGTTGGATTGGCCTTGCTTCTCCCGTTTTATCTAACACTGGGACCGATAGGGGTTTGCCTATCTCTTGCTTTGGTATTGATACACCTGACAGCATTAGGGGAATTGGGTTAACAAATGCTGAACTTATGAAACTTACAGCCCTAGGGGGTGGTGTAGGTATTTCAGTAAGTAGAATCCGTCCTAGAGGTACAACAATTACTGGTAATGGTAAAAGTGAAGGTGTAGTACCGTGGTGTAAAATTTATGATTCAGCTATCATTGCAACCAACCAAGGTTCAGTTCGTAGAGGAGCTGCATCTGTAAATTTGAATATTAACCACCTTGATATTGATGAATTTATGCAAATTCGCCGCCCCAAAGGTGATCCTAATAGACAATGTCTTAACTTACACCAGTGTGTAGTTGTAGATGATGCTTTTATGAGAAAACTACAAGACAGAGATGGCGATGCTATGAAGTTGTGGCTTGAAATACTTAAAACACGTGTAGAAACAGGTGAACCATACATCATGTTTAAGGATAATGTTAATAAAAATAATCCTTTAGCATATGCTATGAATAATCTTGATGTTAGTATGACTAATATTTGTACTGAAATCACACTTCACACAGACGAGGAACATAGCTTTATTTGCTGCTTAAGTTCTTTAAACCTCGCAAAATACGATGAATGGAAAGACACTGATGTTGTAGAAATGTCAATTCGTTTTCTTGATGGTGTTATGCAAGAGTTTATTGATAAGAGTAACGGCAAAGATTCACTTATTAGAACTCACAGGCACGCTAAAAAAGGTAGAGCACTTGGTTTAGGTGTAATGGGGTGGCACTCATTCCTCCAACAAAAAGGATTGCCATTCAACTCTATTGCTTCAACAGCTTGGACTCACACTATTTTTAGTGATATTAGACAAAAAGCAGAAGCCACTTCAAGACAACTTGCTGTAGAATATGGTGAACCTGTATGGTGTAGAGGAACAGGGATGAGAAACACTCACCTACTTGCTATTGCTCCTACAGTATCAAACTCTAGATTGAACAATTGCTCTGCAGGTATTGAACCCATCCCAGCTAATATTTACACCTTTAATGGTGCTAAAGGAACATTTATTGTAAAAAATAAAGAATTGGAATGTTTGTTGGAAGGTAAAGGACATAACACAGATAAAGTGTGGGATCAAATCCTTGCTGATAATGGTTCTGTTCAAAACCTTTCACACGATGTTCTTACTGAAGATGAAAAAGAAGTATTCCTTACTTTTAGCGAAGTAAACCAATTAGAGCTTGTAAAACAAGCAGCAATTAGACAAAAATATATAGACCAAACTCAATCATTGAACTTATCATTTGACCCAACAGATTCACCAAGATGGATTAATCAGGTTCATATGGAAGCTCATAAATTAGGAATTAAAACACTTTACTACCTCCGCACAGACTCAGTAATCAAAGGTGACTTAGGATCCAGAACTGCTGATTGCGTCGCTTGTGACGGATAAAAACATATTTATATTAAATTTTTAAAACATGTTAGATTCAATTAAACAATTTTTTGTGAATGGGTGGAACACCTTAGTAGCAATCTTAACCCTTAAGTGGTTGAACTTTAAAAACTGGAAATCATGGACTGGCTTGAGAGCTTTGTATCTCTTGTTTGCTGTCCTTCTCGGTGTAAGCTTAACTACTAACTTTAACTTTTTTCACTGGGCACTCCCAACCTACTTTGTAGCTTGTGCTTTCTTTAAGACTGAGCCTTTGTTAAAAGTTTTGAACAGACTTGGATTCACTCCAACTGAGTTGTAATCCTCATATATTTACCGACGTACGAACCCCAATCAGTTACTTAAAGCTGGTTGGGGTTCTCTGTTACTAACAATAAAAACTTACGTAAAATGAGCTGGAAAGAAATTTTTAAGGACGATAATACTTACAATGAGAAGTCTATCGTAGGTTTTGGAGCATTTGCCATGATGGCAATATTTGCTATAGCAGATATAGCAACAGGATGGTTCGGCAAAGATTTAGTAATCAACGAATTCATCTATAACTCCTTTATTATTGTAACACTAGGTAGCTTTGGAATAGCTGGTTTAGAAAAGTTTGCAAACAAATGAAACTACCAGTAAGCTTCGAACAGTTTTCTAAAAACCCAGTTACAGCAATAGCTTTTATCGCTGTAGGGGTGATTGGCTACTTGTATATGGATATGATTAATATACACGAAGCTCAGCTACAAAACATGGAGGAAACTTGTGTTAAAATTAACACTATCCAAGAATCTCAAATCCAAGAACTTAAGGAAGCTAATCTTAGATATGAGGATAAATTAGAACAAATGAATCAAAAGTTATTAGAATGTTTATCGACAAGAAATTAATATTTGCTGTACTTTTAGGGGGTTGTACAACAGCAGCTAATGATATCCCTAGAATACTCCCTACAGAAGAAAGTATTCCTGTAGTAGAAACTAAAGATGATTGTTTACTGGAATCAATAGATGCTACTTTAGAAGTAGCAGATGAAGCTATAAATGAAATTGTAAAAGATAAAAAAACTACTAATCGTACAATTTCTTACCTTAATAAAGTTGTGAATGAAGAAAAAGAAATTATTTCTAATTTAGAAGGTGAATTAGCTAATAAAGAAAGTTTAATTACTTCCCAAGCTACTAAATTAGAAGTTCTTACAGAACAACTTATTTTAGCTCAACAACAGCTAGAAGAAACAATTCAAAATCACACTGAACAATACAATAAGTTAGTAGAAGAAAATACTGTTCTTAAAGAAAATTTAGATACCCTTCATGTACAAATTGAATATCTTGATTCGTTAATACTAACTAATAAAAAATTAACAAAAGTCTATGAATCAAATTGAAGACATATTCGATACTAAAGAATTTAAGTCTTTATCTTGTTGGCAAAAATTATGGATAAGAATAAAGGTTGCTTTTTTTACCTTTATATCTTATCACTAAAATGGACACTAGTTTTTTAAACATTTCTTTAAGGGCTAAAATTTGTTTGATATGTTCAACATTAATTATGTTGTCATTCTTTATAGTTAAAACCCTACTTTTATTTGAAGTATTTAATTATTCCGCATTTACAAACTGGTATGAGTATACTTCAGTTATTTTATTCATGCCGCCTTTTTTTACTGTTGTAGCTGAGTTTCTTAAAAAAGCAAAAAAAGAAGTAGCTAAAAAACAATCATTAGATGCTATATTAAATGATTCAAGTTTAGTATCTAAAGCTGATAAATTTGGTAAAATTACCTATGTAAATCCAAAATTTGAAGAAGTATCGGGTTATTCTAAAGAAGAATTAATAGGCAAAGATCACGCTATTTTAAACTCTAAAAAACACCCTAGAAAGTTTTGGACTAACATGTACCAAACCACAGTTAAAGAAGGTAAAATTTGGAATAAAGTAGTTACAAATAAAAATAAAAATGGTGAAGAGTACATAGTTAATTCTTGGATTATGGCTCACAAGGATGAAAAAGGACACTTAAAAGGCTTCACCTCAGTTAGACAAGATGTAACTGAATTAGTAAAAACCTTAGAAAGTATTAAACAAAAAGATGTCTACTTAGAACACGCTGCTAAAATTATTAGACACGATATGCACAGTGGTATTAACACTTACCTTCCTAGAGGTGTTAAATCATTAAGACGTAGATTAAACGAAGACAAAATTAAAGAGCTAAGAATCCAATCCCCACTCCAGTTAATTGAAGATGGATTACACCACGCTCAAAAGGTATATAGTGGAGTATATGAATTTACTAATTTGGTAAAACACAATGTACAAATGTCTAAAACACCTTGTGATATAAAGTTTATATTAGAAGATTATTTAAAACTAACAGCTTATAAAAACCAAGTATTATTAGATGATAATTTACCTAAAGATTTAGAGGTAAATGAAGCATTGTTTTGTACCGCATTAGATAACTTAATTCGCAACGGATTAAAGTATAATGATTCTAAAACAAAATGGGTAAAAATTTATTTAGAAGACGCGGGCAATAATCAAAAGGTAATATGTATTGAAGATAACGGTAGAGGAATGTCTCAAAAAGATTTTGAGCACCTTTCTCAACCTTATACAAGAAAAGAGGGACAAAAGGAAAGCGGTACAGGTTTAGGATTAAACATATGTATTGAAATCCTTAAGGAACATGGTTTTGTTATTACTTCACAAAAATTAGAAAACGGAACAAAACTTACTATAAAATTATGATTAACACATTGATGTTGGTAGATGATGAAAACCTATTTCACTTGGTTTTTGAGGACGCATGTTCACTTTTAGATATGGCTTTATCTATTGAAGCCCTAGACTCATCAGATGAAGCCGCAGCTAAATTTAAAGCTTGGTTTCCTGATAACACAGAAGAACGTCCTGAATGTGTATTTGTAGACTTAAATATTATTGGTTCTTCATTTGATGGTATTGAATTAATTGATAAAATTAACCATGACTATGGCAACGGCTGTGTAATTGGTATTATTTCATCATCTGAAGATGAAGATGAAATAGCCAAAGCTAAAGAAGTAGGAGCCCAATTCTGGATTATCAAATCAGATGATATTGAACCTAGATTAGAAGAATTTATGGAAGATTACAATGGATATGTTGATAAAACAAACCCATTTAAAGTATATAGATGATTGAAATAACAGAACATACTAGAAATGTTCTCCTAGAGGTTGCTAAGAAAAAAAAGATTTACGTAGAAGGTAGTTTCTTAAAAATTCTTAAAGCTCCTCCTGGGGATAAAGAATTTGAGGAATACCTTAAACTCTGCAAAGAAAAAGATACTGCCAATCGCCGTAAGCGAATGGATGTAGCTAAAGAAGTTCAACAACAAAATAAGGACTTAGAAGCAGCAGCAAAGAAAAATGCTTCCTTAATGGAAGACTTAAAAACAGCTCTTGAAGAAGCTGAAGAATCAAAAGCAGAAGCTGAAAAATTAAGAGATGATGCAATGGAGGATTTAGAACTCCTCCAACAAAAAACTCAATTTGAATTAGTAGGTACTATAGTTCGCATAGCTTTAGGAGTTATTGTAGGTGTAGGAGTTTTAACTACTGTTATGTATGCTGTATCTATCTTAACAGGACAAGATACTCAAATAATAGGCTCTACTTGGAGTAATATGTTTGGTATACTTTTAACCAACGCCTTTTCAATAGTAGGTACTATTATGGGTGTTAAATACGCAACAGAAAAATAATGTACGAATACAACGCAATAGTAGATAGAGTAGTTGATGGTGATACAATCGACTGTACAATAGACTTAGGATTTAAAACATGGAAGAAAGTCAGAGTTAGAATGGAAGGCATTAATACTCCAGAATCTAGAACTCGAGACTTAGAGGAAAAAGAACGTGGGTTAGCTGCCAAAGCTAGACTAGAAGAAATCCTAGAAAACAATAACAACAAATGTATTTTACAAGTTTCAGGCATAGGTAAGTTTGGCAGAGCCTTAGCTTCAGTATATGTAACGTCGCTCTCCCCTATCCCTGACGATACCTCTATAACTTTAATTAATGTCAACAAACAACTCATCACAGAAGGACACGCCGTTGAATACAACGGAGGTGCTCGATAAACTAAAAATAGTTTATATCCCATTTAATAATAGACATATTATAACTTGGGCTGCTTTATTAGATGAAAAATGTGTAGGTAATATAAGTCTACAACTCCATTTAGGTAACAGAGTAAAATTTATAGATGCTTGGGTTCATCAAGACTATAGAAGAATGGGTATATTTAGAAAATTATGGGATACTAGGTGGGAATATGTAAAGGAACACTATAAAGGATACAAAGTATTTGCTTGGTGTAAAGAAGGCAGTTTACCATTATTATTAGAAAAAGGCTTTACCTCAGGAGAAATTATAACTTACGTTGAAAAAGATTTGGATTTCTAAATTTTTTTTCGTATGTTTACGGTATGGCACATTCAATTGAGGTTATTGAAAAACAGTTGGACAAGCTTCAAAAGCTGAATTACAACCAATTTTTTTGGTGGCGACGTTGGAATCGCAAAACCAAACCACTTCACAAGTATTCACCTTTGATTGACAAAATCAAAAATGGTGATTATGATGAAAGTCCATATTTGTTTCAAATTTATTATTGTGATTGGGAAATTGCTGAAAAACGCAAGCAATTTACCGATGTAAGGGAATGGGCTAATGAAACCACCATCGATCGCAACCGCAGACGTCGTTTGCGTGAGGATCATGAAAAATATGAAAAAGAAAACCT
>Ga0208161_1002132_pt1 | contig 10142 bp, 4 predicted proteins | sample CB_VirMetaG_3_FD_184538 | JGI IMG/M metagenome (GOLD analysis project Ga0208161, IMG submission 184538) | Freshwater to marine saline gradient viral communities from Chesapeake Bay - CB_1508_1S Viral MetaG (SPAdes) (version 4) | ecosystem: Environmental > Aquatic > Marine > Coastal | place: USA... | reverse complement strand
AGTCGGCGTTACGAGAGCATCAGAAGAACGGGCGTTGTAGGAGCCGTAAGTTCCGCCACCCATATGTTCCCAAACTTCACGCTTAGAGTGAATGCGATTTCCAACCACACGCTCTGAACCGGACGTCTTCATTGGCGTCATTTTTTTCGTCATCTTTTTTTTGGCGGCCATTATGGTTTTCCTTCTCTTTGAGATGCCCACGCATTGTCTACCAAATTAGGATACTTGCGTCCAGCTTTGCTTGCCCGTGCTTTCGCTGCTTTGATCTGTGCTGGTGTAAGTTTCTTTGATTTTCTTTTAGGATTTTCTTTATTCCAAAATGCTTTCTTAGACGCCATTAGACCACACTCGCTCCCGTAATGCCAGACTGTCCTGCAATGGCCCCGCCAGTAGTCGCACGTTGACCAAGCTGCCGTCGAGTCAAACGCTGCTCAAGCAGTGCCTCATCTACGGCTGATTGACCAAGGCCAGCAGACAAAGCAATCTCAGAAGTTAGATCAGTCCCAGATTCTCCAATAGTTTCTTGGGTGAGGGGAGCCAAACGTGCAGCCTCCTGAACTCCCGTTTCAATTTCGCTAAGGGTAAGGGGAGCTTGAGAGAACCGAGAAGCTTGCTCGGCCGTTACCTCAAGCCCCGCTCGTCGACCAAAACCAGAAATCTGTGCGGCACGAACCGACCGATCAATTTGAGCCAAGGTTTTCTCGGGGTCTAAGACTGCAGCAAGCAAAACACCATCGGCTTCGTTGCCATAAAGCTCGCGAAAAGCATCCTTTACCTCGATAGGCATAGTTTGCATCGTGCCATAGCCACGCTCAATACGATCAGCTACTTGGGTAACCGAAAGGTTGGACCTCATTGCGCTATGGGCGTCATCGAGGCTGTCGTAGAACCAACTAGGCACGCCCGCTGCCGTCATTTCCCGTACAAAATCTCGCTCGTAGTTCAGGACATCTTGGACAGTTGGCACGTAAGCACCCTCGCCACGTGTAGCTTTGTCGCGCATCTCAAAAATAATGCCAAAGCGCTGTTGAAACTGTGGTGTTTGCTCAAGGGCAAACAACAACTGATCCTGATTATCAATGCCGTTAACAATCTGATCCCAAAGCCAGCCACTTGGGTTGCCTGACGAGTCAATTTCAAATAAAGAGCCCAGCCCAATTGATTTTAAGAAACCAGCAAGTTGATCAAAAATGGCTTCATCTTCCATTAGTACACACTCCTACCGAAAATCTTGGCGATGAGTCCAGCTGTTCCAACTGCGGCCGATCGAGCCTCGCCCGTTTGTTTCCAGGCATCATCCTTACGAATGTTCCTAGCTAGTTCTTTGTTACTAGCAAGCCGAGTCGTTCCCTTGTCGTCGCTTACCGTTGCCATGTCTATAAAACGCTGGTCCGTAAAATCAACTGTGTTTGCGTCAACTTCTAGCATTCTGGCAATCATGTCACGACTTGCCGAAAGAAGTTCCTCGGGCGTGACGCCCGCGTCAATGTACTCGGCCATCCAAGGATTGAGTGCCTTTGACTGTGCCTTCAAGAAGGACTCTATGCCTTCTGCCGTAGCCGAACCTGTAGCAAGTTTCTTTGCGTAATCTTGAAGCGTTGCATCAGAAACGCTAACTAGGTAACTACTGCTGAGTGCTTTCATTTGATCAACCGATGCAGTCAACTGGCCAGCCTGCACCTTGGTAAAATCGGCAAGGCCGACAATTGCATTCATCAATTGCTCAGACGAAAAGTCCTGGCTTTCAGCAACGGTAGCAAGATAAGAAATTTCTTCAGGGGTCAACTGCATGCCCAAAGCTGTAGAGCGATTGAGAATTGCCGTTTCAAACGATCTAATTGTATTCGCTCGATTAATCCCAGAACCACTGCCGCCACCAGTCGACAATAAACTGGCTGGCACCCCGTTGGCTTTTGCCCAGGCCATTTCTTCCTGCCACGGCGGTGCGGCTTTGTAAGTTACAAAATAATTTGCCACTTTCCACATAAATCCTGGGTAATTAGCAAATCTTTTGTAATCCGGATGATCCTTCATAATTTCAATAAGCGAAGCTACATTGTGATTTTTTGTAACAATTGAGGACGGGACAGTAGGGCCCATCTGAGGTGCACTTTCAATTCGATCCTCGGCGCGGTCTGCTGTTTCTGCCATGATCACTTAAACCTTTCGAGCCATTCCGTCATACCTTGGGCCGCTTGTTCTACTGAAAGCCGCTCATTAAAGTACTGCTCGGCGCGAGCGGTAAGATCTACCTTTTCTTGCTCCTGAGCAAAAGTGAGAGCTTGTGCGCCCTCAATTTCCCATTCACGAGCTTTGGCAATAAACCCGTTAAGTTCAGCTTCATCTAAGTTCCGGCCAACCAACGCTCTGCCAAACTCATTGGCCAAGCTGCGGAGGGTGGCAATGTCCTTGGGTGCAAAGTCAGCAGCTTTGCGCCGTTCACCTTGCATCATTTGAATTCGGTCGTTAAGTACGTCCTGTGGACTGTTTTGTTCGCCAGCCGCTACGACATCAACAAGAAAATACTGCCACGCAGTTCTTGTCGCAGCATCTCGAGAATCGCCAGGAAGCACGTACGGCGAACCAACCCTGTCGAAGTACCCAGCTTTTTCAAGAGCAACTTGCACGCGTGCAACCTCATCGGCAGAAAGATTGGTAAGAAAACGACCGGCTTCGTCCCACTTCAGCCCTTCTAAATTGCCCGAAGTTTGGCCTGCCATAAATCCTTTAAATCCAAAGGCAAGTGTTTGGTCAAATGCAAGATCCGCAAGAGTCGTATCAACGTAAAGATTGGCGTACTCCTGCGCTGACATCGTCAGATCTTCACCAAGCACGAAATCAGACAAAGGGACGCCCCGAGGATCTAAAATGGTTGTTGGCGTTTCTGCCTCACGTTGCTGCTGAAGAACCGCAAACGATGCTTTTATTTCTTCGACCTCTTTGGGTACATTTTTGATTTGGTTTGCTTCAGCTGCTGCATCAATAAACGTAGTTAGATCAACTTGCTCGAGGGCGTTATTTTCAACGTCGATAATGTCGCCCTTGTCATTAACCACTACTCGCCCATACTTGTACTCATCAGGTATTTGTTTTGCTGCCTGGATAAGCACAGCTCCAATCCGGGTAGGAAACTCTTTGGTGCCGGGATCGACGTTCAGCATTCGAGCATAAAAGCTTGCTACTTCCCAATTGCCCATTGCTCCGTACGGCTTGTAAACTTCATTTGCTTTAACGAGTTCTTCGTCAAGGGTAATTTCTGCCATGATCAATCCAATCCTGATTCGGGCTGAAGAATAGTAATCCAATAAGACGACAGTGACGGGTTGGCAACAATGAAGTCATCAACCCACTCCTTGAATGATGCTTTAAGGGCATTCAAAGTGTTGACTCCTCGGCTGGTACGGTCGAGGCCAAGCTCACTGCGAGCAACAGAATACGCATCAAAAGAACGCTGCAAAGATGCAAGCGCCTCAAAGTGCTTGGCCTTAGGGGCCAAAGGATCCTTGATGAGATAACGCATCTGCGACATCACGGACTGGCGACGCTTGCGCGACTCATCCGATGTCAGCATTTCAGCGAACAATGGGTGAGTAGCCTTAAATGACTCAGCCCAAAGCAACCACTCTCGGTTGAGGGTTCGAGCAGCCTCGGGATTGCCAGAGGCCCGCAATTTTTTGTCCTCGCGCTCATACAATTCCTTGGTTGCGAAATACTGCGTCGCGCCTTCCTTGTACTTGATCATTGTAATGAACTCGTCAGGTGTACGACGCTCGCGGAATCCGTCAGCCAATTCAGAGTTAAAGGCGTATTGGCTACGAGTTTCGTTGTCCTCGAGCTGGGGCAACAACCATGGGCCAGCCATCGAATACTGATCAAAGAATTCTTTATTGTCGGAATAAAAATTGTAAGCCTGTTCCGTACTGGCCAAAGGAGCACCGCTCTTAGAAGCAGTGCGGGCCACGGTATAAGCAAGTGGCTTGACGACACTGTTGATCCCAGCATTCTTATTAATAGCCAAGAACTGCTGAGTTCCCTTTTCGATACCAAGATTTGAAATCAGCTCATAGTACTGAGACTGAAGCAGTTCGGCTGGGTTGGTCAGAGCGCCGTCAGTAATCCAATCAAGCGAGCCGCCATCTGGGATCTGGATCATTTGCGCTGGGCCCGCCGTAAAGAATCCTGCCAACGCCTGGGAGAAAATGATGATACGCGCATGGCTACGCACGCGACGCAGATAATCATCTCGTTGCTCGGCGGTTGCATTATCAGGCAACCCTTGATCGTTGGCTTCCATATGCGCCATTGCAGCCATCATTGCGCTGGCTACGCGCTGATTATTGGGATTCAGATCCGTATCAAAAATGTCGCCAAGGCTTTGCCAAACATTGGAAATGTGTCGTGGAACAATTGCATCGACGACGTTTCCAAATACGTACTCTTTGCCAATAAGGGCTTCCTCGAATGTTCGAGCCTCAGGGAACAGCGCCGTTACAAGATCCAAAGAAACCGCCGCAAACGGAGTAAGGCTTGGCCGGCCAAAATCTCGGTTAAATGAAGGGATCATCTTTGCTGTTTGAGTTTGAATCAGCGCATCAAGGGGGAGACGCTTTCCTGGGAAAACGCGGTCTACCGCATCAAAGAAAAGTTCAGACCCAGGGTAAACAAAGTAGTCCTGACCTTGAGCATCGGTACGAACAATGCCAACATTCTTCAAACCTTGATAAGTCAACTGAAGTTTGCGGATTCGTTCTAGACTTACGGCAGGTCCGCCTTCACTAAAGATCTTGCCCCAACGCTTGAGGAAGTTTTCTTCTGCGTACCAGAAGGGAAGGAAGCTAGACATTGAGTCAGCAAACTGTGAACGAACTTCATGCGAGTCGACATACGGCATAATGTCGCGGATTGTGTGCTCAGCGGCATATTCGTAAACTTCGTCGGCGTAATTTGCTCTTTGCTGTGCCGACTTTTGAATCGCTGCCCACTCATCGGGAGTAATTGCTTCATAAAGCGTTCGGGCCTGAGCGGGAAGTTCGTTCCACTCGGTGTTTGAAATTGTCTTTTCGCCCTTGAGGGCCGTGCCTTTTCCAAACAATCTGTCAAGTTCTGCCAAGAAAACGTTGCCAGTTCTATCAGACACAGAGGAATGCAATTCATCAAATTTATTTACGGCATAATCTAGGGACGCTTTAAGCCGCACCATTTCTGGTTTGCTTGAATCTCGAACACCTGCCCAAAAGCTGGATGCCGGTGTTTCAATTCGTCCAGTTTTTTCACCAAGAGTTTTGCGCGCAGCTTCCCACCATGCTTCTCCGAGATCAATTAGTTCTTCGGCAGCAAGGCGGTTGACTCGATTTGAAATATCAACACCGGAAGCAATGCCAAGCAAACGTCCCTGCTCAACAAACATGTCAACAATGCCAGAGACCTCTTCATAGTCCTTGCCTTTTTTCGACAATGCGCTTGTCACGTCGTCGATCAATGAGCTATAAGGAACGGTGCCACCTATGAAGTTTTCTGGAATAAAGAAACTTGGCTTTGGATACTTTCTGTAAAATGCGTCAATTAATGGTGACACATCGTTAGATATGGCCTGATACCCTTCGTTCATGATGCGTACTGCATCATCAAATTCGCCGGGTGAAAAGCCACGCAAGAATGCAAGCGACATCATGTTGTCCCATTGGCTTGCGTTTTCAACACCGTAAACTTCACCGATGGCGCGTCCGAGGTCAGACCAAATGCTTAGCTGATCCGGATTAATTACGGCATCTGGCATGCGGCTTTCAATTTGCGTAATTGCCGTTCGAAGTAGCTGCTCTTCTTTCGAGCTATTAATCAACCATCTGGTCATGTTGCGGTTGCGCTCGGCTGCAATGTGAAACGCGTGTGCTGCCATTGGCTTTCGCGTAATGGCATCAATCGTCGGCCCAATAACGTTATTGAAACCAAACTGAACTGCACGATCCCAAACGTTCTGCTTAATTGGTTTGTAAAGTTGAACAATCTCCCAATCGGGCAAATCGCCGGCTGGAGTATTCACAACATGCTCAGTGGTCGCATACCGGATTCGATCGCGCTGGGTATAAATACGCTCACGACGACCACCAATTGTTGGCATATCGACCGGGGCCTTAAGGTCGTACAAACGAAGACCCATGTCTGCTTCGGTCGCATCAAGCAGAACCGGACCAAGTACTGGCCAAAGAAGATCGCTTGATCCCTCGTACGATAGTTCACCCATTTGGAAATATCGCTGGTCACCGGGCGCAATTTGATTTTTAAGCGTCAACCTAGTATCCGCATAATAACGCTCATTGGGGTTTACTAGTTCGCCGGGCTCAAGCGCAACGGCTTCGCCATTTACATTTCGATAAACGGGTCGAGCATTTGGCCCATCATTTGTAAAGACCTGCAAACGACGACCAGCTCGAACACGCTGATCAATCAGCTCCATCATATTGTCAATAATGTTTTGCGGACCGGGCGCTTGTGCAATTTGATCAAGCCAATCCCAAACAAAGGGAGTTGGAGACAGCCAGTTATAGCGGGTTCCAATATTAATTCGTTCTGAAGTTGATCCATAGAGAACGGTGTTAATCTTTTTGCCACTTGATGACGTTCCTCGGAGGGGAAACGAAGTCCACGGTTTACCAAAGGCTTCTGGATTTTCAGCTGGCAAACTTGTTACAGCAATCAACGGTCGTTCTGAAACGCGTCCCGTTTTTGTTTTTACGTAGTCTTCGATAATGTCACCCATTAATTCAGCAGTAACTCGGTCACCAACCACAAGCGGTTGCTGTTCCGCAATAGATGCCATTATTGGATTAAGCAATTCTTCGGCTTCTAAATTCGGTTGTTTAGAAGTCTTGGGTTTAAGCGAAAGGTGGCGATTAATAATTGAACGAATCAAATTGTCGTCTGCGCCAGTTAAATCAAAGTCTCCCCAAACTTGGTTGTCTGCGCCCTTATATACCTGGACATCACGCGCTCCCAAATTAAGAGGACGGGTGTCAACTATAAAAGCATCTACGGTTTTTGGGACTCCATGCCATTCGGCATTTTTCTTTAACAGCTCGTCAAACTGTCCGGTTGCTGTTTCTTGGGCACCAGACAAACGCATTGCATTTTTTGCATCGTCGTAGGAACCAAAGAAAGGCCAGTAATTCTGATCGGTTGAATTCTGCCTAAGTCGATCTAATTTACTCCCAGGTTTAGTTGTAGAAAGTGGATCACTAATTGCTGACCAAGAACCCTTTGGGATGCGAATTGTAGGCCCGGAAGATCGCGCATAAAGAACACCATCGGTTGAAAATCGGTGCAACTTTTGCATTGCTTCAACCAAGTTGTCAATTGTTTCATATTTGATATTGCCGAAATCTACGTCAGGAAAAACGCGCTTTATTAATTCGGTCATGGTGTCTGTATCTGCGCCATTTAAATGCGCAACGCGAAGGTCAGTCATTCCATAAGAAATAATGTCCTCACCCAAACCATCCCCAGGAAGAGTGTTTACAGTCGCATAATTCCCACGCGATTGTTTTTTAAATACTTCTGTAGCCACATCGACTGCATTGTTGATGGTTGGATTCGTAGTTTGGCCAGCCGCCAATTTAAATTCGCTTGCAATAATGTCAACAAATTGATCAGAAAGACCACTTGCGCCCAAGTCAATACCCTGTAGCGCAAGTCCTCGTGGATCTAAAAGCTTGAGGCCCTCGTTAATCTGGTCGACAATTTCTTGGCCATACAGTTCAACATCCGAAAGATAAGCAAACTCTTGCGCTTGCGCTGCAGGGAACAGCCGCTCCAAAGAATTGAACAAATTATTTTTAACTTCATTTTCAATGCTGTAAAGCCTGGTATCCGCATACTGCTGGTCGGTTACGTGAGTAATTGCAAACTCGCGCCGATGCAGATTGAACTCATCTCCCGGTGCTTCAAATGGGAACTTTGGGGGATTGACCATGTGCGGGAAAAATTCTCCGCCCATAAGATCTCTATTCGCTTCCGAAGGAATCGCGTATTCAACTCCGTTGACATCAGAAATGTCGCGTCCAATAGAGTTGACAAGCGCATCACCGTTAACAACAAAAAGCGTCTCAATTTTTTCAGCACCCTCTGGGACTGAACCCGAACCCACTTGCGCCTTGACATATTTTTTGGCTTGAAATTCATTTAGCGAAAACGAAATAGAAGGATTGTCTCGAGTCCAATCGCGTGGCGTAAGACGCATAATAAGGTCGCCGTTTTCGTCTACGTCGAGAAGATCGTCATAGGTCATACCCCTGTATGCCCAGAATGTTGGTCGCACTCGAGCTGCCGAGGATGACATATTCAAAACTGATGGAAGATGCAAAAGTTCTGGATTGTTGTGCCAGGCCATAAGCAACTGATTAAACCAGTCCCGACCGTAGGGCTTAGCCCCAGAGATAGCTGCGTCCATGCGCTCAAGCACGGCTAGCTGATCAGCAAGGCGCGTGTATCCATACTTGTAATCAAGCAGTGTTTGATCAACATCAGTAACGTCAATGACGATCTTGTCGGACTCGGCCCCGCCAGGTGCTCGGTAAGATCCCCATTCCTTCATGTCAATCTTGATCTGCTCAATCTCGGCTTGACGTTGCGCAAACTCCATCTGGAGCACATCGTCATGCTTTGACCGCAGAATTGAAACCAGCTCGCCAAAGCTCGGCATATTTTGGCCCGGATAGGCTTCACGAATTGTCTGCACCAAGGCATTGCGTTCAACGGCCCAACGATAAAGATCAGAAGACGACTTAGCAAACTCATCAAGCTTGCTTTGTGGAATAGTCATACGCTGCAAAAGTGCTTGCAAGCGATCAGGCCGAGGGGTGCCGGCATTAAGAATTGTCCAAAGCTGAAGTAGGTCATCATCCCACTTGTTGCCACTAGCCGCAAACTCACCAAAGGACTTGAGAGCTGGAATCAACTGAGTTGCCGGAAGAGCAGCCTCAATGTCTGTGTCATAAACAAGACGCATTGGCTCCATAGCCTTGGCAATAATTGGATCGTCCTCAATTAATCCTTGGATGCTTTCAAGGTTTGCTTCATGGAAAGGTTGCTGATTTGGCAAATTGTTGGCGCGTGTAGAAAGCCCACGTTCGCCAAGAACTTGAACAAGCTGCACTTGTTGCTTCGAGTTTTCGTCAACCAGCAAAGCTTGGACTCCCTTTTGCCGAAGGCCGGTTCTGTCCCACGGGGCCAGGTTAGAAGTACCAACGGTGTCCATGATTGACTTCAGATAGATGCCCTCAAAGGCACGCATGTCGTCTAGCAATGTTTCGTTCAAACCGCCAATGACCATGCGGCGCAGCGAGTACTGATTGCCGAATGCAAGACGGGCAACAATATTATTAAGTCGACCCCGCGCAGTTTCTTCAACTGCCGTTCCGGAGAATTTAGCCGCACCGCGACGAAGCGCCTGGCCTCCAAAGCCATGCAAGAGCAATCCCTGGATTGACGCGTTAGCTCTGCCGGAAAAATCGACAATGTATTTTGAGTAACTGCGAAGCACCTTCTGCCAGGGTTGACCATCGGGGATTCGTTCGATGGCTCGCGCGAGAGGACGAAGAGGCGGGGGAACGTCGTAACGGCTGCGAATTACATGGGAGTCATACGCAGAAAGAGCAGACTGTTGGTTGAGTTTTCTCGAGGCCGCTTCAGCTCGGAAGAACTCTTCGCGCTGTGCGACTTGACGGCCCAGGAATTCTTGCGACCAACTACCGATGCCGTAACGAGTGAGCATAGAAAGCATTTCTTCGCCTACGTTACGGACAACAAAACCAACACGGAGAAGAACGGCTGGTTTCCAAAATCGGTTTTGAGCAGCAAGAACGGCTGTGTTCTCGGAAACACCAAGGAGTGCTCGCATTACCATGCCTTGACGAACGGCCTTGCGCATCTCTCGTAAATCAGGAATTGCAATCATGTCGGCCATGTCGGCTACAGGACGGAATGCCCGTGGCGTAAATGCATTTGACATAAAGCCAAGGCTGTAGCGGGACGACTGACCAAGGCCATAAATCTGCTTGGTTTTTTCAAGGAACTCATCGAGCAAGTCAGTCCCCGACTTTGTCAATCGCATTCCGCTAGCAGTCGCTGCGCTATCAATCAAAGCAAGA
>Ga0208161_1002131_pt1 | contig 10143 bp, 7 predicted proteins | sample CB_VirMetaG_3_FD_184538 | JGI IMG/M metagenome (GOLD analysis project Ga0208161, IMG submission 184538) | Freshwater to marine saline gradient viral communities from Chesapeake Bay - CB_1508_1S Viral MetaG (SPAdes) (version 4) | ecosystem: Environmental > Aquatic > Marine > Coastal | place: USA... | reverse complement strand
GGAGTGGAGCTGCCAGGAATCGAACCTGGGTTGACCATCGGCATCGTGTGCCTAAGTGGTCCTTGCCATTCAGCCCCGAGGACGCTTCAGCGTCCCGTGTGAACCCTGTACCAGCGGTAGTCATCCACGCTTAGAAGTTCCTTTCAACGGCGAGAGATCCCGCAGAAGCGCCACCCGAGCCAGCAAAGCGGGCACGCTCCCTCTTGCCCCTGCGCTCCGACGCCATCTGCGCCTGTCGATCACCGAAAGCAGCAGCAAGAGCGTCCCTCTGGTCAAACGTCTCACGGTCGATTCCAGCAAGAGTTGTCTCCCTATCAGCGATACGACGTGCCTGATTGAACTCAGATTCCAAACGGCTCAACGTCTGCATCTGGAACGGGTCAATCGTCTGACCAATAGAGGTGCCTGCAAGGCGCTCAGTCTGTGCCCGGTTCATGGAGAACCCTGCCTGCTCCGCAGCAGCACCAATCTGTGCCGCACGAGCGCCAGTACGGATCTCCTCCTGGTTACGGGCAGAAGCAAGACGCACACCAGCCTCGTCAATCAAACCAAGCTGGTAGGCCATTAGGTCACCGTCGCCAAGCCCATAGTATTCACGCAACTCGGCAGCCACAAGCGGATTTAGTGTCTGCTTCGCAGCAACAACCCGCTGCTCAACCTCACGCACAGAAAGGCCAGCACCAATCAGGCGAGCATAGTCATCAAACTTGTCGTAATACTGGGGAGGCAAGCCATAGTTAGACATGACGTTACGGAACTCGCCTTCAAGGCGAATATACTCACCCTCACTCATGGCTTGCCCACGGGCAGCAAGTTCAGCCATGCCACCGAAACGCTTCGCGTAAATGTCTTTCGTTTCTTTACTGGTGCGGAACTTCATCAGCAGCTTCTCGCCGCCATCCATCCCATCCGAGTACCCGTCACCAATCCACGCATCAACACTAGCGAAAAGCTGGTTGATTTCCTGCTGGGTGAAACCGAAAGCGGTAGTGAAACCCATGTTCGTGAGAATGTCAACGAACTCTTCACGGGCGAACTTACGCTGAGAAGTGTTCTCCTCAATCGGCACAAGACGGCAAGTATCAGACTGCTCACCCGTCACCGGGTCAACAGAAATGCTGCCTTCCCAACGGAAACCCTCAGGAGCAGCACCCTTTACAGACTCACACGCAGACACTAACGGCTGCCGCGCGCCAGGTGGCGTGCGCTCAGGAAACTTCTCAGTGAACCCCGGCTCCCTCATCTCATCCTCTGTTGGAGGTTCAGGAATAGGGCTAGGGGCAAGCACACTAGGGCCACGAGGGGGACGGGTTGGTGCTGGCCTAGGGCCACGATCATTCTGCGGTGGCCCAATAGGTTTAGGTGCAGCGGGACGCTTCTTCCTAGCCATGATCAGCCTGCCAATCCGAGAGCGCGAGCAAACTTAGACGCAGCAGACATATAACTGTCACGAGCGTTATCCGTCATCTGCCAACGATCACTCTGACGGACCTGCTTCGTAAACTCCCACAACGGCATCAACGTCGGCTCACTACTATCATTCAAATTCGTGAACGCACGCTGCAACAACGGGTCATCCAACTCGATCAAATTAGGATCACCGATCTCCAGATACCGAGACATCTGACTCAGATAGCCAGCAGCAACATCACGAACGGAACGATCCTTCGACAAGCGACCAGCGAAAACCGGATACAACGACTCGGCCTCAGCGATCAACTCGTTCCACGCATCGTCCTCATCAAACCCAGAATCCGGATCCAAGATCAGGGCCGCAGTAGAAGCAGCCCAACCCTCAGGGCGAGACAACCCGTAAGCCCGCAACGCATCCGTCAGAGTGCGCTCCAAATCAAGAACCGCGCCGCCAGGAGTCAAGCCCGTATCGGTTTCAAGTTCCGCATCAGGGTCAAGATCACTGCCATCAGGCTGCTGCTTACGGAACTGTCGAGCAAGCCACACCCTCAAACCACGCTGATCAGTGTTCCAACCCTGATAGTAGAAGCGGCGCGCAATCTTGTTCAGCACATCCTCAGGAATCACGATGTTGTACAGCTCATTCGCCAAATCGCGAATCTGCTGCTTCGCATCGTTAAGGTTCTCCTGCCACACCCCAGGAGCCTGATTGAACTCCATCTCGAAGGCGTCACGCCACGACTGACCCTTCTTCGGGTCATTCCACCAATCCGTCTTCTTCAGCTCAGAATTGAACGTCTGAGCATCCCAGCCCTTACGAACCGCCTCATCAAACAGTTCACGAAGCTCACGATCAGTACGAACAAGATTCGCAACCTCAGGCCCAAGACGCTCGAAATAGTCTTCCATGAAGTCGCGTCGAGCCTGCTGCCGATCCTCGCCAGGATCAGCCTTACGGATCCGTCGAAGAGCAGCCTTCGCCTCCTTCAACCGCTCCTCAGCAGCCTCAATCGCAGTCGCGGAACCGGAATCTTTCGCTTCCTTTAACGCTTCCTCAGCGAGGCGAATATCACGCTCCGCGATACGGATAGCCTCAGGCTTGCGCCTACGACGATTCGGGCCACCCGACGTGGCACCCGAACCGGGAATCACTTGATCAGCCATCACGCACCCCCAGCCAGCGACTGCATAAACACCTGGAAGTACTGGTCGTTCTGACGCTCCTGCCAGTCATCCTGATCCTGAGCAAACTCCAAAGCCAAAACACCTGGATCAATGCCGCCAGAAGCCACAACCGTGTCACCCTCCACAGACACCGTCTGCGGGTTAGCCATCTCAGCCTCATTCAGAATCTTCAGAAACTGGCTGTACTCCTTCTGCGTAGGGTTACGTCCCAAAGCCTGCTGCATCGTCTGCATCAGCAAACCCTTAGCGGAAGTCGGGTTCGTCAAGCTGACCTGGCCGTCGCCGCCGCCGCCGCCGTAGGAGTAGCCACCGCCGCCTCCACCGCCATAACTGGTGGAAGGCCCAGATCCATCAGGCGCCGACTCTGCCTTAGCGCCTTCAGTGAATATCAGTTGCAACATCTCCCAGGGCGGAACAGCACCGGGATTCTGAGCAGCGCCCATAATGTCCTTCTGCCACCAGCCCTCAGCCCACTGATCGTTGTAGTTTGAGTAGTCCCGGTAGTAGATACGGGCAGCAGCCTGAATGATCGCCCGAGACTCAGGATCGCCCCAATAGGCTTCACGCAGATCACCAGCATCCTGAATGCGATACAGTAGCGGAAGGGTGCGGACCTCTTGCTCTTGACGATCTGCGGTGCGCCACATACTGACCGGGGGCCGGTATGTGATCGGCAACTTCAGGTCCGCTCGCACCTTTGGCGGATCCTCAGACGGGCTTTCATCGGGATCTACGTACTTTCCTCTCTGCGACCCGTCAACAGTGGCTGCGTTCTCGCGGGCACGCCTGACGGCCTCCGTCCCGAACCAAGTGCGACGCTCACGGCCCGGAGGTGCCACACTGGGTCGAGATCCACCAGTGCCACGAGCTGAACCCGTGTTGTCCTCGCCACCGACATAGCCGTAGCCGGGAACATACACACGATCACTCATTTGCAGCCCCAACCAGTTCCAAGTCCAGCACCTTAATGTCAGGATCGGACATCAACACATTCCTGATAAACAACTTTGCATTCGGGCTAGACGCAGCGATACCCTCAAGGTCAGCCTCAAGATCCAGGCGCAGCATGCGACGCTTGTACTCAGATGAATCATCAGCGCCCACCGTCATCTTGATCTCACTCGCATAATCAATGTAGGTGTAGATTGCGTTACGGATCGCTTGAGCAGGGGAACCATTCCAGTCATCCCTCGGGGTGGACTCAAATAGTTCATCCACCATGCGCTTTGTCTGCGTCAGAGCACGCTCCGCAACAACATCGCGCTCGGCCCAGTTGCCGTTCTCAGCCAGCTTCAAATCCAAATACGGGTTGCTGGTGCGAACACCTTCAAGATCAACGGACCGCTGCTCCTCAAGTTCCCTAATGCGACGGTACTGCTCAGGATCACGTGGATCCAGGGCGTCAATGTCCCGCTGGTAGTCAGCGATAGTTGCGAAATACTGGAACTCGCCCTGAGCGGCAAACAGGTCCCGCAGGAACGTGCCAGGATCACCATTTTTGTCCAGGATCCCCTTCGGAACCCGCAGTCCCTCCGAGACGATCAGGCCCCAAGTGTTCCAGTCAAAGCCCTCGTCTTGCGGTGCCAGGAAGTACGCGGTCTGCGGATACTTCTCGATTACCCCCGTGCGGTTGTTGTTGTACCAATCCAGCACGGACTTAGCAGTCTTCAGCGGAGCAGTACCACGAACACCCTCACCCACATCCTGAGTGCGGCTCACCGTGAACGGCATCAAGTTCTGATCTAGCTTCCACCAGTTAGCGAGAGCAGCACCCACCGGGTTCTCTTCACCCTGATCTGTATACTTCTTGACCATCTTCAGGAAGGCGGGTCGCGGGGCGACCACTCGGTTCATACGAGCAAACTCGCTGATGTTGGCGTTGAACTGCTGCGGCGAAGCCGGAACAATGAACCCGTTAAAGAATCGACCTAGGACGGCAGACCAGGCAATCAGATCAATCTTTGCCATGGCGTTCGTAAACTCTGGCGAGTTCTCATCTTCAGGGATAAGATCGTTGACCACCGCGATAGTCAAGGCGTCCTTAGCGGCAGCGGCCTTCATTGAGTCAAGTTCGTCATCACTCAGCGTGTTGACTACGCGCTGCAACTGGCCTGGGAAGAACGATGTGGTGAAGTCATCAATGACGCTGCCTTCACCCGTAGTTCCGTATTCGCCAAGAACAACTCTATTCAGCCGTGACAGGGTTGGGAATCGACGAGCAAGCAACTTCCACGAAAACGTGCCCCACGGGCCAGCCATTGTCGGTACGACTTGATTCGGGTCCGTTGACGGGGCAAGCATCTTGACCTTGCCACCCAGCACAAATGGATATGGCATTGGCATCGGGTCTTTTCCGGCAATCTTGCTCATCACTGCGTTCATCGCGGACATCAACTGGTTCGTGCCTGGGTACAGGAAATACTTCTCACCGTTGTCATCCGTGTAAACGAAACCCGTGTCATCGAGAACGTCGTAGATCAGGGCCGTCTTCCACAGGCCAACCGGGTAGTTCTTACCCGCGCGCATAGCGCGGCGGTAGAAATCCTCCGTGGCCCGGTAGTAGCGAGACACGTTGCGGACCTTGTAGGCAAGCAGTGACCTGTTCTGCGGGTTGTCCATGTAGGACAAGGTGAAGGCGTAGGCCCGGTCCTCAGCCATGCGTGAGACGACGCGACGCGCCGCCTTCTCACCCAACTCTTCAGTCAGCTCCCGCTCGTAGCCAGCGAGCTGCCTACGATGAGCAATGTAGTTAGCGAGGAAGATTGGCTCGCGGGAGATGCGGGCGTACTGCTCACCCATCCACGACCATGAGCGATCCATGAACGCACCAAGGCCATCGGCGTTAGGGGCAACCCCGTACACCTGGCCCGAAACATATGCAGGGCGCTGCTCCTTCGGGAGCCGCTTCAGCATGTTGGCGTCAATGATGAGGCTGCGAGTTCCGTCCTCAGCTTCGTTGTATGCTGTAACTGAACGGTCAGTGCTCACCACCTTACGCCACAGGTTCTCGTTCAGGTTTCCCTGAGCATCCGAGAACAAGGCACGAACAGCCTGCATCTTTCGAGCAGCGAACATCTCCGGTGACTCAGATTCCAGAGCAGCGAAGCGCCACTTGTACCCGTACCCTGTGGGGTCATTGCGGATCTCATCGGCAACCCTGCGAATGGCCTCCTGCGGGTCATCAAGGTAGGCCACGGCAATACGCCCAGCAGGACCATCACCCAGCATCACACCATTGATGTTCCGTTCCCAGTACAGGAACGACTCAGGCAGTACCGGATCAACAGGCAGCTCAGGGGTGTAGTCACCGACCGGAACCAGTTTGCCGTTATCCGTGCGGGGAAGCGCACCAGCCGACACACCAACCGTGTCCGTCCCGGCAATCGGCAGTGCAGCCTCATCCACGAGGCCACCGCTGTTCAGCGTCCGACCAGTCTCGGCAAGCTCATCCAGAATCTTCAGTCCGAACGGGCCGTCCACCAGATCAAGCAGGTACTCCTTGTCAGCGGAAGAAAAGCCGGTCATGCGCGCTGAGGCCATAGCGACACCAGCAAGGCGACGCATCGGATCAAAGTTGCCCCTGCGAGCCGCCTGGTAGGCAGACTGCACATCTTCTTGATCGAGGTTGCCGCGAATGAAACTGCCCAGGATCTGAGCGGCAAAGTTATCCCGGTTCTCAAGCATGTCACCGACAGCGCGAGCGCGACGGTTAATCATGCCAAGCGCAGGCACATCTTTCTTGCCGCCACTAAGGGCAGTCTCGCGTCTACGTCCCCGCGTCTCACGCAGGATCGTTGACATGCGGCGACCCTTGTACAGATCCTTCAGATTCCCGCCCGTGATGACGGCGTAGAACCACCAGTCCTCGATAGCGGAACGGAGTGAGAACCGTAGGCCGAAGAGTGTGCCGAGTGACCACGCATCAGTCAGTCGTTGCGGGGCAGCAAGCATGGCTTCACCGATTTGGCCCGTGTTAGCAACTGCCCGCTGCCAGCGACCCAGCTTCTCCATCTCACGGATGTTCGGCAGGGCGACATGGCTTGCGGTCTGCCAGCCAAACAGCGCCTTCTCCGACCCGTCAGGGAAAAGAGAAGGAATCGTCATCTGCCCAGCAGGATTCGTCAGCGGCAGGCTTTTGGCGCTGAACGAGGTTTTCGTTCGTGTAGCCGTAACCAACTCGTCAACACGGGACAACATCTCAGGGTCAGCCAGATCCAAACCCTTAGCCGCAGCGGCCGTGCGGTTCAAGCCAATCATCATGTTGTAACGCTGACCTGGTGTTGCCTTACGCCAGATGTCTGCCCAATAGGCGGCATGCCTGCGGGACAGGAACATGCGAGCGTAGCGATACACCTGCTTCGCGTCGCGACCGTCAACAATGTTCACATGCCCGATGCCGATGGAAGAGAAATATTTGAAGGTGGTGTCCACCTTCTTACCTATTGCGCCAGGAGTCCCGGTTTCAATACCTGCACGCTCAATAGCCCCAGCCCGAGACACATTCCCCAGGTCAGACACAGTCTCAACAAACTGCTGAGGATCCGACGTGTTCCCGTACACATCGTCAATGACTTCCCGGGCACGGCGAGACGGCATCAGTGGACTAATGGAACGTGCGAAACTGCTACGGGCACGACGTGCAATCGAAGTACGGGGTAGCAGGGCCTCGCGTGTCTGAGCCTGACCACGACTGAAAATCGCGTTCGCCAGAGGCTCAGGAGCAGCAGACTCACCAGCAGAGATCAACCCAGTAGCAGGCTGACCCTTCGCCATCTTCGTAAACATCTCATTGGTTTCAACAGTCCACTCAACGAGATCATCAATAGTCCGCACACCGTCCTGACGGAACACGTCAATCGTGTTGTCAGGGATCTCGGGATACTGGCGTCGAATCTGCTCACGCAAGACAGCAGCCTTACCTGGGTCCGTCTGCACCAGTTCGTCGTACCTATTGAGCTGATTGAATAGACCATTGAAGTAGGTGCGTGTCGGGCGCATGTTGAGCGCAAACTTGATGCCAGCGCGAGAAGCACCAGGGGCGATCTTCTCTAGCGCGAAACGCGTCGTGATGTAAGCGGCGCGGATCTTGCCAGCAAGTAGCGTGGGGTCAAGCGCCAACGTCGCCACAATGTTTCCTGCATTGGCTAGGCGGGCGCGGCTTTCCGACCCCATCCCGGCATCACCCAAAACGCTCGTAAGGAAGAGCTGCCCCGTGTTCCCAAGTGAAGCGTTATCCACGGCCCGAGAAACCTCAGCCATGTTCACGCCCGTAGAGTTCTCTCCGTACAGCATGTCCGAGAGGATGTTCATAGCCTCGGGGTTGTTGGCCTGCTCCATCATCACCGAGATCAGAGGATCAGGGTCACCCTCAAGAGTCTTCTTCTCCACCGCAAGAACAAGGTCAACAGGCGCACTGCCGTACTCCTGCCGCGCAGAGGAAAGGAGTTTCTGGTCGTAGTTGCCTTCGCTTACCTTGTCCCAATACTGGAAGATGTTCTGAATGGCCTGGACGCCTATGGGGTCATTACCCTCTTCCATGATGCCGTATTGCGAAGCTCGCACCGTCTGCTGTACAGCACGGTTGGCTGCGTCAAAAGGAGTGAACAGAGTGTCAAGAATCGCGCCAGCATTCTCGATAACGGTGTCAGCCCACGATGCTGAATCAGTCCCGCTCGGTGCCTCAATCTCCTTGATCTTCTCGGCAACAACATCAAGGATCGCGGCTTTCATCACCGGGTTTGCAGAGTTCAGAATGTTGTCAACCTGATACTGACCTAAGCTTGCCTTCGCCTCGTCACCCTCTTCGTTATAGAGAAGATTCAGGGCACCCAGCACGCGTTCCGCAGCCCGGTCTACTTCGGCGTAGTTCACGAGGCGTGCGAGGTCAGCCTCGTCAACGTTCGCCTCAATTGCCGCCCTAGCAAGCGTCGGGTAGTTCTGAAGATTTGCAGCCCGTGAGCCGTGCAGGGCAATCGTGTAAGCAATGTATGCCTGGTTAACCAAGGCCTGCGGTGTCGTGTCTTGAAAGCCCTCAGGCACAGCACCGGAAGCAACCCACCCCGTGGGGCCAGCGTCGGCAAGCAGTTGCCGTGCCGCTTGCAGCTCGTCAATAGCAGACTGACGTACCGCTACCTGACGCTGCTGAATGGCCTCATCGGAAAAGTCAAGAGCACTTGGCCGATTCTCGGCCTGATACTTGGAGTCACGAACGAGGTCAGGCCGATCGTAGCCGGTACTACTTGTCGGTGTACCACCAAAATAGGTGGGCCGTGAAGATGCGGGAAGCTGGGGGCGAGCCACCTAGCTACCAGCCTCGCCGTACTGCTGTCGCGTACAGGCGTCTGATAGAACCGTCTTCATCGTAAGGCAGCAACTTCTCCAACGTTCCAGCAAGAGATGACATGGGAATGCGAGCGGTAGGCCCCGGTCCTGGCCCGAACGGAGCACCAGCCGTGATCGGCTCATCCGGACGCTCCGTGGGCGCGAACAGGGGAGTGGGGGCTGGACCCGTCTCCATCGCTGGCGGTGCAGCCGCGCGACGACGAGGCTTCACCTCAGGTGACTTCGCCATCGGTGCCGAGGTCTGAAGATCCATCATCTCCTGACCCTCGCCATACTCGCCACCAGCCATGTACCTTGCACCCTGACCATCCGTGCGACGCGAAAGCCTGCCGGGACCACTCACGGGAGCAGGGTTGTTTGGGCGGCGCATGCCGCCGTGACCCTCAGCCATCCTGCTCCTTCACAACGATCTTAGAAATGTCAGCCGCTGTCTCTTCAGCGAACTCTTCCCGATCCACCTGAACCCACTCATGCGCCGACTGACCAAGTGCCAGCATTGCCAGATTGTGGAAGTGGGTTGCTGCTGCCTCAGCGAGCTGCGAGGCAAACATCATTGAGGTTGCTACCGTGTCAGAGTTGAACCAGGGTGTGGCTTCGACAACGACGGGCTCTTCCTCGATGATCTCAATGATCTCTTCGATGTCGTCGTTCTCGTCCACACCCGGCTCCCTACCACTTAACTTTGTTAGCCCAATACGCGGCGCTCATCTTGCCCTTAGCGATGTTTTTGGCGTGCCTAGCTTTGAACGATGCTTGGCGTTTCGTCGGCTGCCTGTCACCCGTCACACCCTGCTGACCAAAACGAATCGTCTTAATCTGCGAGCCTTCTTTAGCCACAACAACATGCGACTTCGTCGGATGATTCGGTGTGCGCTTAGGCTTGTTGTAGCCAGCAACACCAGCACGAGTCAGACGTGAATCCTTCTTACTTGCCACGCTTCCTCCGCACAGCAGCGTTATCAACGAGGTTTGGGTACGGCCTACCCGCTTTCTTCGCACGCGCCTTAGCCGCAGCCTTCTGAGCTGGGGTTAGGGGTGTGGACTTTTTGCGCGGGTTAGGCCGATCCCAGAACGCTTTCTTAGCGGCCACGCTTCTTCTTGTAAACACCAGAAGCACTTGATGAACCCTGACGGTTTACACCTACGCCGCCATTCCGACCCGAAGGGGTCTTGCGCTTAGCGGAACGGCGAGCAGCGTCACCA
>Ga0208161_1002128_pt1 | contig 10154 bp, 19 predicted proteins | sample CB_VirMetaG_3_FD_184538 | JGI IMG/M metagenome (GOLD analysis project Ga0208161, IMG submission 184538) | Freshwater to marine saline gradient viral communities from Chesapeake Bay - CB_1508_1S Viral MetaG (SPAdes) (version 4) | ecosystem: Environmental > Aquatic > Marine > Coastal | place: USA... | reverse complement strand
AAGCAGCATAAGCAGCAGCAGCATCAGCATCAGCATCAGCATCAGCATCAGCAGCATCAGCAGCAGCAGCAGCATCAGCAGCATCAGCAGCAGCAGCAGCATCAGCAGCAGCAGCATAAGCAGCATAAGCAGCAGCATAAGCAGCAGCAGCATCAGCAGCAGCGTCAGCAGCAGCATAAGCAGCAGCATCAGCAGCAGCAGCATAAGCAGCAGCATAAGCAGCATAAGCATAAGCAGCATAAGCAGCAGCAGCATCAGCAGCAGCAGCAGCAGCAGCATAAGCAGCATAAGCAGCAGCATAAGCAGCATAAGCAGCAGCATAAGCAGCAGCAGCATCAGCCCTAGCTTCTTCTAATTCTTCTTTGCTTATTTCACCTTTCATAAACTTATCGACTGCTTCAATCGCTAGTCTTGGACGCTTATCGTCAGGATACTTGTTTTCAAAAATTGGTAAAACACTATAAGCAACCTTGACTACAAATTTATAGTAATCTTTAAAATCTTGCGTTCGTAAGCACCATAATGTATCTTTAATTCCTATTGCATTTAAGATAGTTTTAAAATCTAGCTGTTCATCATCAGCTTTGGTTTTATTTAAATACGTTAATAATTGTTTCCATCCATCCTCGCATGGACTAAATTCACGAATCTTGTTTAATGTTGTATATAACATTTTATTTTTTCCTTACAAATATTGCTCAAGAGGATTAACTACCTTTTCAAAAACCAAATCGTCTTCTATTCCAAATCTATTTTTACTAATATGACTAGGTACTGGATAGCAAGTGATAACTCTTTTACCATCTGTCTTTGCAATCCCCCTGTTACCACTAGTTTTAGTAACAAATGATCTTAGTTTAAGAAATGCAACGCAGTCAACATTATCTGAATAATGACTAACTGACTTAGAATGCATACGTAGTGTATATTGATTATACTCATCTGCATCAGCAGGTTTTACAGTAGCAATATCAACGTGTGCTATGAAAACTATATGCATATTTTTTTCGTTCATCAACCAGTCACATGCACGTCTAATGCGTGAGTGTTCAGCACTCAACATACTATAACCTGCACCATATCCTCCGCCAACTTGATTAATAGACTGTGCACGTGGATCATTGCTTACAAGCTCTTCTTCAATCAAGACATTTAATTGAGTGATTGAATCAATAACTAAAGTCTTAAATTCATGATCATTTGTACCTAATGCTTTGATTTGATCAAGAACATCTTGAGGCTTTTTACATAACGGAAATGACTTAACATTTTTCATATGTGAGATGCTAGCCAATCCGTCTTCTGTTTTTATAAAAACAGGACTTGGAAATAACGCTGCCATTGAGCTTTTACCTACTCCACCGCTCCCAGCAATCGTTATTACTTTTGGACGTTTCTCATTGCATCCAATCAAGCTATCTAAATTAAAGCTCATCTATCTTTACTCCTTTTGTTTTCAGCCATTCTAAAATGTCTGTCTTGTTATAATATCTATTTCCATTTTCAGTCAACCTAACTGCTTTTGGGAAGTCTTTATTGTTCATGTGATAATAAAGACTAGCCCTCTTAACACCGAACATTTGAGCAACTTGAGTCACACTTAATAAACCATCAATTTTTAATTTCATTCGTTACCTCCTAATTAGTTATTTTAAACATATTTTTTAAATTGTCAACGGCTTTTTGATAAAAAATCTATTCCATCTTTAGTAATTTTTATCTTTCCATTCTCTATAGTCGCATAATCCATTGTTGTTATGTCTCTAACCACTTCATCTAGTTTTTTCTTACTGAATTTACGGCATTTTCTTAGCAAAGACGTGAAGTCAACCATTCCATCAAATAATCTTAATTTATCAAGAATATACACAACATTGTCAGAACTTTCAGACTGGTCATCGAAAGATTGAAAAGCATTTGCTTGAACATTGTAAAAATAATCACAACATGCTTTACCAAATGTCAAAGCATCTTCATCTATTATAGTATCGTTAACATTCATAGATATAGCGTATATATGAGCTAGCTTTATTAAGTTTTCTGGCTGCTTAGCAAGCAATGATCTATAAGGCTCTGCAAGACCCTTAGCCGTATCTCTATAATTCTCAGATATTTCAAAATATCTTGACTCAACAGCATCATTAGCGAAATGATCAGTTTGAATATCGAATACATTTTGTTCAAAATTGTCATCAGCACTTGCTTCTGCTTCTGGGTTATAAAAATTAACATTCTGTTTCTGGGTTAGTATTGTCATGAATTTTACAATATTATCCATTAACGTTTTGTCTTTATAGTTCTTCTTATTAGCCTTAACATCAAATGAATTACTTGTTGCAATAAGCAACCTTCCTGCAAATCCATTCCTTGCATTATCTTTTGTGAAATGCTTTAGGAAATCGTCTTTTGTATTCAAAGCAAATAAAGTTAATGTTGCGTTTTTAACCTCAACATTCATTGAGCTGTTTGCTTTTGAATATTGCGCTCCACGATATGTTAATCCCTGCTTGCTGCTGATAGCCATCATAGCTTGCTGAGTACCTGCCATCGATCCCTTATTGTCACCCGAAAGAAGTTGAGAAAACAAAGCGCTGGCTTCGTCAACAACAATTATCGGATTTTTTGGAGTTTTTAATATCTCACCTAAAGCACTTACGCTATGAAATCCGCTGCTTAATGATATATTGCAAGTTTCAAGATCATCTGCATCTATCAGATCATCAATGAATGTAGCGCTAGCATTCTTTCCTGAACTTGAAGGTGCTAATATAACAGAATACAAAGATGTTCTCGTTCCAGTAGGACTTTCACGAGTCTTACTTGCTGCACAACCTACAACTGATATTGCAGTCATAATCGCAGCCTCCGGTACAAAATAAATAGACTTCTTTCTTATGTATTCATATATATCTTTTAAAATTCCTTTTTTTGGGATCGGCAACTTAACACCACTTTCTTTCTCAATCTTTATTTTTTCTTCTTCTATTTCAATATCAGTTTTTTTACTTTTTTCAATAGACTTTAAAACGATTTCCTCGTTTATTTCAGACTGCTCTTCAAGTTTACTTTTTTTCCAATTCTCAACCATGTTATCAATTGATCTATTAAATTCATCAGTAACATACAGTTCAACATTTGAATCAATACAATAATTAACAAATCCATTTTCTTCTGCATAATGATAAATAGTTCCAAGACCTCTAACAGAGCCTTCCCTATTAAAACTACCCCAAGTTTTTATCATCCCTTTTTGTTTGTATTTGTGGCTTGTTTTGCTCCAATCATCCCATATTGAAAAAGCCTCTTGACTATTACCAAGACCGTGATATAAAGCCATTCCAACAGCAATCCAAATATCTCTATCATCAGAAGGTATGTAGGATAAAGCGTCTACAATTTTCTCTTCCTCTGTTTTGTTTGAAATCTTATTTTCTTTGTTTTTTTTATTGGATAAATTAATATTTTTATGCTTAAAAAATTGCATATCAACTTCATAATCATACTCATACTCGTCCTCGTTCCTGCATCCAATATACATTACTTGCTGACATTCAAAGCTTTTTTCATCTATTGCTGGTTTTTTAGGATCAAGAGGAATTAAACCATCAAGTCCTGATATATTTATGAAAGACTTAACAGCCTGAGAATACTGTTCAGAAATAATAACTTCTATCAGTGGCACTAAAATTCTACACCTAGGTGCTTCAAGTGAATGATTTACAGTTGTGTACAGTATGTAATTATACCCTGAATTGACAAGCAAATTTTTTATGTAACTTATTGTATTTGTTGTATTATCTATATCAATTGAAAGTATACACCTGTTTTTTACGTCATCTCGTTTTCTCCCAGAGGATTCTCCAAATAATATCCATTCTTGTTTGTTTTTATCTGATCTTGTGATTATTCTAGCTTTTTCAACTGCATTAATTATTTGATGAATGGTTATTTCAGCATTCTTACCCATCCTATCAATACCAACACCAGTTCTTATTTTGTACATAATTCAAATCCAATTTGTGAAAGTAATGCCCATGTATGTTGCAACTTGCTGAATACCAAATTTTGTTTTATTTCTTAAAACATTTAGCTCTAATGTCTTGACAGCTAAATTAAAATCATCCTCCATAAGCAAGATATTACCGTTTTTGTATAAAGTGCCAAATGAAATATCAACTGGATTTACATCAGGTAGATACTGACCCAATACATGTGCTACTGAAATTAATTGACTGACCATAACTGACTCCTTTTGTCTTTTGTTTCTTCATGGTCAAAGATACATAGTAATTATTTACTTGTCAACGATTTTTTTAAATTTCTTCTATTTTCTATCCATCTTGGAGACCTTATATGCCATCCAACTAAAAAAGTTGCAAGACTAGAAAGAACAAATCCTAATATGAAAGCAATTGAATGATCCCATATACTACCTTGGTTAACAACTAATTCCTTTGCTGAGTATTCGGTTTGATCACGACCTGAAACTTTACTATTTTCTATCTTATCAGATTCTACTTTATTTGATTTGTTATCACCATTTTGAGCATCTAAATTATTATTTACATGAGTTGAATCTTGACTCGATCCAAACAATCCACTTATAGCACTAAATGCGCTCATTATCGTGCTACAACCGATCAAACTAAAGATAAGGATCAACATAACCACGGTCTTCTTCATGATTTAATTTCCTCCACATTATTACTGATCCAAAAATAGCTGTTATCGTAAATATTGAGTACAAAATGACATAATTTATCAATTGACTATGAAATGTATGATATATTGTACTGTAACCATTAGTAATTACCCAAATTAATTGAGCAATCATAATGTTTTTTGGCACACAAGTTGCTACTAACATTGCACCTATAACTGCTCCTCCTAAACCAATACTTGCCAATATGTCCCACTGCAAGCTGTAAGACATCTCAGCAACTTTTCCGTTTTTTATACCAAAAAAAATCAAAACAGATACGAAAATAAAAGTGATAAATATTCCAATTTTAAGCATTTCTTTCTTCCAAAATCATTTTAGCAATTTTATCAACAGAAGAACTATTAATATTTAAGTCACACATTTTTGCATCTCTAACAGACCTTATTGTTTTATAATCCAAACCAGTATTTTCTGTTATTTTTTTAATTTTATTTGCCTTTATAAATTCCTGAACAACGCTCAATGGAAGTAGTGTTTTATTATCAATTATCTTCTGTTTATCAGCAACAATCTTCATATCACGTCCTTTTTTTATTTGCTCACGCCACAAGCAACCACATGATTTTACATATCCATTTTTCAAGTGCGTCTTTTGAACAATAACATTATCTGCTCCGCAGCTACATACACATTCTAACATCTGTTGAATATTTTTATTATAACGCCTCGGAGTAGAAATATCCTTAACTGTTAGTCTTCCAAATGTTTTACCAATAAGATCATTTAACATATTGCTTCCAAAGATAGTAAATAACGAATACTATAATTGTTAACCATGACAACGCAATCATTCCAACGATAACCGCTAACAGTAATTTACCATTTTTTTCCTTCAACTTATACATCCAACTTGAACCCATACCACTAAAATAAACACATAAAAACATAACTGCAACTAACAAGCAACCTAACAAATAAATCATCTTTCCATCTCCTCTAATGTTAATTTATACTGCTCAATACTAATACCATGAACTTCTAAAGCCATATCCAATAAGCCCTCTTGATCTGCTCTTTTAATTGATTCAAAAACATCTTTCCTAATCATATCTAACCCTTTTTATTTAAGTATTTATAATAATCTTCATAAGTTTTAATTTTTAATAATTCTTTTTCGCCATCATCTTTTCTACCAATTCTCAACCTATATTTCATTGCAGTGATCAAAGCCCAAGACTTTAGTTGTTCTGTTGTAAACATTTGTTCAAGCAATTCAATTCCCTCACGACCATCTGGCTGATCATAGTGTTTGCTTTTTGGGTTTAGAAGTGGGTGTGTTGATTTTGAATTTTCTTTTTCCAATAAATTTTTAACGCACCTGTTAATAAAAAGTTTTAAATCACATGATGAAAGATTGTCCATAGACAATGCTCCTGCGATGTCAATATGATGTTCACCATTAAGTGTTAACATTCCATTGTGATGTCTTAATTTATTCAAAATAGATGTTTTATTAAAACATTCAACAAATTTATTAATATACTCTAAATAAGTAAATTCACTATCTTTCAATTTTATATTATGATACAACATTCAAACTCTCATTAAATAACATTAAATTAACTCTCTCAAAAACATCATGATCTTTCTCAAATAAAATTTTCAATTTCCTAATCGCACGTTCTAACTTTTTATACTTTTCAGAACTTTCTAATAACTCATTCCATCCTTCTTTTGCAAAATTAATCATATCATCAACATTTTTGACAATATATTTATTTTCTGAGTAAGTAACTGTTGAATCATATACGAATTTGCATTTTACAGTTGAGTCTTTTAAGTTGTAATCTGCAATTATTTTTACACTTATAACCCCATTAAGTGAATAATATAAATTATTTAATTCATCTACCACCTTACATGTCATAATTGCAATATGACCATCATTTCGAATAACAAATTTTATACCATCATTGTTATAATCTGAATCTGTTATATAAAAGTAAGTGTGACTTGGGTTGCAATCAACAATTTGATGTTTGATCTCTATCATATATTATCCTTTTGTTTTTTGACATTATATATTATATTACCATCTATGCCACATATTTTTTCTATCTAATATTAAAAATACTCTATGCAGTATATCCATCGGTAATTTAATTAAATCAATGTGATTAACTTCTTTTTTTATTACCAATTGCACAACCTTTCTTGCAGCTTTCCATTCTTGTCCTTTAATCATATCTAATCACCTTTAAACAAATATTTAACGATTACAACTAATACCCCAACGATATTCGTGCCTATCAAGCCAATAAAAGATATTAAAACACTAGTATCTAAAAACTTAACACCTTTGCTTGCACATATCGCGGTAACAAGCACTAAAGCCATAATTGCAGCAAAGCATCCAACAGTGAAGAATAAAACATAGTTTGCATAATATTTACGTTCGTTGAAATTGTACTTTTTTATTTCAAAATCCAGTTTTTCATTTGCGCTACTGTAATCTTCATTTACTGGTTGTATTGATAGGATTTGTTGTTTCATGTTGTTCATAATTACCACCAGTTGTCAATTGAGTATTGTAAAAACAATTCTAACAAATACATTAAAAAAATATAAAAACATATAATTAAGAAAAATTTACACGTTGCTAATAACTTATCTAATATACTGTAATTGTAATACTCGGTAAGACATACCATAAAGTATGAAATAAACAGCAAAGTAATTATTAACAGAATAGTAATTGTGATCATAATTTTAGTTCTTTGCCACATATCTTTAAAGATTTGATGTTTTTAGTTTTTTCTTTAATTTCAAAACTATCAAAAGTAGCTTTTAAAGATAAACCAGCACACTCTATGTTGTTTGTTTTGAAAAACTCTTCTGTTTTTAATTCCATGTATTGATAATATTTACTTAACAACATTTGTTCTTTATGACTTAAATCATTAAAATTTAATTTCTCTTTTTTACTATTCATAAATTTATCCCATAGTTCTCTAGATTGTTCACTAACTACGTATCTTGTGTTTGGTTTTAATGGTATTGTTTCAGGATTATACCCCAATTTATCATTTTGTCTTTTAGTTTTCATAAAACACCTATAGCTACGCTTCTTTTAAATTTGATATTTTTTAGGATTCTTTGGTATATTAAATTCATATAATTTAAACGAATATTTTTTTTTAACAGTTAACAACAATATACTTTCACCATGTGAATGTGGGCGAAACGCACAATTAATAAACAATGCTGAGAGCATTGTTAACGGTGTCAATAGACTTCCTAATGAAATTTGTCGCGTCGCAATAGTATTGTAAAGACTTTTAGGGAGTTGTATGCTAAAATGGTCGCTTTCAAAAGCTGATAAAACTTCACTAAGCACCATTTTCCATTCCAAAAATTCTCCCTTGTATAATTTCGTAAGTTGTTCTTCGTTTAATTTATCAAAAACGGTCATTTGTTATCCTCTTCTTGTGGTTCTGGTAGCGGCATCCAGTGTGTTATTTCTTGGTTAGCAAATGAGTACTCACTGTTTGAGTTTTCGAAAAACCAATATTCGCCACAGCTATCACCTTTTGCATACTTAGATATTTCCGCAAATATTCCTATTTGAGTGGTATTGTTTCCGCAAAATATGAGTATTTTCTTGCTTGACTTAATGAAAATCCTATAAAGTCATAACTACTCATCACTCACCAACCTATCTAAATTCCTAATTAAATTTTGCATAAATAAATTTTTTTTATGTGAAAAAGTTACAAGGTTATCTAATATCACGTCATCACTGCTTGATATTTGGGTATCAATAGAAATTAAGTTATCAATTTGATTCCAAATCACCCATTTTTCATGTAAGCTGATTAAATTTTCTACTTCACCTAAGACTCTATTTCTTAATTTATCTCTTCTTTCAAATTCTAATTCATTCATTTCTCCATCTCCTTAAAAATTTTTTTAACAAATTCAATCTTATCATCATTATTTACTGATTTATTAAACAATATCGACTTAATATCATTTATTAATTGTTTGTTGATATTCACATAATCATCATGTATTTTCTCAAGTGAATCTAACTTATTTCTAAAAATTGATTTATCTACATACCGTAAAGCTTCCCAATTTTTTTTAACAGCTTCTAAACAGATAGCCTCTGTTTGATCTTTTACATACTGTAAAGCTTCCCCATTTTGTTTAACAGCTTCTAAACAGATAGCCTCTGTTTGATCTTTTACATACTGTAAAGCTTCCCCATTTTGTTTAACAGCTTCTAAACAGATAGCCTCTGTTTGATCTTTTACATACTGTAAAACGTACCCATTTTGTTTAACAGCTTCTAAACAGATAGCCTCTGTTTGATCTTTTACATACTGTAAAGCGTACCCATATTTTTTAACAGCTTCTAAACAGATAGCCTCTGTTTGATCTTTTACATACCGTAAAGCGTACCTATCTTGTTTAACAGCTTCTAACGCTTTGTCTCCACTAAAATTTATTATATTTGATTCTTCACCGTTTACTGCATTTAGAAATTCGTTCAATGTCATTTTATTCTCCTCTTTTCCTTTTAATAAATTCTCTAACTCTTGTTTCGTTAATTCAATTGTTCTCATTTTATAGTGACCTCATAATATAATTAGCAAACTTTTCAAAAGAACCATCTTCAATTGATTTTTTAAAACGTTCATGCATTTTCTTAAATTCGTCTGGATTTCTTTCTTTATACTTTTTAAATGCTATATTAAATGATTCAGTTGCGTAATTTGGTTCCTCAGCAGGGGTAACGACATCACCAACCATCACTTTTCGCATAATTTCATCACGTATTTGATTGCTAAAATCATCCAATTCTTTCATAACACCACCTCACCACTATTTAATTTCCTACAAAGTTCTTCTGCTACTGGGCGTGACATATATATACCTCCAATACATTTGACAACACTGTTTGTGTAATAAAATTTATCGGCTTTGGTATTATAGTGAACACAGTAACTAATTAATCTTGAAATAATTTCAATTTCAAACTCGTCAACATAAGCCAACAGTCTATTAAAAGTACGCATCTGTTTAGCTGCACGTGCTGCTTGAGATATGCTATCCCTAGTCAAACCATTCTCAACAATAGATTTTAGTTGATTCTCTGTCCAATTTAGTCTGAGTTCATGCGGTGAATTAACGGTATCAAAGGCATAAAAACCTTTTTTAGGCTTCCACTTCTCATGTTTCTTTTTAATTATAGTAATGTCCTCGAAATACTTTTCTTGCAGATTACCAGCAGAGTCATCTGTTGTTTCATAACCAGATTTATTAATAACTACATCATCACCATTATTTAACTTTTCTATCTCTTTGCCGTCAATTCAATTGTTTTCATAATTATTCACCCTTGTTATATTTTCTATTAACAATTCTTAGCATAGCTCTCCCATCTCCACATACCCACTTCACCACAACCCCCCATCTCACACTCTCT
>Ga0208161_1002126_pt1 | contig 10172 bp, 6 predicted proteins | sample CB_VirMetaG_3_FD_184538 | JGI IMG/M metagenome (GOLD analysis project Ga0208161, IMG submission 184538) | Freshwater to marine saline gradient viral communities from Chesapeake Bay - CB_1508_1S Viral MetaG (SPAdes) (version 4) | ecosystem: Environmental > Aquatic > Marine > Coastal | place: USA... | reverse complement strand
ATGCGTGAGACTCTCACTCTTACTTAGGTTGTTCTAGTAGTTAGATATCTATTATCTAATCTAAGAGACATTATCTAACTAGGGAAAGCAAGCCCCCCTTTAGGGGGGCTTGACAAGCCAGCCAGACTTGGTTCGGCAACGGCAGTTGTCACTAACCAAAGGAGAATACCTTGTCCCTAATAGAAGCAATAAACCAAGCAGTAGTAGAAACTAACAGTTTCTACGGTCAGTTCAGTTATCAGAGAGATACTCAGGGAAACATCTCTGAAGTACTTGTAAGTATCTCAGATGGTCAAGAGTCAGGGGCACCAGAAGTAGGTTCTGGTGTTATGGCTATTGAGAAGAAGAGTAAAGTTCAGTTTCTTACACTTACTGAACTTGTAGGTTCTAAACAGTCTATGGGAGTGAACTACACTCTCTGGAAGTTTGTGAACGACACCCAGAAACTACGAAAGTAGTTTCCAATGGCTTAGGGGGGTAGGGGCTAAAGCCCCTACCCCCCTATTTCTTTGCCCTATTTCATAGGGCAACAGTCAGCAGTCAGATCGGCTAGGTGCTATGGGCTTTAGCCCATAGCACCTATTTCTTTGCCCTATTTCATAGGGCAATGGCGACAGGGGGTCTGCCGAGCCATAGGGGGGCTGGGGGCGCAATAACCCGTCCTCTCTATCTACGTAAAACCTGGTGCTACTGTGTAGCGCATGGTCGGTTACAGAGAATCCAAATACAGCTTCAACGATCCAATGGATCAGTGGGAGCAGAACTTTCGCAATCAGAAGCCAAGCAACAAGCGTGTACTCAAGCAGGGATACATGGGACTTCTGAGGAGCATCTTTACTGGTGGCAGACAGTTGCCGGACACCGACCCGGACAGCTACAACTTCTGGAAGACCGTGCCCACCGTTCTTCCCTACGATGGACCGCCGTCTTCGAAGCCCGAGAAGAAAAAGAAAAAGTAATCGGCTTTTATCCTTGGGCTACTTTCTTAGCCCCCCCAAGTTCTGTTTTACGTCTGAACCCGTCTGTCTGAATACCGAAAGAAGACGACAATCATCGGTCCCCTTTTCAGGCCACTAATCCCATGCGGTCTGGCCATGCTGCCCCGGTAGTTGTTGTACGCGGGAGGAATGTAACCGTGTAGGGTCCGAATTCTTCTGGGTTGTGCCAGACACCGTAGCACGTCGTTTTGGAATTTGCAACACCCGAAAAAAGATCCGCCGGTATCAGACCCGGAGCGACAACCCGACGCTCGACGGGGACACCGGCGGACACTGGTAGTATATCACCTACATGCCAAAAGGCAAACGTCAAATCACGCCAGAGGACCGCGCCATCTTCTGGCAGGCAATGTCATCCGGCATCAACATGAAAGAAGCTGCTCGCATGGCGGGCATCTCTTATTCTTCGGCTACCAAATGGCTGGCCAAGTCCAAAGCCACCTCTGCAGAGCTTGACAAACAGAACCTGGAGTTCGGCAAACCAAGCGGCGGCAATGCCCTGAAGCGGGACCTGGCAGTCACCAAGGACCTGCCACCCGTGGTTCCCCCTGCACGATTGAACAAAGAAGCAGCCCGAGCCTTGGAGGACTTCGACTACTTCCGTATGCGCTACCTGGGCCGCGTGCCCAGTCCGTGGCAGGTGGATGCCGCATACAAGATCGTGGCCAAGCTCGACTCCCCGGACAAAGAGTTCATCGTCCTCAACTGCCCACCGGGTGCCGGCAAGTCCACCTTGTTCCACGACGTGGCCGTGTGGTGCATCGTGCGCAATCGCGCAATCCGCGTGATGATCGGCTCCATCTCCCAGACCCTGGCCAAGATGTATTCGCGTCGTATCCGCGAAACCCTGGAGCGCACGGTTCCAATGCAGCCCGACCCCGAGATGGTGCGCCGCGGACTGGCATTGAATGCCGAGGGGTGCTTGTCCTTGGACTACGGCAGGTTCAAGCCCACCAACGTCGGTGCCCTGTGGCGCGCCGAGGAATTCATCGTCGAGCAGTACGGAGCCGGGGGATTGGACAACAAAGAGCCAACCGTGTCTGCCTACGGAATCGAGTCCGAGTTCATCGGACACCGCGCCGACCTGTGCTTGTTTGACGACGTGGCATCCCCGGAGAACTCAAAAGAATCTGCTGCCCGCGACAAGTTGCTGGAGCGCTGGGACTCCATGGCCGAAGCTCGCGTGGAACCGGGTGGTGTGCTGGCGGTGATTGGCCAGCGACTGGGACCCCAGGATCTCTACGCACATTGTCTGGCAAAGGTGACTTACGAAGAGGACCCGGACGATTACGACGGCGAAGATGTTATCGAATACGCTAACAAAGAGCCGATCAAAAAGCACAAGTACGACCACATCGTCTATCGCGCCTACTACGAGGATCTCGACACCGGCCCCCAGTCACGTCGCACCCTTGCACCACCGTGGCCCAATGGCCCGCTGCTGGAGCCGTTCCGTTTGTCGTGGAAGGATTTGTCCTACGTCAAGCACAACTCGCCCAACAAGTTCGCGGTCGTGTATCAGCAAGAAGACATGGCCGAGGGTCATTACCTCATCGAACGCGTATGGGCCACCGGAGGCATGGGCAACGACGGCGTTCTGTATCCGGGATGCATAGACAACGACCGGCGCCCCGGCTACATCCCGATGAACATGGACCCACCAATTATTTCCATTTGTTCGGTCGACCCATCCCCCACCCAGTTCTGGGCAATCCAGTGGTGGCTGTATCAACCCAAGACCAACCTGCGATACCTGGTTGATTTGGAGCGGATCAAACTTACGGCTGAAGAACTACTTGGTTATGCCACGGCGACTGGCGAGTTCTACGGACTGATGGAGGAATGGCAGAACCGCTCATGGGATCTGGGCTATCCGATCTCGCATTGGATCGTGGAGATCAACGCCGCCCAACGCTTCTTGCTTGCCCACGACTTCGTTCGCAAGTGGCAGGCACGCCACCATTCCAATATCGTGCCCCACACCACGTCGCGAAACAAACTCGACGACAACCTTGGCGTTGAAGCACTGCTTCCCCCACTGTGGAGAGCAGGCTCGGTCCGATTGCCAACGATGCGCGACAACTGGAAAACCCTGGCGTTCATCGATGAGATGACATCGTGGAGCCGAGACAAAAAGCACGGCACCGACTTGGTGATGGCCCACTGGTTCTCCGAGCTTCACATGCCGCAGTTGTCTCCGCTCAAAGCGCCGCCGCGCCTTTGGCGTCCGTCTTGGATTTAATGTGTTATCGTAAGAGAAGTCATGGCCAAGAGGGACCCGTACAAGAACATCCAGAAGCGCTTTGTCCAGGCGCGTGCCGGTGACGTTGAATACGAGGACCTATCTCTTGAGGACCGCGAGCGATATCAGAGTCGCTTCAACATGCTATCTCAGACTGTTGAGGGTCGCACCAAGATTGCCAAGCGCGTATTGCCAACTGCCACCCCCGAGCAGCGTGCGCAACTAAAGCAGAGGATCAAACAGAATCTTCCATCTCGTGGCACCGGCCAAACGATTGACATGCCAGGTGAAGAAAAGTCTGAGCCACCCAAAGAGCCAACTCGCTTTGAGCGCATGGCACCAACGTCGTTTGACATTCGCAACATGCAAGCCGGATACCGTATGCAGGGTCAGGCAATTGAAGCAAGTCGAAAGACAGCAGCGCCTACATCTTCGGTAAAAGAAACCACAACCAAGTCCAAGGTCAGTTCTTCTGATCGCTATGGTAAGGGATTCTTTTCTGTCCCCAAAAATCCAGTTGCTGCTTTGAAAGAAGCCGGATCTGGATTGCTTGGACTTGCCACTGGAACCAGCGACATTGTTCAGCGCGGATACATCAACCCAGTAATCAACGTTGCTGCTCGCGGAGCAGACGTTATCAGTGGAAAGCCAAAGGATCAAAGGTTCAAGCCACTGCCGCAGTTGAGCAACAAGGAAATTGCAATCGAGTCCGCGCTCACCGTTGGTACTGCCGGAGCAGGAAAACTACTCAGCCCACTTCTGCGCCCAACTGGTGGTGCTCTTGGATCACTTGCCAAAGCACTTGGTGGACGCGCTCCGGGTGTGGGCGCAGCACTTGGAAACATCTCCCAGCGTCAAGCAAATCTTGCTGCCGTTCGCCAAGCATCGGCCTTGGCGCAGGCGGGGCGACAAGCAGTAACGGAAAGAGTTGCTGCGCTTGGCACCGACATTGGTACTGGCAAAGTTCCAAAGCCAAGCGGCGCAAAGTTCAAGGCACCAAAGGGTAGTTCTGTTGAGCGACCGCCTGCTCCAGGTTTGGCCAAGATTGAAGTTACACCCAAGGTCGCTAAGACTCCCAAAGTTGCTAAGACACCTAAAGTTGCCAAGACGCCAAAGGTTGCCGTTGTTCAAGAAACCACTCAGGCTGTTAAACCGCCAAAGGCTGCCAAGACGCCAAAGGCTGCCAAGACGCCAAAGGCTGCCGCTGCTCCCAAAGCACCAAAAAAGGAAATTGAAATTCCCGCAGAAGTTGACAATGCAATGGAAGCTTTTGAAATTCCAGATCTTCCAATTGTTGAATCGCTGCCTACCCCGAAGCAAACCAACAAAAAAGACGACATCCTTGACATCCTGAACAAGCCGCCGACCAGAAAAGAAATTGAAGCAGCGACGGAATACTACGAGCCAGGATTCAACGAAGCTTTTGGCGACATCGAAATGCCAGGTACGGATCGGGCATATGAGGAAATGGTTCGCGCTTCCGATGAAGCGCTTTCCAACATCCTGCCCAAGCCCAAGAAGCAGCCGACAAGAAAGGTTCCGCCGCTTATTGACAAGGCCGCGGCAACTGAAGAGTGGGTCAAAAAAGGTGGCAAAGCAAAGCCGACCAAGGTTCAGGAAATCAAGACACCCAAAGCAGCCAAGAAACCAAAGCGTCAAAAAAAAAATGAAATAGCCAGTTCGCCAACTGGTTCAATTGACGAACCATTTGACGCATTGGATCTGCAGATTGCCAAGGAATACCCGTACAGCAGCACGGCGCGTCGCGTGTACGCGGCACAGCGCAGCAAGCCAGTTATCAAAGCAACCGGTCAGCAGCCCATTCAGCCGCGCCCGGTAACTCAGCAAGCAAAGATTGAAGAATCGTTCTCCGACAAACTGCTTGCCCAATTCAAAGCAGAACCAAGAAAGCAGACTGGCCCGGACTGGACTCCGCGCAAAGTTACCAAGCTTCCCAAGGTTGAACCATACAGCGGACAAAAGGTAACTGGCGATCAGGCTGACAGCATCCTGTTCCGCGCCTTTGATAAAGGCAAGCGACCAAAGCGATCCGGAAGTGAATACGCAATTAGTCAACCAATGGACGTTGATATTGGAACTTCGCCAAGACTATTTCCAGAAACCAATATTCCGGCTGGTACCCAAAAGGATCTACAGAGGGAAATTCAGGAAACCATCGGCATTCCTGAAGCCAACATCCGTCAAGGTAAAGCAATCAACGTACGCTCGCGCCGCAAAACAAAGGGCAAACCCGGCGATATGGAAATGCCTACAGCAAAATCGCTTGCTGCCGAAGGCGAACCACGAACCGTTCCCACCGAAATTCCATCAACGGAAGTTGGACTCAGCTCCGAGCAACGTCGTTCAAAGTTCTATCGCGAGATGTTCCCGCAGGCACGATCAGCACGACAGGCCCGCAAGATGTACGAAGAGTCAATGGGTCGTCAGGACATCCTTACGACCATTCAGGAGTTTGGACCAACCGGAAGCCCGCAAGGTTCGGGTGCACCAAAACTGCCAATCACCACAACCGAAATACAAAAGCCAATCAAGTTTGAGAAAACCATCAATGCAAAGGGCGAAGTTATCAACAAGCCCGTGGCATTCAAGACGGAAACGGTTCCCGCGATGTGGACCACATCGTCCGGCAAGAAGCCAACACCGCTTGAAGACGTTGTTGAAATGCAATACCCCAGGGTCGATGCTGCAAAGGCCGAGGCTGGTCGCAAGTCACGAAAAGCAAGCACGCTAAAGTCGCAAGCAGAACAGGCATCAAGATTGCGCAACAGGGGACTTATTGGTGATGAGGCTCGCAAGAAAGCCGACGAGGTTGTCCGTGCGCAAAAAGAAGGAAAGCAGTTCCAAAAAGGAAACGAAATTGAACTCGCCAGAGAACTAACGGCTTTCTACGAAAGCTACATGAAGGAAGGATTTGAGCAGAAGCGATTTAGACAGCCACTGCCCGAAAAGCCCAAGCCCCCTAAAGCAAAGCGAAGCAAGAAGAACAAAAAGAAATGAAATCACTTGAAGAAATTGTCGAGCTATACCACCAGCGACGGCTCGCTGCTGGACCGGTACATGAGCAGATGCGCCGTGTGCGCGATCTGGCTAACGGCGATGTCGTTGTTCCTCTTAATGAGTTAGACAAAAACGCCAAGACAAACGTAGCCAACCTGTTGGTTCAGGGTTTGGATCAGATGTCAATGCGCGTTGCGTCAACGATGCCCACGCCATTCTTCCCGCCCGCCAAGGAAGGATCTGAGCGATCCAAGGGATACGCACGTCTTCGTCGCAAGGCAATGCTGTCGATGTGGGACGAGAACAAGATGAAGATCAAGCTCCGTCGTAGGGCGCGCCATCTCTTGGCATACTCCACAAGCGCCGTGTATCTGCGCCCCAACTTCAGGACACTAACCCCGCAGTGGACGGTGCGCAATCCCCTCGACACCTTTGCTGCACCAATGGACGATCCGGATCAGTTTGTACCGGACAATTGCTTGTTTACCTACAAGACCTCGGCAACGTGGTTGCTACAGAACTACGGAGAACTCGTAGCCAATCAGCTCCGCTTTGGACAAGTCAATAGCGATGCCAGATACACGATGCTGGAATACACCGACTCTGATTCAATTCAACTCGTTGTTCTTGGCGCAGAAGACAATCCGGAACTGAGCGCATCCGAGCGTGCGGGTCTTGAAGCCATCATGCTCGAAGCCATTCCAAACCGCACCGGCAGGCCGCTAGCGGTGATTGCCAACCGCATTACTTTGGACAAGCCACGCGGTCAATTCGACGGCGTACTCGGCATGTACTACACGCGTGCGCGCCTACAAGCACTGACCGAGATTGCCATTGAGCGCGGCATCTTCCCCGAAGAATATCTCATTGCACGTTCCGGCGAAAACCCAGAGATCCTGCAACTTGCCGACGGCAAGTCTGGCGTGCTCGGTGTCGTTAAGGGTGGCGACATTCAACAGTTGCAGTTAAATCCCGGTTACAAAACCGACACTGCACTGGATCGACTTGAGCGACAAGAGCGCTTAGAGGGAGCCATTCCCGCCGAGTTTGGCGGTGAGTCCGCGACCAACATTCGAACCGGTCGACGCGGCGAAGCAGTGCTTTCAGCAACTGTTGACTATAGGGTTCAGGAAGCTCAAACATTGTTCGAGCAATCAATTCTAGAAGAAGACAAGATTGCCATTGCAATGGAGCTTGCCTACTGGGGCAACACCACCAAGACCTTCTTCTTGCCGTCGCGCAAAGCCACGGCTCAAGAGGCTTACACCCCGGAAAAGATTTGGGAGACCGACTTCCACTACGTGGCTTATTCGGCTGCCGGTTCCGATGTCAACTCACTCATCATTGGACTTGGCCAGCGTCTTGGCGTGGGCATGATGAGCAAGGAATCAGCACGCGAAGCAGACCCACTCATTGCAGACCCAGAGCTTGAGCACGACCGAATCATTGCCGAAGGTGTTGAGTCCGCGCTGTTGTCCAGCATTCAGCAGCAGGCAGCCAACCCACAGGGTCCATACCAACCGGACGACCTTGCGTATTTGACCTTCCTGGTCATGGAACAAGACCAGAGTTTGTACGAAGCAGTTAGACTTACCGACGAGCGCGCTCGTGAACGTCAAGCACAGATGATGCCAATGGGTGCGCCAGAGACCATGCCTGGTCTAGCAATGCCAGGTATGGGAGCAGAAGCACCAGTCGAGGGTGGCGGAGCGCCACCGCTAGACGCATTACTGGCACAATTGGGGGGTTAAATGGCAGAGCAAGCCAAGGGTCAGAGAACTGACCTGAACATGCCGCAGGCAAAAGTAAGAAAGATGGTTGCCAAGAATCAAACGTACGGCAAAGCAACTGAACAATTGCAAAGCCAAAGCATGGTTCCAATGGGTGCCGGACCAACCCAGGTACAGGCTGCACAGGTTGCACGCCCACGACCCGGTGGTTCGCCATTTAATCGCCCTACTGATCGCCCAACGGAACCGATTACAGCCGGTGCTCCGTTTGGTGATGGCGTTGGGCCAATGGCTGCCGGTGTGCCGATGTACAACCCGCGAGATGCGGCCATTAACGAAATTCGAATGATTGCAGACATTGACCAAAATGAGGATTTGCAGAACCTGCTATCGCGCTGGATGTCGTAATGGACGACACAAGAAACTTCACAATCAGTGAGTACAACCAGATTGCTGGTCAGCAGATGCAGGCCCCATCTGGCCCATCCGTAGTCCCGCAGAAACTGGAATCAATTGTTCGCAGGTATCCGTGGCTGAATCCAGAAACGGCCATGTCGCTTGCGCGCTACAACGCCTCCGATCAAGCAATCGATCTCGTTGGTCAGCAATCAGCAATGCGGGAACTCAACACCTACGAACAAAAGAAGAACACGCAGGGCGATGTTGTTGCTCCACTGCGTTATGTGTTCGATGGTTTGGGCTGGGCCAAGAAGGGAACACAAGCCGCCGTTGATTTTATTCTGCCGGAGTTTGGCGAGACCGCACTCAAGTACGTTGCTTCCCCATTGGCAAAAGCGGGACAAAGAGTTCAAACAGTTACCAAGGGTGCCGTTCGTTGGATTTCTGCTGCGGCTGACATTGTTCCGGAAACAGTTCAAAACGTAGCGTCAATGGCGGTTGGATCTTCCAACTACGACTTGATGGGGTTGTGGGAATCCACGTCCCTTGCAGTCATGCTGGAAAATTTCCAAGAAACAGGCTCTGGATATTTCATGAGCCAAACCCTTCGCGAAGAACAAGCCAAGCGCGCACGCGCATTTCGCGGAACCATCTACTCCAATGCATTTACGATTGGTCGTGGATTGACCAGCTTTGCTGGAGAAAACTCACTTGCCTACAAGTACGCATCTGGGGTTATTGACGCCGCCGTACTGCTTGCTGTTCCCGACCCAACCAAGTATGTGGCTAGGGGTATTTATGCGATGGGTCAGGGAACAAAGATTGCTGGCGGCGTATTGCGGCAACTCAGTCTTGGCGAAGACATCAACAAAGCGTTAAAGGCTGGCGGGGGAATCAGGGGACTGGTGCCCACGCTTTCCGCAGAAGATGCCAGGGTAATCAAGAAAGCAATCCGCGCACAAACCAAGGACCTGCAATCCGAGGCTGGTCTAATTCGAGACATTGCTGGACAAAGCGTTGACGGTTCCAAGTTTGTGCAGTTCATGAAGAACAATCCTCTGGCAATTCGTTTGATTGACAGATTGGTTGAGGAGGACAGCGCCAAGGTAATCCTGGACGACATCTTCCGCTATGAGATTTCCAACGAAGCAGCGGGGGCTTTGGCAAAAGCAAAGACCCCAGATCAAGTTATTGCTGCCCTGACCGAGCCTTTCACCCTGGGCGAAAACACGCTCAATGCAAACATCGGTCGTTACCGCGTCAATCAACCATTGAAATTTATTCGTCAAAGCCGTTTCTTTACGGACATGCCAAAGCAAACAATTGTTACCGATTCCGACGATCCACTGGAAAACGTTCAGTCGGTTCGCAACATGATTCTGAGTATGCGTACGGCTGGCGTGGACGAAGAAAAGATTGGCAAGTGGGCAGACAAAGCAATCATCTCATTCTCCAAAACGAGGGGTGGAACCAAGGGGGCACGAAAAGAATCGTTGATGGAATACGACTCAGCCATCACGGAAATTCTTCGGGCCAACAAGATCGAAGACAAAATTATTGACAAGGTTCTGGAGAACGCAAGTGCTGGTTTGACCAGGATGCGAAAGTACTACGCGGATCGCATGGGTGTTGAAACCGACCATGGCCATCTAAGAATGGTGATGGAGATTCTTGGCGACAACATCAACGACAAGGTTCTTGCCGAAACCATTGAGCGCACTCTGACCCTCGGGGATGAGATTGCTTTTGCCGGACCAGCGACAATCAGCCAAATGCTGTCTCGCG
>Ga0208161_1002125_pt1 | contig 10172 bp, 20 predicted proteins | sample CB_VirMetaG_3_FD_184538 | JGI IMG/M metagenome (GOLD analysis project Ga0208161, IMG submission 184538) | Freshwater to marine saline gradient viral communities from Chesapeake Bay - CB_1508_1S Viral MetaG (SPAdes) (version 4) | ecosystem: Environmental > Aquatic > Marine > Coastal | place: USA... | reverse complement strand
TAATACCAAGTCGATTGCCACCCTAATTCTGGTTTGCTAGGGTATTGAGCACATTTTTGAACTCGTTTTTCTGGAACTACTGCGGGTTGTTCTGTTGGGCGTCCTCTATTTTCTGCCATTATCTATTGTTTTTTGATATAAAATCTCCTTCATCATATGATTTTAAAATATGACATTGTTTACATAATAGTTGGTAATTTGATGGTTGTTCACCTTCTGGGGTATGTTTAATATCCGAGATTATATGGTCAACATCAAATAACCCTGCTAATTCATTTGTTGGTCTATTAGGATGAAATACTCTAGCATCATAACCACAACTTTCACATTGTAATTCATCTTTGGTAATTTTCTCAACCTTATACATTAACCAAGGACGAACTGGAGCATTTGAAGCATATTTTTTATACTGAATATGGGTAGGGCAATAAACGTATTTTTGGGTTTTATTGTAGAACTCAGTTTCGTTATTACACCAACTTACCTTACACATTTGCTTTTACTTCTTTAATATGTTTACACTCACGATCTTTGGCTCTCCAAACACCAGGGCAATTACAAGTATATTTTACACCAACTTGACGTACTTTATAAAAACTACCTGGATCACTGCTTGATTCAAATAACCATTCATTTTTCTGGGGTTCAACTGGTTTAATTTTAGGTTTAATCCAGTTAATATCATTTAAAGTAGTTTCAGGTACTACTTTCTGCCAAGTAGGTACAATATATTTTTGACCATCTTGACCAATAAATAAACTAGGAGGGAGTAATGGGTGTTCGTAAGTGTATTTAAATACTCTAACATTAACAAAACTTCCTAAACCTTTTGGGTTAAAACCAAATGGTTGTCCATCAGGGCGATAAATAATACGAGTTCTTAAATTACCGTACTTGTTTGTATTTGTAAATTCCCAAAGCATAACCTTTATTTCTTATAGGGTAAATATACGAACGGATTTTTAGGAAGCCAAATCTTTTCTGTAGTTTTTTGGGTCAAAGTATTCGTGATAAATTATCCCCCCTTCACTTTGGTAAAAATTAACCCAGTTATGAGGAATAGAACCAATCCATAACTCACATCCCATTCTATTATCTCGTTCTTTCATATCTGGGAGTTGAGATAAGTGAGTTGTTTTTGACCACCAAAAATTACCAGCATAAAAATATTTAAAGGGATTTCCTTGCCAATCAACATATAAACAACCTGCTGTATCTATATCATCTTGAGATACAGCTTCAACACATTCTTTCCACAACTCGATATTAAAATATTCCATTATGTGTCTCCATGATTCAATGTTTTTGTAATCAAGGTTTTCTAAATGGGATTGATGACTTTGAATAGAAGTAATACCCTTAGTGTGGTAATATAAAACATTGGCATCAGGATAACTTTTAATAATTTCTTGAAGTAAAATCATTGTTTGTTTCTCACCATCATTCATGGGGTGAATCACTATTCTGATTTTATCTTTAGTATCCCAAGATTTTACTAAATTAATAAATTTAAATAATTGGAATTGGTCATGAGCATAAGCCCCATAATAAATCTCAGTGGCACTGTAATATAACCCACTATTGACTAATTTAGATAATTGTTCTTCTACAATCTCAAACCAATTGTAGTTAATATAATTGTGAGCAAATACTAATATTGGTTTCATTCTGGAACTACTACACCTCGTTTAGATACTACTTCTGCTGCTTTTTCATTAGCCCACCATATGGCTTCTTCTATATCTTTATGTCTAAAATATTCAAGGATAAAGGTTGCTGTAAATGTATCTCCAGCACCTGAAACATCAATTGTATCTTGTGGTTTGGGGGATTCAAATATTACATTTTGGTATTCAGCACCTCGTTTACCTAATGTAGTAATAATGTTATCAGTAGTTAAATCAGGATTATTTAAACGTTCTGATTCATTTAATTTTACAAAGGTAAAATGCTTAGTTATATCATTAGTTAGCTTTCGTTTGCTATCTAAAATAGATAATTTAGATTTACGACCAATTTCTTTTAAATCACCGTTAGATAAAAACCCTTTATCATAATCGCTTACAATTACAATATCAGATTGACCTATCATAATGTCATAATCTAAAGTCCATCTAAATGGGGTAATTTTGTCTTCACCCTCGTCTACTCGAAGAAATATATGATTTGATTTTTCTTCTACATAGCGAGTTTTAGTAATAGATTCACGTTGACCCAAAGACATAGTATAAGAATTTGGGGATAATGCTTTAATATTAGCTAAGGTATTACCCGCCATACCTTGGTTTGTAGTTGTTCTAATGGGATTTAAAATAGGAACCGGTGCCTCTGGTGATAAGCGGTTTACTTTACAATATATAAACTTATCAACACAATTCTCGCCAATTATTAATACCTTCATGATTACCTTCTTTTATAAGTTGTAAATCAATAGTTAAAGCAACACAAAGTTTTTCCAAAGATTCCCAATCATAAGTTGCTATTTCAACCAATAATTCATCAGGAATACTAAGGAAAAACTCTATTGAACCTTGTTTAACCCCCATAGTTGCTGTTCATCCAGTCAGGGGCAGGTTGTTTTTTCTTCTTACGTAGAATAGAATATTTGGTTTTAGCCCATTGATACCAATCTTGAAAGGCATCGTACGTCTGTCGAGCAGAATTTTTACTCATAACTTAATTTAATTTTGGTTAAATATTAATTTGACGATAATTTACTAAGAACTTCTCGATTCTCCAACATACGTTTGATAAATTTTAGCTGAGATTTCCTAGATTTAGATTTAGGATTAGATCCTAAACGTTTTTTTATTGATCTTGCCATTAGCGTCCTTGACCTCTATAAGGTTTTTTATAATTAGTTGCGTTTTTGTTTTTGCTGGTTTTAGTTACAGCGTGGACACCTTTGTTGTTTTTTTTAGGTTTTTCCTTAAAGATACTAGCAGTTTGTGATTTTAATTTAGCGGCCATTTAACTTTTAAAATTAATATATAAACATTGAATAAAAAACTCAATAATACATATTAAAATAGGTCCTTAAGGTTTTCTCTTTCTATAATTTGTTTTAAGTTATATGAATATTGACCCGCTTCAGCATATGAGGCATCTAATGCTTGATAATATTCATCTTCATTGTTTACTCGACCCAAATAACGGCACTGGTAAAAGGCATAATCATAAACGCTTTCTTTCCAGTTATCATAATAAGCATGGTTTAATTGAGTACCTTTAGCGGTTTTTACCCGACGCCGAGCTTCTTTCATACCAAACAAATTATGATTGGTTTTAAAAATAGTACTTGAGTAATGTCCTGTTTCAAGAATTGATTGAGCTAATACTATATGAGGATACTTTACATTAAGTTCCTTAAGCATTACTACTAATTCTTCCTGTGAAAATGATTGTTCTTCAGGGTTTAAAATAACTAATTCCTTTTCAAATGGAGTTGGGTTACAAACTAAACCTCGATTAAGTCCTACTATATAAGAAGCAAAACTAGAAATTAGAGAAATTAAAATAACAATGGTTAGAGTTTTAGGACACTTTTCGAATACAAGCTCCTTTTTGTTAAATCTGTAAAACATAACTTATTTATTTTGATTTTAAATATTCAATAGCTTTTACGATTTTACTACACGTTTCATATGCTTCGTTTACTTCATGAATTTTTAGATTTTTTTCTAAACTTTCAAGCATATCTTCTCTACTAATAGTGATATCGTATACTGTTTGTTCTTCTAATACATTAATTTCTAAAATGTGAACGTGTTTTTTTCTACCTTTAAGATTACTTAAAATACTTTTAACAATGGCTGAACTGATTTCAAAATTGTTTTCTTGCATTAGGGTTTCAAAGTCTTCTTGGGTCTGTACTGTAATTGTATGTGCCATGTTAAAATAAGTCTAAAAATCCTTTATCTATTTTCTTTTCCCTTAATTTATCCATTTTTTCTTGGTCTTCCAACATTTTGGTAGCAAGTCTTTCAAGATGTTTTTCCTTTGTTTTATCAAAGTCTTTAGTTATAGCATCATGGCGCTTTTTCTTTCTTAGTAAGGGGGCTCTTCTAGGTTTTTTCATCGTCTTGCTACTATATCAAATTCATCATCATCGATATCATCTAAACCTAGTTCCTTAAGGCGTTGTAAATGGTAGTCGTCAACATCCCAATCTACTTGACCTTGATTTACTGGTTTGTGGTCTTCAATGCCTTCAATTTGTTTATTGTTGAATATATCACCAATAGAGAGGAAGTAACAATTATAACAGTAAAATTCTATATTTTCTTTTCTATAGTTTTTTTTATTGTTATCTTTAAAATGCAACAATAGAGGTATTTTATAATCTAATACTCTACGTTCGTTGAAACCACAATTGGAGCATTCCTCTAATAAATATCCCTCACTTACAAGTCTGTATTTTATTTTTTCAGGAGAAAATGAAGAAATATCTACTCTACCTTCTATAATATCTAATAAAGCAGGTTCTTTTCCAGAGTTACTTAAAAACTTTGGGATCCCCTTACCAGATTGGTTTAAATGTTGTTCAAATAAATTAGCATATCCTTCTTCGGTTGCATCATAAATCTTAGCCCATTTTTTATAATGAATATAAGATACATTTAGCCATCTAGCAGCGGCCCTATTACTTAAAGTTTGGGACATTGCTGCTAAAATTTGTTCCTTAGAAAGTGGTTTTGCTAAAGGCATATTAATTATCCTCTATAATAATAAATGGACCTTGAAGATTTCGGTCATCATCATCATAATTTTGCATTTCAGCTTTAGTAGATGATTTGTTTGTTTTTTTCATTCGGCCTGTTGATTGTTCATAGGCCTCAAATTCATCTTGTTCTAGAAACACCATATCAACCCATGTATCATCTTTTTCTACATTACCATGCAGAACAGGGATACCACGCTTCATTCCTGTTTGGGAACAAGCTACACAAGTTACAGTGTTTGGAAGAATTTTCACGCGCATAGGGTGGATTTCTTCACCACATCCTTTACAATACTTTGCCATACTAGGGGAGTCAATTGTTACAGAATACATATTAATAACCTTTTTTTTATAACTTTTTAATAAATTTAAATAACTCTTTTGAATTTTTTATTTCATGTTCAACTTCATCTTCAGTGACAATTACAGCTAATTCACCATCTTCTAAAATACGCTCATAAACCCACCAAGCAATAATTTCGGCTTTCATTTCACCATAAGCCATAACAAAAAGTCCTTCAATCATCTGATAAAAATGAGAATCATACTCACCCATATCTATTTGATATTCGTCAAACATTTTATTACCTCGTTGCCATGTTTTATCCCATAAATCTACGATTTTACAGAACATTTCTAGTTCTTTTTTAGCACGAGTTTTAGTAGATTCAGACATATCTACATTAGCACCTACAATTTCTTGCAATTGCTTTAAGATTGGGTTTTGATTCTGCTCCATTATCTACTTACTGAAAATACTGAAAGGAATGTTTTTAAATCCATTTGTTTTACTTGGGCAAAACTTTGAGCAGCCTCTAATCGAGACCAAGAACGAGTACTCATAATGGGTTCTTGGGTCTTGTCATTCTTTGAGTAGAAGTAATATTTTTTCATTATTTTAAAACTTTTGGGTAAATATACGAATGGAAATTTAAGAAACCAAATTTAATTCAAAAATACTTTGTTCTGGGTTTTGGAAATGGCATACTCCCTGAATCATAATGTTTTTGTGTGAAGGGTCCCCAATATGGTTTAATTTTACTAAATCAAACAATTGTTGGTATAATTGTCCTGAATTTAGTAAATGGTATTTGGATAGTTTATTTCTATTAACACATTCTGCTAAAAATTCTTCACAAGACCACCCTTTAATATATTCCCAAGGTTTATTATTATAATTAGGAATAGTTTTAATTATACTATAAGTTTCACTTAGGTATTCTTTATTAGTTAAATAATCCGTTTTAGATACATTTATAAAATAAAAATTTGTTTGAGGGGTGAAATGGTTATTATCTAATTGCTCTAAATCAAACCCATTTAAATAAATTGTTTCAAATGAAAAACCATTTAAATAATAAAAATCAGCTTTTTTAATAGGCCATTCAAATAATTTATTTGTTAAAATAATATCATTTGCCCCTTTACACAACCATTCTATATCATTTTCTTTACAATAATCAAATACCCTATTATCTAAATCAGCAGTACCAAAATTATGACCACGATTTACAGGTGAATCCAATATAACACACTCTGGTAGGTATTTTTTCCAAACTTGAGTGTTTTGGGCTTGTAAATCACCTGAGTAATTTGTGGCTACAATAACTTGTTTAAATTCTTTTAGTACTTCTAAGTTATAGCTAATATATTGTTCTAACCTAATAAGATCAGTCTCATCAGCTATATAACCTATAGTACCATAAACAGACTTATTGATAAGTTGTTTTAAATTCATTAGTATACAAAGTTAGGATAATTTTTTAACAAATCAATAAAATCCTCAGAAAATTCTGATTCTAAGGGTACAATAGAAAAATTCATCTCAGGTCTATTAAAAATATCTTTACCTGTTTTTAAACTTTGTTCAATATTCTCATCACAATAAAATTCTTCCTTATTATATTCTGTGTGAGAAATAGATTGGATTTTGGTTCTGATAATTTCTTTACCTCCTAAATAAGAAAAATGCCATCCAGTTTTTACTAAAGGTAAACTTGATCTTATATCTCTTAATTGTTGGAGATTTTCTAATTGAGATAGTAGTTGACCATTAATAATAGAAGTACCTAACCATTGTTTATCTCTAGGACCCATACTTTTATTATTAACATAGTAGTAATAGAAATCCATAACGCAAGTTGAAGGAACTTGAACAGATTTTATATAATCAGGGTTAGGTATTTCATCTAAATCTCCTAATAAAATTATATCATCATTTGAGACTTTATCTAAACCATAAATGAGTGCTGAGCGTTGTTGGTATTCAAATTGCCAGGCAGCCGAGGTTGGGGTGTAAGTTGTATCTTTTTTGGAAAAATCTAATCCTGAATCATCTAATATAATTGGAAGATAAATAATTTTGTCTTCCCATTTTTTAAATCGAGATAAGTTTTCTTCGAAAGTATAACTTTTAGGTTGATTTGTAAATGTTTTATTGGCTTCACAAATAACAAACTTGTCTACAACTTTATCTAAAAGATTTAATCTAAATTCTAATAAATCTAATTCATCTCTTAATGTAAAACAATCGTAAACCATATTATTGACCGAATTTTTTTAAATCCTCATGTTTAAATAACCCCTCACCATGAGCCACCTTATAATCTTGTCTTGCCCACCAACCACTAATACTAGGTTCTAAAAGTAAATCTTTAGGATTTATAAACTGTTCAAGAACCTCAACACAAAATTTATTATTTAATAAAATAGGATTATTTGTCCAATTCCCCCATCTACTTGTAGTAACAAAATATTCACCCTGTTTTTGAATTTTATCTGGAAAGTCTAATTCTGGGTTGTTTAACCAATGAATAGAATCTAGTAAATGAGGAGAAACTAAATCCATACTACTATCATAATGATTTAATTCATTACCTTGATATGGTTTTTGAGTATATAAAGGATAACCAGGTTGTTGTCTATGTCTATATTTTACTACATGAAACCCTTTATTAATTAATTCTAATCCTGAGGATAACCTATTATAGGTTGTTTTTTTATTTTCAATTAATTTCCAATCATGTTCTAAAAATAAGATATTATCTGTTTGGGCATTTTTAGATAATTCAATAAATGCTCTACCAATACCAATATTATCAGAACTTTCAATATAGTTAACTCCAAAATGATTGGCTATTGTTTTGTCTTCATCACTTATTTCTTGGAAAAAAATAGTAACGTCATTTACTATCTCTAATAAACCATTAAGATAATATGAGTGGAGAGTATTAACTAAAGTTTGACCAGATTTCCAAGCTAATATTCCTATTGAAATTGGAAGTTTATTCATAATTTGTTTTTATGTGGTTAAATACAACTTCCATTAGGGGTTTTTTATTACCATGACCTCCTAATTTAGGCCCTGTAAAATGCCAAACATAAGAATCATTCAAAAAAGATAAGTCATCATATCTAACCATTACCATATTATTCCATTCATTTCCTAAATGTTCAATATCTAAAGATAAATCATATGCTAATATATTAACTGGGGTTTGTTCACAAGCATTAGGTCCAGTAGGGCCATTTTTATAGAAAGAGGCCCAGTATTCATAATATAAAGGCATTTTATCTTTTATTTTAAAGTAACTATCTCTATTTAATAAAACAAACCCAGTATTAAAATAATCTTGTGGTGGGGTAGTAATATTAGAATTAATACCAACCCATTGATTTAAATGAAATCTTCCAGTATGTGCACCCCCAGCATCTCTTACAACATTTATATCGTTTTTAAAATTATCAAATATATTGGGGGCATCCCACCTAATCATAGTGTCACAATCAACAAATAATATATTATCAAAATCTTTATCAATTAATTGTTTATCAAACCAAGGTTCCCAACATCCATTCCCCCAATCCTCAAAATCGTATTGGATAGATTTATTAGCTACTATTAATTCAATATTATGTTTTTTACAATAAAATTCCCAAGTTTTAATACCATATGGTAAGTCTTTATCAAAATTATTATATGCCGGGATGAATATTAGGTTTTTCATTTTATAAAAATACTTCTTTAAATTTATTCATAACTTTTTTAGGGGTGAATTCTGTGTAGCAATTATATCCTTTAATTGATGAATCCATGTGTAATAAAATTTCATACAATTCATTATAATTGGTATAATAAAACCCTTTATCACCTAAAATACTTATATGATTTCGCTCTGGGGAATTGAGGTATGTAATAATGGGTTTTTCAAATAGAGAAAATTCAGCAATTGTTAAGCCAAATGTTTCACCTCGTTCACGGGCATGAATCATGGCATCACAAGTGTTTATAAATGCCACTTTTTCATCTAAATCATAAGTACCATCTATGAAATAGATATTAGGAACATTTGTAAACGGAGTACAATTCATAAACAAAAATACAATATCATCTCGTTTTTGGGCTATATCGATTACTGCTTGTTTAGCAAATGGTATTTCAAAATTATCTCCACCATACCAACCAATAACTGTTTTATCTGCTAAATCAAAAGCATCCCTATAATTTAGATTATGTTTTGGCAAATCTACCATATAGGGGACATGGGGTAATTTACCCCCTGACATTTCTGATGATAGCCATTCAGATATATAAGCATACACATCCCCATGGGGTTCATTATGTTTAAAAACAGCATGAACTAAATTTTTAGCATTTCTAACTATTTTGCCATCATTAAATCCGGCCTTTTGGATATAAAAAGCATCTACTTTTTCTTGTTCAATAATATTTTCAACTTCAGAAAAATTATGATATAAGTAAACAGGAAATTGTGCTTTAAATTTGTCTAACGTTGTCAAATCCGCATTAGCATCCGAAATAATGATAGACTCATTGCCTAAAATATCTCGGTTACCTAATGCGTAATCATACAAAGATACCTCTGTACCTCTGATTCCTAATTGGTTACTATGGAATGCTATTTTCAAAGCGTTAAGTAATAATTGTTTTGACGTTCTTGACGGGCAATATCCTTGTGATGATGAATACAAATTTCAGGGATATTTGGAAACATCCCAAAAAATGAATGCCCTGTAATTTTTTCATGAACTTTGTTTTGCCATTTCACAACCCCATCATTCTTGTAAACACGTTGTTGATAGTCTGGAAAATTAACCCATCCATTTTCGTTTACATTCCATCTCCATTTCTGAATATGTTCTTGGGTTAGTCCCTCAACAGTATTAATTCTAGGAATTAAAAATAAGTGCATTTCAGGGTTTAGTTCAATAGATTTTTTAACATATTCTAGAAATAATTTAGTTACCATTTCATCAGCATCTAATTGAACAATCCAATCTCCATCACATAATGAAGTTAAATGGTTTTTCATATTAGCAAAATGTCCATCAAATTCATAAGGGTACCATCTAAATAATGATTTTTCAACATTCATTTTACGAAGGTAGGTTTCAACTTGTTTATCTCCATTTTTAGAGTCCCATAAAACTA
>Ga0208161_1002124_pt1 | contig 10177 bp, 5 predicted proteins | sample CB_VirMetaG_3_FD_184538 | JGI IMG/M metagenome (GOLD analysis project Ga0208161, IMG submission 184538) | Freshwater to marine saline gradient viral communities from Chesapeake Bay - CB_1508_1S Viral MetaG (SPAdes) (version 4) | ecosystem: Environmental > Aquatic > Marine > Coastal | place: USA... | reverse complement strand
ATGCACACCCTGAGATACCGTCATCTTATGGGGTAATTCAGTATATTGGACGTGAATAAAGGTTTATACGTAACACAAATCATGATATTATACAACTTATATTATAGGAACTTATTATGGGTATAGGTAGAGTCTTAGGGGCAGCTGCTCCAATAGCCGCAGGATACTTTGCAGGTCCAGCTGGTTTTGCAGGTTTAACAGGTACAGGTGCCGCGATTGCTGCAGGTGCATTGACTGGTGCAGGTATTGCTGCATTATCAGGAGAAGACGCACTTATGGGCGGTATTACTGGTGGCCTAGGTGGTATGACTGGTGGTGGTCTACAATCAGCTATACAAAACGCAAGTATAGCTCCTGGAATGACTACAGGACAATTAAATAAAGAACTTATAAGCCCTTATACTCAAACTGGAGGATCACTTGCAGGTAAAGGAGTAGGTCAAGCTTCAACTATGACTGCGGCTGATGCTACTTCTGGGTTAGCAACTGGTGGTGGTTATAATCCTGTTACAGGAAGTTTTGGTAGTCCAACCGCAACGGATATAGCTTATACTGGACAAACTTCTGCTTTAGAGCCTGTACAAAATGCATTAAATAGATCAACAGTTACGCCTAGCATATCTGATGTAGCAAGAGAATTTGGTGGTGGTAGTGAAGCCATGGGTTATGGCAAAATGGGTCTTGCTGGACTAGGCGTCGCTGGCGGAGCAGGGGCATTTGATCCTGAACCTATTAAATTAGGTGATAGCAAAGATAAATATGACCCTACTCGTAGACTTAATTTAAATATGGATACAGGCATTGATGAAGCTTTAAGACGTGATACAGGACTTAGATTGATTGCTCAAGGTGGACATATTAAAAAATACCAAATGGGCGGTATAGCGGGATTAGGACAACCTGCGGCTCCTCCACCACAATATGGTATTATTGATGTAGGTGGTAAATTTGTAAAAACAAGCGATAAACCAGGCCCTGGTTTAATTAGTGACGCAGATTTTAAAGAACAATACCAAACTACTACAACCGCTCAAAAGAATGAACAAGGCGGTGGCGGTGGCGGTGGTATGGACCCGAACTTAGCTTCAGGTGGACAAGGTGCTGATGATAAAGGAATGAATCCAGGAGCACTTTCTGCATTAGCCGCAGGGTTTGCTCAACAACAAATGAATCCTCCAACTAAGGATCAGACATTAGGTTTATCATCACTAGCTGGTGGCGGATATTTAGAAACAGGTGGTGAAGTAGGTGATGGTATGTCTGATGAAATAGAAGCTACAATTGAAGGTGAACAAGAAGCTCGTTTGTCAGATGGTGAATTTGTAGTCCCTGCAGATGTAGTCAGCCATTTAGGTAATGGTTCATCTGATGCAGGGGCAAAAAGACTATATGAAATGATGGACAAGATTCGTATGGCAAGAACAGGAACTAAAAAACAAGGTAAGGAAATTAACCCAGAAAGGTATATGCCGGCTTAATGCAAGTGACTTGGGTGCCTACAGAACATATTGAGTTCGTATGGCCAAACATAAGAGAATATATGATAGGCGCTGCAGAATATACATTTGGTAGATTTACAGCGGCAGATATAAAAAGTGAACTGTTAAGAAAACAGGGCGAACAACAATTATGGGTTGCCTTTGAGGACAAAGATAATTTTTACGGAGCGGTAGTAACAGAAGTCTATCAGTATCCGCAGATGCGTGCATTAATTATGCACTTTACAGGAGGCAAACAGCTTCCTAAATGGAAAACACCAATGCTCAAAATATTACAACAGTTTGCTGCTGATAATGAGTGTGATGCAATAGAATCATATGGCAGACCAGGATGGGCAAAAGTATTTAAAAAAGATGGATATGAACAAAGATTCATATTTTACGAATTACCTGTGGAGTAAATAACTATGTGGTTACATAAAATTTTTTGGAATATATGTACTGGTTTTACCGAATACCTTACATTCTATAAAGGTAAAGGTGGCGGTGGTGGTGGTCCGCAAACCACAACATCATATTCTACTAACTTACCTGAATATGCTAAACCTTTCTATGAAGAACTTTTAAAACAATCTGGTAAACAAATTTATGAAACTGATTCTTCAGGTGCAGTTACAGGTATTAAACAATATCAACCTTACACTGGATCTCGATTAGCTCAATTTACTCCTGATCAACAACAAGTACAACAAGAAGCACTAGGTATGACCACGCCTGGTGGGTTTCAGACCGCTGCAGGCACATTAGGGACTGTAGGTTCACAAGCAGGCACTGCATCGCAAGCAGGTTTAACAAGAGCATTTGGATATTCACCAACAACATATACTCCACAAACTGCTACAACAGGTACATTTGATACAGCAGCGGCTCAACAATACATGGACCCCTATACTCAATCCGTGGTTGATGTCCAAAAACGTGAAGCTCAAAGACAAGCAAATATACAAAAACAAGCAGGGGCTATGGGGGCTATCAATCGAGGTACTTTTGGAGGGGCTCGACAAGCATTAATGCAAACTGAGCAAGACCGTGCAACTCAAGACTTATTAAATAAGATACAAGCTGAAGGTGGCTCACAAGCATTCCAACAAGCACAACAAGCGTTTCAAGCTGATCAAGCAAGAGGGTTGCAAGCGCAACAAGCTAATATATCTGCTGGATTACAAGCGGCTGAATTAGGTCAACAAGGTCAACAGTTTAGTGCTGGACTAGGTAAAGATGTAGGATTAGCTGGCTTACAAACAGGTCTTGAAACAGCTAAAGCAACTGGAGCATTAAGTGCTACAGAACAAATGGCTAACTTAGAAAGATTAAAAGCACAAGCTGCAACTGCAGGTGAAAAACAAGCACTCGAACAAGAACAACTTAATTTAGCTTATCAACAGTTCCAAGAAGAACAAGATTATCAACGTAGATTACTTGAATATCAATCAAATATTCTTCGTGGTAACGCTGCAGCTTTAGGATCAACACAAGTACAATATGCTCCAGCTCCAAGCTTAGCCTCACAAATTGGAGGTTTAGGATTAGCTGGATTGGGACTATACAATATTTTAGGTAATAAGGCTTAATTATGAACATTATCCAGATACAAGACAGACTTAAAGGTATGCCTAAAGAGGCGATTATTCAGTATGTACAAAATCCTACTGGTGAAGTTCCTACATACTTAGCATTAGGTGAATTACAACGCCGTAAAACTGTAGAAGATAAATATAACGCAATGAAAGAGCCGCCGGGTTCTGTAGCTGAACAAATCGTTCAAGAGAATATGCCTACCGGTTTAGCTTCTATGCCAACTCAAGATGTTATGCCACCACAGTCTGGTGTAGGAGCTCCTCAACCTCAGCCTCAACCTACTCCTGATATGATGGCATCAAGTGGGATTGGTGCATTACCTGCAGGTAACGTAGGTCAAAACTATGCGGGAGGTGGTATCGTTGCCTTTGAAGAAGGCGGTGAAGTAGAAGATAACTATGGATTAAAAGAGTTTGGTGAAGACGTTGCAGTTGACGCAGCACTTATGAAACTACTTGGTCCAGCAGGAATGTTTTTATCTCCTGGAGAAGCAAAAGCAAGCACCTTGTATTCAGACGAAGACTTTGCAAGAAAGTTAGGGTACGCTGACGGCGGTCCTGTCAATACTTATGATCCAAGAGCATTTGACCCAATGAATCCTACTTCGGCTGGGTTTCTACAGTCAGCTATTAATCAATCCGCGACTCCAGAAGAAATTAAAAAGGCTAGAGAAGGTTTTGCCTCTATTTTAGGTGAAGATTTATTAACTAAAGAACTTCCATCTGAAAAAGCAGCGCGAGAAAAAGCTGAAGCTGAAGCTAAACAAAAATCTACACAAACTAAAGCTAAACCCACACCTGTTCAGGAGCCTTCAGTGCCAGCGCCAACAATGAAAGATCGCGTTGAAGAGTTTAGATCTTTATTAGGTCCTGATAAATATCGTGCACAAATGGAAGAACGCATGTCTGCTGCAGATAAAAAAATTGCAGAGCGTGAAGGTAAGGCTCCTTGGTTTGCTGTAATGGAAGCTGGACTTTCGATGGCAGCTGGAAGTTCTCCGTTTGCTTTACAAAATATTGCAGCGGGTGCTACAAGAGGAATTAGTTCCTATCAAGAAAGTCAAGAGGCTCTTCAAGCAATGGAAGAAAGACGCCTTGCACTACTTGATGACATGGCTAAAGCAGATCGCGCAGAAAAAATTGCTGCGATTGAATACGGTATGAACAGCCAACAATTTGAGGAAACTCAAGCCCTTAAAGCTGCTGTTGCTAATCAAGAAAAAATGCTTAAATTAATGGAATTAAATATTAAAGTAACAGGCACTGATCCGGAACGTGGTAAAATAGCAACTGACATTATTGAGTCTGGCGAAATGCAAGCCTGGACTGAAAAATTCTTAGATGATAAAGGAAGTAATTACGAAGATTCTCCTGAATACTATGATGCATATCAAGCTGAACTTGGTAGACGAGTTAATCAACGCTTGAGAGCAGGTACTGAAAGAGCAACATATAATACGACTAATTTCAATGTCATAGGAATGTAAATGGCTATTCGTCAAGTACAGGCGCCGGACGGGAGAGTTCTCGAGGTGGATGTTCCTGAAGGAGCGTCTACTGACCAAATTTTACAAACTGCTGCTCAACAATATTACTCCGACGTTGCTAATCTTCCCCCAAAATATACACTTGGAGAAACTGTAGGTAAGGCGTTTAGTCGTGGCACAAAACGATTAGGATCTACTTTTGGGGATGTTATTCCAGCAATGATTGGCAGTGGTCTTGGCTTTGAAGACTATGCTAAACGTCAAATGGAAGAAGCCCGGGCTTCTGAAGGATATATTCAAAGAAGTCTTGCTCCTCAATTTCCCTCATTCAAAGATGTTGCCGGTCTAGGCGATGCAGGTAAATTTGTAGCTGAAACTATATTTGAACAAATTCCTAATTTTGGAACGATGTTTCTCTCCGGTGGCGCAGGTTCTCAAGCTGCTAAAATTGGAGCGCAACAGTTTGCTAAAAAATATACGGGCAAAAAGTTTGCCGAAGAAATGGCAAAACGCCAAGTCAGAGGAATGACTGCAGGTACAGCATTAGGTTCTTATGCTCTAAATGCTCCTGAAATATTTCAAAACATCTACGATCAAACCGGTGAACTTGCTACGGGTACAGCTTTATTATTTGGTGCTGGAGCAGCAGCTCTAGATTCTGCTCTCCCTACTTCTATTTTAAAAAGCCTAACTCCTTATGAAAAATTAGCTGTATCCAAACAAATTTTAAAAAAGTCAGGAGCAGACTCTAGATTAGTCAATAAGGTATTTAAAGGTCTAGGTAAAGGAGCAATTACTGAAGGTTTAACTGAAGGTGCTCAAGAGGCAATCAGTATTAGTGCAGAAAAATTTGTAGCTAATAATCCACAGATATTTGACTCTGAAGATTTTGATAGAATCATGGAGTCATCTGTACGAGGTATGATTGCAGGTGGAGGTATTAGTGCAATCGCTGCACCTTTTGAGCAAACACAAGCACCTGCTGTACCAAGAACAGAAACTCCGGTAACACCTGTAACACCCGTAACACCTGAAACAGTGCCTCCTAGTGACATAGAAGGAGAACTACCCCCAGTAACTCCAGTAGCTCCAGTAACTCCAGTAACTCCTACAGAACCTCAAGGTGCAACTCAACTCCCATTACCTGGCATACCTGAAGAACTTCCAGGGCCTGTACAAACAGAAGTTGAACCTCCTGTTAAGAAAGGAAAAGGAAAAGCTCCAGTACAAGAAGAGTTACCGTTTCCTTATCTACCAAAACCTAAAGGAAAACAACCTCCACCAGAAGAAGTTGAAATTATTGCCAATCTTAATCCAGAAGATACTGAAAAAGCAAAAGAACAATTAGCTCTTAATCAAGGGTTAGAGTATGATAGTACTAAAGACTCCGCATATAATCCTAGAACAAAAGAACACTACGAATGGGATAGAAACACTTTAAAATGGCAGGTAAATAAAGATGACGCTCAAATTACTAAATCAGGAACAGATACAACTCTTGGAATTAACACTCCAATATCTAGTGGACCCAATGCTACCGCTACCTCCGAAATTGCAGAATCTGAACGTGGAGGAATGGGAGATGCTAGTAGCATTGTCGCAGATTCTCGACGAAGAGAGGCAGCAAGCGATTATACATTAGAAGACGGTTCAAGTGTTAAAGAATCCTCTGCGAATCAACAAGACTACGAAGAACTCTATGCTCAACCTGGGCAATCCTATAACAATTTATTTAATAATGCTCAAGAATTTAAAGATGAATTATATGGTGAATTTGGAAAAGAAAAAATTGATAGATTATTGGAAAGAGGTCGTTTACGTGTAGTTGATTCTGCAGCAGATTTAAATCATGCGGTAAGTCCAGGTACCTTAGGTTTCTATCAATGGAATTCTAGATCTGATAGGTTTAGAACCGGCGTGACCACAATGATAGCAAATAGAAATCCTAAAGGAACAGCACGGGATATTTTATTACACGAGATAGGTGAGCACTACGGTCTTGAAGGTATGTTAGGGAATAACTACATGCCTACGTTAATTCAATTAAACAAACTAAAAGATACTGACCCTATTGTAAAAAGTGCTTGGGATCAAGTAACTCGAGTATATACTGCCGGTGATCCAGTAAGATATAGACCGGGATCAAAAGATTTCTTACGTGAAGTTGCAGCGCATGTTGGAGAGACTGCCCCAGAAAATACTTGGTTTAGACGTTTGATGGGAGCCGCAAAAAATCTACTACGTCGGTTAGGTTTATATGACCCAAATAAAATTACGGGCCGCGACTTGCAAGACATGATTTTATATTCTTTAAATAGAGCATTGAATGAGCGAGTCCCTACTGTAAGATTGCAAACAGATGAAGAAGTTGAAACTTTGTATAAAACTTTATTTTCAACTAAAGAACCTTTTGGCGGATATAATCCTAACGTTGCAAAAAAAGCGCTTAATCTAGCTGGTGCGGCATATACTTCCATTCAAAAAGGCTCTCCTAAAGTTTTAGATGATATTAAAAATAAATTAAGTGAACTTCCTTTTAATTTACGAAGTGCTTATATTGGACTATTAGGCCTACCAGCAATCCAACAATTGTATGGTAAATATTTACCAAGCTTAAAAAAATTAATTTCACAATTAGAAAAACGTGCCGCCGCCGCTGATACCCAAAGAGCTATTGTAAGTGATTTAGGTGGTGGCATTGGTATGGATATTATTAAAGGTAGAAAACGTCAAAATATTATTTTTGTAGATAAAAAAACCAACAAAGAAATTCCAATGGAAAAACTTTATGATGGAACTTATTCTGTTAAAGATACAACTTGGGAAATGAGAAAGGTTCAAGGTTCTGAAACAACAGAACAATATTCTCCAAGCTTACTTAAAAAATGGCAATCCATTGTATATGATTTATCCCGTGGTGATGACGGCATTTATGAACTAGGAATCAATCCAACTAACCCTGAACATGCGGAGCATCCACTAGTCAGACAATTTAAGCAATTACCTAAAGAATTACAGTTATTATCTATTGCTTATTCTAATTATTTTAACCAACAAGCTCAACGTTTCAATGAAGCCATTATTAAATTATTACCTGAAAAAGATTCTAAAGGTAAGCCCATTCCTTATTCAGAAAAAGCTAAAAAATTTAAAGAACAATTAATTGAGAATCAACTTGAATTTTATCATCCTTTCCGTCGAGAGGGCGAACATGTTTTACAATATCAACCTGCGGGATTAACGCGCGAGGGTTTTGCTCAAGAAGTTTATGTTGAAAGATTTAAAACTCAAAGAGAATTAAACCGAAGGGTTGAAGAAGTTATTTCAACTGGCGGTAGATTTATCAGTGCTTCTATACAACCTGAAACTGCACGAATCAAAGAAATGCCTCCCTCAGATTTCTTTCATCAAGTCATCAATGAGGTACGCGATCAACTAGCAGATGCCAAAGGAAATTTATCTCCTCGATCTCAAGAATTAGTTGACTCCATCTATGGATTCTATATTGATATGTTTCCAAGCAGTGCTATTCGTCAAGCCACTCGTCGTAGAAAAGGTACTCGAGGTGAGATACAAGACATTGTAGGAGGATTTATTGATGTAGGCGCACGCATGGCTAATCAAATTTCTAATATGGAGTATATTCCTCAATTTAATGAAACTTTAAGTGATATCAAGGAAGAGGCCAAGATTGCTCAGGAAACTACAATTCTTCAAGATCCAACACTTGAACCTAGTAAAAAAGATGCACTGCAAGCAACCATTGCTTACGTTGCAGATGATATATCTCAAAAGGGTAGAAACTTTATGAACAATCCAGTAGCCGATCGGTTCTCTGGAGAACTTGCTTATGTCAGCTTCTTAACCACAATTGCAGGTAACGTTTCTTCTGCCGCAGTCAACTTAACTCAAATGTTTATTATTGTATTGCCTGGACTCATTGCTAAACATGGCGTTGTTAATGCAGGGAAAGCTCTTAATGAAGCCTTTAGAATTTATCGTTCTGGAGGAAAAGATAATAATAGAGTTAGATTCAGAGATTGGTCTTTTGGTATGAAAGACGGACACCTACGTTCACAAGAAAATGCAAATAAAGGCTTGATTAAACAAGAGGATGTATTATCTCAAGACCTATTAGACCTTTATGAATATGGTGTAGCAAACTCAGTCTTTAAACGCGGTCTTGGATATGAATTAACAGAAATGAGAAAGTCTCGTGCTGAAGATTACACAGGCATGGGGGCTACAGTAAATGCTTTCTTAGGCTGGATGTTCCAAAATACTGAACGTTTAAACAGAGAAGTTACTTACTTAGCCTCTTATATTGCAGAAAAAGAATCGGGTAAATCTACTCAAGAAGCAACTGAAATTGCACAAGATTTTACAAGAGAATCTCATGGTACCTCATTACCTGAAGTAGGCCCTAGGTATTTTCAAACTGGATGGGGTAAAACTATATTTACCTTTAAACGCTATGCACATCAGATGATGGCTTTAATTATTAAATTGTTTCATGATAGTTTCAAAGGAGCAGAATTAAGACGTAGTGAACTCGCTCAACTAATTAGTGAAACTTCTGATCCAAATCAAATCGCACAATATGAGAAAGAAATTGAAGACTTAAAGCAAGTAAAATCGGCTGCTCGACGTCAACTGGCTGGTATTTATGGAATGTCCTTTATGTTTGCAGGTATTCAAGGGATGCCATTGTATGGAGCAGCAGAAGCAATGACTGAAGCGCTATATGCAATGTTCGGCGATGATGATGAGCCGTTTGATTTCAATGAAGGTACACGTAGTATCTTTGGTGATATTGGTTACAAAGGTCCAGTTAATAAATTACTCAATTTAGATATCGCTTCAAGAACTGGTTTCAGTAATTTAATTTGGCGAGATGACCCACGTCGAGTTCAAGAGATTGGAGTTTTAGGTTATATTGGAGAATCTTTATTAGGCCCATCTTGGGCTTATCTAAGGAACGTTGGCCGGGGTGTTGAGGACATGACTAATGGACAATGGTACCGAGGTATTGAACAAACATTACCCGCGTTCTTACGTAATCCTATGAAGGCTGTGCGTTATCTAGATGAAGGTGCAAGAACTCGTAATGGTGCGCAGTTAACTGATTTAAACGGCTTTGATGCTTTCATGCAAATATTTGGTTTTACAAATGAAGACCTAGCTAAAGTATATGAGCAAAATAATGCTATGAAAAATGCGGAACGTAAAATGTTACAACGTCGTTCGGGCTTATTAACTGCAGCTTTTTTAGCAAGAGATACTAATGATAGAGAGTTATACTCTGAAGTATTAAAAGAGATAAGTAAATACAATCAATCAGAAACAGGAAAATTAAATCCTATCAATGGTAAAACACTCTCTATGTCTTACAAACAACGTAAGCGCGCTATCGAAGAAAGTGTAAATGGTATTACATTAACGAAAAAATATAGAGACTTTTTACAAAAAGAATTTGCGGGTTAAGCTATACGCCAGGTGCGCACGCCCATCAGTTTGTCTTCAACGACAACACAGGTTTTTATTCTAATCTTTACTCTTTTAGCTCCGCTCTCAATCGCATGGATCATGGGCGCAGTTCTAAGCGTGGGGATAA
>Ga0208161_1002120_pt1 | contig 10187 bp, 2 predicted proteins | sample CB_VirMetaG_3_FD_184538 | JGI IMG/M metagenome (GOLD analysis project Ga0208161, IMG submission 184538) | Freshwater to marine saline gradient viral communities from Chesapeake Bay - CB_1508_1S Viral MetaG (SPAdes) (version 4) | ecosystem: Environmental > Aquatic > Marine > Coastal | place: USA... | reverse complement strand
CTCTTGTATCTCAGTATGTAACCAAAGAAGAAGACTTTGGCGGACTAGATAAGCCAGTTATGGTTGGAATCATTAGAGACCTACGCCATACTCTTAACGTAAAGCAGGTTGAGATAAATAACCTGAATCAAATCATAAAGGATCTTAGCAAGCAAATAAAAGATGTTGAAGACGCTAAGTGGAATATCAAAACTTATTCCGCTCTTTAGAGCAGGCTCCTGTTTTACAAGTACATTCCACTGGTCGCGTAACGCACCAGCGAATTAAGAACCGCAAGCTTCGCAATCTTCTGGATTGTCAATGTTACACGTTGGTTGCTGTTGCTCTTCCAAGTCATTGAGCCAATTGTCAAAACTATTTTCCTTGCCCACGGTATGCTTTTTTATAAAGTTTAGAAGTCTTTAGTTTACTGGTCTTTGATTTAGCTACAACGCCAGGTCTTGACACCTTTGGTTTCTTTTTAAATAGGGTAGCTGTTTGGAGTTTAGCCATACTATATGCTTACTGATTTTCGGACCACTAAGATAGCGATTCCAATCAATAGTAATGAGACGAGTCCCCAAAAGGTATATCGCTGAACTCGCTGAAATCCAGACTCTCCAGATACAAGCTGAGGTACGGAAACAGTAATAGTCCGTACGACAGTATCAGAATCACAACCGCCATCTATTATAAGGGTGTCGTAGCTCCGCATAATCTTGACTCGGAACTTGTCCTTGATTATCTCTACCGTATCCACCTGCGATATGGTGACCGTATCCTTGACAACAATCGGATCGGTAACAACCGTGTCCGTGACAATCATCGTCGTTTGCTTGAGCAATTCTGGATTCTTCCTGATGGCTTTCTGTATGTGCCATTCTGGAGAGCACCCAATTAGTAATAGGGTGGCTAAAAACAATGCTTTCATTCTCATTCTTCTGGGACTTCATAGCCTGACAAAATGTATGCCTCTTCGGCGGCTTTATATTTACGTTTAACATTATTTCTTGCATCTATCAATAGCGACATATTTCCTTTCTGGATGGCGATATTGGCAATCGAATCATACATCTTCTTTATTTCAGCCAGTTCGGCAAGTCTGTTCTCTCTAGCGGCCCCAGTTAGATCCGTATATTGAACCTTCTTGGTTCCGAATTGTTCTGAGAAATAGTAGAATTGAACACCTATGTTGTACTGGTAGTCTCTGACAAATGCTCTCGATACAAATCTACCAAGTGCGTTAAGTCTGTCATACTTTTCAGCTTCAATCTCTCCTCTCCTTCTCTCATCTCGAATTGCCGATGAAACGAATGGTGGGACGATGAGTGACTTGAGCGTATGTTCTGTGTACTTATAAGCTTTAGTCATTACACCATCGTAAGACTCAACGATGTCCCTTCCGTACATATCCTTGTTTTCAGCCAGCCTTACGAGATAGGTAACACCCATATTCAATCCAAGAAGATCCTTAACGTATTCTGGGAAGCTGAGCGGATCGTATACCAAGTCAAAGAAGCTTCCGTATGGATCCTCCATTGAGTAGTCATACACTGTTGCGATTCCATCCTCCGTGATGCCGACTGGAATAATGCTGTGGCCTTCCATCCAGTTTGGACGAATGTTCTTGATATCCTCTTCAATTTCGTCGTCGTCTCCAAGAGCCGCAGCAGCCAATGCTCCAACAATAGACAAACGGAACGCGGCAATAGCAGCGGATCCAGAGAGTCTAGCGGCTCCAGCCTTAATGTATGCGGACTTCTGTGAGGCAGAAAGCTCCTTGTCTTTAAGTGCCTTGGCTATATCAGCAGCTCCATAGGCTATATTCATTCCAAAACTTCTTAGAGCTTCTAATTCAAAGGATACGAAGTCACCCAAAGGAAGAACAGCTATCTTAGAATACCATCTCGGCAACTTTGAGAATGTTGGCGTGGTACTCTTTACTACCTCGGCTGCAGCCCTTTCAACAGCTTTCTTTTGAGATCCCTTCAATGAGCTGTATTCCTCTCCGTAGAGCTTCATTGCCTGGCTCTTTAGCTCTGATTGGAATATAACAAGCTTCGTGTGGTCATCAACAGAGGCGTACAAACTTCCCGCTTTTTGGTCAAAGCCTTTTATCAAGTCAGAAGCTTTCTGGAAAGCTGTTCGGTAGTCATCTTCTTTTGATGCTCGCGTATACATAACATCAATAAAGCCCATAAGGTTTGCATTAACGCTCTGGTTCATCAATCCGTTTGCAGCTGCTACGTCAATTAAAGCCTCCCATTCTGGATCGGTCTTTCCTTTGATCATCATCTCAGCACGTCGCTGCATATTCTTGATGAAGTTTGGATCCATAACGCCGTTAGCCATAATGGTATACCAACCACCCGTAAGGTTCTTTCTCCAGGTTGGAATGTTATAGAGAACCTTTGACTTTCTGGCCGCAAGCAGGATGGAGAAGTATGCATCTGACCACCACTGAGTTCCTTCGTATATCTTAGGATCAACAAGCGCTTCAAATACATCTCTATGTACGTATCGTCCATTTAGCGGAGAGAACTTATCCGTAACGAGTCTAAACTCACCAGATGTCTTTTCAGCTTCTGTCGCCTCGTTCTTAATGAACTTCTCTTCTCCGCCAAGCGATTCGCTAATCGCATAAAGCATATGCCCCTTATACTTGATGGAAGCAAGTGCATTTGCCGTATCGGAGAACATAACAACAGGATCCTTTTCCTTGCCTAATAAATTCTGAATAGTCTCAGGAAGGTCCTTTCTCTGTCTGAATTCTTGACTCGGAAGCTTTATAGATGATGGACTGATCTCTCCAAGCTTCTTGAATCTCTCACTTGTTCTGATCTTTTGAATGTCATCGAGATATGATTGGATAGACTCCTCTGCTTTCTTGAGGATATCTGGGCTTTCCTTTGCCAACACTTCATTCATATAGTCCTCTCTCTTCGCCTCAAACTCTGCTAGATTGGCATTATTCATAGGGGCGCCATCCATTAGCTCATTAAACAGCTTAGACTGAGCGGATGCAAGCTTTGATTTTTTAGATATCTGCTCTTCAAAGCTCTTTTGAGATTCCCTTAGCTGATTGAGTTCCTTTTTAAATTCATCTTGGGTTATATCTCCAGCAGCTATCTGATCCTCAATAATACGTATAGACTCAACAGTAATTGCCAAGTCTCCACGAAGTTCGTTTAGCTCAAGCTGTGTTTGTTCAATATCAAAAAGCTCGGATACTTGCTCCCCTCTTCGTGCTTGCAGAACCTTAAACTCGTATTCAACAGCCTCATCAATTGCCTGACGAGATGGCTCATATCTGTTATCCTTCCAGAATCGATATGAGTTACGCATATAGCTTCCCATATTGTCAATAATGGACATTGCTGTTTGGACTGGCAGCTTATAAAATGCTGGATTAGAAATGAAGTCATCTGCAAAGCTATCGATGTATGCACGCATAGCGCTAGCCATTGTGACGATCTCTTTTCCTTCCGGCTTAAGCATTAACTTTTTAAGTATATCCCCATCCATTTTGCTAGTCATAAGCAAACGTACAAGCTCTATGGTTTCTTCGTCTTTGCCTTCTAGTAGCTTATCTAGACTCTTAGCCTGAAGCAGTATTTTTCTTCTTTCGTTATTCACCTGAGAAGTCATATCGTCCTTGAACATACGAATAAACCTCTGCTCCTTTGACCAAGTGTTTGAAAACCAAAGATTCACAGCTCTCTCTTGCAAGCTCTTCTTCCCGTTGAATCGTACGTTTGAATCCTTTCCAGAAGCCTTTGATGCGCCCTCTTCGTCGTACTCCGTGGTTTGTTCTAAAGGATCTGCCTTTTCGAGAACATCAATCTCACTTTGAGTTTTCTTTTGCTCTACGATTCTTTCAAAGTACTTAACCAAATCTGGATTGTATCCCTTCTCTTTGTAGAGGCCAAGGATGTAATCTATAAAGTCAACTAGCTTTTGATAAAGCGTCTTTATTTGATCCGGAGCCAGCTTCTCATTATAGAACCATTGCTGAAATTGGTTAGCAAAGTACTCTTGATAATTGTTAGCAGCATTGCTAGCGAGAGTTAATGTTTTTCCGTCTTTGAATTTTAGCTTTGGGACAACAGTTTCGGCAAGTTGTCTAGCGCCGCCTACATCTCCATTAAATCTAGTGGCAGCATACTCAATAAACTCAGCTCTTTCTTTTGCTGTTAGCAAGTTATAATATCCCCAATGTCCAATTTCGTGGATAAATATCTCTGGATTTTTTGCTTTTAAAAAGTTTCCATTAAAACGATATCCACCAATCGCATTTTTTCCGAGCTTGTCCATCTTTTCAGAAGGAAGAAGGAAGTTGAATATGTTTTCTGACTTTAATTGATTGACGATATCAATAAGTATCTCTTTCTGTTCCTTGCTGTATCCCTTTGATTTCTTTATCTTCTCAATGACATTAGCTTTAGTGGAGGTTACATTCCTAGCGTCCTCATACTTATTCATTTCAGCTAACATCTCCTCAAGCGCCAACAATCTTTCCGTTGCTTTTTCAACAGATGTCTTGCTTTTGGATGAGTATTGTGAAATCCCTGATATTAAAGCTCTTATTGATTTGGCTTGAATTCTATCTTCTCTTGGATACTTAGAAATATCAAAGAACTCATTCTTTTCAGAGAGTATTGGGAATGAATCAAGCATATCCCCAATAGTAGTGTATACTCCTTTTTGATTTTTCTCATCCTTAAACTTGAGCCAGCTAGGAGTCTTCTTTTCTATCACTTCGTAATTTCCAGTACCTGCATTAAATCTAACCTTATTATCAGATGGAACGAGATTCTCAAGAATAAAATGCTCTACGAATTCAGTATATACGTCTTTTGTTATGTTCTTGACACCGTAGACTGGCTCATCACCTCTCTGGTATGGGCGCTTTGATTTGGCTTTAATTGGTCCAAATATTAGGTATACATCTCCTTCTGAAAAACCAAGTCCTTCGTATTCTGTTCCTTTGAGTGATGGACCGATATACACTCCATTAACGTTTACTTTTGGCTTAGCGAATGTTCCGTTATCAATATTCTTCTTAAGCTCCTCTTCGCTAATCTGGAATGTGTTTCCACTATCTACAGATCGGACAGTATACATTACCTTTCCAGTCTCTGAGACAAATCCGCCATCAACACTATAGTTAATGTTGCCATCTTTTGAAACAAACTTCGATCCAACAAATGGAGTTTCTACTTTTTTAAAGTCAACTTTTTCTCCCTTGCCTATTACTCTTAGCTTGGTCGTTTCATTTTCAAGATATCTTTTAATCGATCCAGCAAGCTGACCAGAAACAAGGCTTTTAATTGTTCCGTTTTTATTTCGTTCGCTTGTATCTAATTTAAACTTGCCTTCAGCAAAATTAGCGGTAAGGCTAGCATTCTTTCCATCATCAGATATTCTAATTACTGGAGATGCTTCTTGGAACTTTCCTTTTAATGGTCTTCCACTCTTGCCAAGAATTGGAACCTTTAAGGTAAACTCGACGATATCTCCCGGATTAAAGAGTGCTATAAAATCTTCAATAAGATCTATTGATTCTTTCTTTTCCCACCCAGTAAGGCTAGATTTAAGCTCATCAATGTTTTGTGGCGTTTCTTTCCTTGGGGCTTCTTTGACAGGTTTAGATTGCTTTAATAAATCACTAAGCTGTTTTTCTAGATTTTCTATGAGCGGCTGATAATATGCATAAACTTTATCAATTGTTCCCTCATTAACAAGGGCTCCATCAAGTGTTGCTAACTTATTAGTTCCTTGCACTTCTATTATGGCTTGCCTTATACGAGACATCTCATTGATCTGCATATTTTGCAAACGAACTATCTCATCTTGTAGTCGTTTTTTTTCTTCTTGAAATTGTTTATTTGGTTCTGGCTGTGCCGCTTTTTCTTTGGTTGGTTTAGCTTCTGGAGCTGTTGGTTTTGCAGCCGGAGCCCCTCCAACAGCTGGAACAATCTTACCCGTAGACGTTTCAATAATCTCAATAGAGGTTGGATCAAATACCACAAAGTTCTTTGCGTCTCCATATCCGCCTTTTGAGTTGTATGAGATTCCATCGTATCCAGAGCGCTTGAGTATTTCCATTGTGCGCTCCTTGCCTAATGCATCTTGCAGATCTAAAATTGCGGCAAATGTTGGAACATTTTCCCACTCAACACCATTACCTGTCGTTTCGCTTTCTGAAATGAAATCGCCAAGAATTCCAAAGTGTTCTGGAGCATCATTTTTGCCAAAGTCAAAGTTGTTGACGTAATCCATATACGCGCCAAACTCTTCATCGTTTAGCTTTATTTTATCTAGGTATCCGTCAGTTATTGGCTCTCTGAATTCAATCCAATTCTTTGTAGCTCCATCCTTTACACGAACCGTATATACAACGCCAGTCTTATCCTCAGATAGTCTCTTTGCGTAGTTCTTTGCGATATCAGAAGATTCTGTAAAGTATAATCCATATCCAAAAGCCTGCTGTCCCTCTCCTGTTCCAATATTCTCAAGCAGGAATTGATCAAACTCATAGGGACTTCCGTGGCGAAGGATTAGATTATTTCCTTCTCTTGTTACTTCTTGGGGCTTTGTGGCTTCAGGCCTTTCTTCTGTAGGTACTTGAAGTACTCTACCTGCTTCAGGCGCTTCTGGGCTTGGGACTTGCTCAGGTTGGGCTGCGACAGTGGGCGCCCCTTCGACGACAGGACTTGGTACCCCTGTTTCTTTTTGACTATCATATTTGTCTTTATATATTTTATAGATTTTTTGAGCTTCTTCGTATAGAGTATTAGCTTTTGCTTTCTGAATCTTTAAAGCGTCCTCATCCTCAAGGCGTCTCATAGATTGAATCGTCATCCTCAGATCCTTTTGCAGCTCTAAGAATTTGCGCAAATCTTTCTCAGGCATAAGCTTTACGACTTCGTCAGCCTCAAGCCTTAAGTCATAAAGTTGCTCTTGTTTTTTCTCTCTTTCTTTAGCTAAGATATCTTTATCCTCTTGTGGTAAGTTTGGATCTTGCTCTTTATCTTTTAAGGTGGCAATTTCATTGTTTAGCTTGCGCTTTTCCTTTTCTTTTTCTGGCGTCATAACAGCACCGATTCCGCGAGAAGCCAAGTAGGTTCCTCCGCCCATCAGTGTTCCGATAATCGCTCCTTCTGTTATTTCAATTGGATCGATTTCATCACCAGTCATTGCGTTCAAAAGGGTTTGCTGTGCGGCGCTAGCAATGGCTTCTTCAAATCCCTCTTCAAACGTAGCTCTAACGCCAGCAGGGACAGCAGAGAACAGTTGATCCTTAAATTCGCTAGCGGTAAGATCTTTTAATCCACTACGCCCAAGGGCTTGACGTAGGGCCCTGATATCTCCAGCAAAGATTCTTTCGGATAGGCCCTCTACGATTCCAGATCCAATGCCATACAGCATCTTTTCTTGAGAGGTCATATCTTGGCGGTCCTCAACCTCTCTAAGGGCTGATCCAGCAGACGATACACCAAGTGTCGTAATGCCAGCTGCTCCGCCAGTAGCCGCGATAAGAGCTAGCTGTGGTACTTGCTGTAGGAGAGTTGGACCAAGTATTGAAAGTCCAGCACCAACATCTCCATCCATCATATTCTGGAGAAATCCTTTGCTAATCTGCTCGTCTGTCAGACCAGAATTTCGCATACCGGCAATAGAGCTTAGCTCTACATCCTCAAGCAGATAGTTTCCAAGTTCTGTAACTGGCTCAGAACCAGATACTTCTCCAGCAAATTTTACAACTCCTCCAAGAATAGACTCGGCTCCATTGATGATTGGGCTTACAACAGACACATAACTCTCTTGGCGCTCCTTGATTTTTCCTTCGCGCTCTTGGTAGTCCTTCCTGTCTTTTTCAATTTGATATTGTACGTTTCTGTACGCATCTCTTTTTACTCTGCCGAATGCCTGCTCGTCAATTCCTCCTGATTCCGTAAACAAAGAAGATGGAAGCTCAGCAACCGCTGGATCAGAATTAAATGCTTTATAAATGCTATATAAACCGTCGTAATATTCTGGATCTTTTTGGATCTCAGATGCCGTCATATTGCCTTTTGCAATGGCATTAAAAAGCTTTACAGAAGAACCGCGAGGCTTATTCTCGGATATATCCAACAAGAAATATTCGTCCTCTGATGGAGACGCGGATACCCCTGAATCTTCTCTTTTTTTTTTAAATGAACTAACGGCTGAATTTATATCATCGTCAGTATACCCAAAGAACTTAAGGCCAGAAATGTATGATTCTTGACTTCCATTTGCAAATGCCTCCTCTAGGCCTTTAATTAGGTCTTCATTCATACTACAAATATACGACTTTGTTTAGCTGAGTTTAAACTACGATCACAAAGTGTCCTGGTAGTCTTGCAATAGTCTAAGCATCTTTCTATACTTAGTACTATTTATGTTAGACCCAATTGCTTTAACAATTCGCTTGTCTTCATCAAGTCTTGCTTTTTGCTCTGGGGTTCTTGATATGGAAGAAACATTCTTTCTAGCCGCCTCAACTTCTGACTTAAGTCTAGAAACATATTCAGCAATACTTTCTCCTTGCTTGAAGTCGGATCCAATTATTTCGCCAACATCTCCGGCATATACAGAAAGCTCTCCGCCTGCAGAGGTTTTAGATTCTAATTTCTCATTTTGTAGGTTTGCAGACGCCTCTTCTTCTTGTAAATTCCTTAACTCTTGCAGTTTTTCATTTTGAGCTTCCTTAACTCTATTTAATACAAAGTCTATGTCCTCTTGAGTGTATGAGGTGCTTCCGGCCTTTGATTTAATAAGCTCATTAATAATGGAGCCATAAGTGTCTCCACTTTCAGGACTTTCTGCTACTTGTCTTAGCAATATTCCAGCTTGTTTTGGGTTGCTTTCCGCAACACCTCTAGCTCTATTCAGAATATCCCTATCTTTTTTAAATTGATCCTGCACAAATTCAATTGATACTGGGGCTTTTTCTACTGGCAATGCTGTGGCTTCTGGTTTCTTACCATACTGACCGGCAAGCTTTTGGGCGCCATCTACTAATTCATCCCAAAATCCAGAAATCTTAACGTCTGAATCTATTGACTGCCCAATGCTCTGCCAAAGGTCGTACGATGCATCAATCCATTTTTCCTGTACCGGACCCTCTGGATCTTTAGGATTTTTCTGCTGGATCAATACCTTAAGATTGTTTTGTGGGTCAATACCAGCCTTAATCACAGTCTGATCTCCAATAACAGCCTTAATTCCGGGGATATCAATAACCGCAATTTGTTTTTCGTCGTCCCATCTTGGCTTTCTTGATGCATAAAGTGAATCGGGAATTTGTCCTTTTGTTCCGTCCCTTGCAATGGAAAGTTGAGCTCTTGCAATGTTAAGTCTTTCCCTCGCTTCTCGACCAAATGCAGTTAAGCTAAGTCTATTTGCGGTTTCATTTGCGACTCTACCTTTCCATTGCTGTAAAAATTCTGCTTGTTGCTCGGGAGCCATATTGTCTATCTCTTCCAGGCTTCTCAAGTTGCCGCCAACGCCAATAATACGAGAATCAAGACCTTGAATAGCTGCAGCATATTTTGAAAACGAAGGGTCTGACAACTTGCTATCGATGTACGAGTTTATCCAATTGTCTCTTCTTGCCTCTGAGATGATTCCGTTTCTGTCTGCGTACTGATCTTTAACAGAATCCCAGTCCTCTATCATTTGAGCAATAGTGGCGTCTGGACTTCCTTGATTTGGACGCATACCAACTGGAAGCTCTACGATTGATGATGCAGATTGATACAGGTCTTCAAACCCGTTGTACCTTCTGTCCACTAAGTCTTCAATTTGTTCTTCTAAATCAGAAGACGTGATAGCATACTTGGTTGGATTCGCATAATACTCGGAGCGGATGCGCTTTCCTTCGTCAAATACATACTTTCCAGCTCCGTGAGCTCTTGCGTAATTATCGTATGCGTTACTCAGCGCTGTGTAATTGCCAGCGGACTGCTCTCTTGCATAGCTCTTTGCGGCTTCTTGCCACATATCAAACTTCTCTTGAACAACTGGCATAGCACCAGGCGCGATGATTCCCTCTCTTTGCTTGAATTGAGAAAGAGTTTTTGCAGCCTCAAGCTCGTCAGCTCTTTTTTGACGATTGAGATTGTATTCCAGTTGTGCGAAATCTGGAAGCTGTATTACGCCACTTGGTACGACCTTTG
>Ga0208161_1002118_pt1 | contig 10189 bp, 16 predicted proteins | sample CB_VirMetaG_3_FD_184538 | JGI IMG/M metagenome (GOLD analysis project Ga0208161, IMG submission 184538) | Freshwater to marine saline gradient viral communities from Chesapeake Bay - CB_1508_1S Viral MetaG (SPAdes) (version 4) | ecosystem: Environmental > Aquatic > Marine > Coastal | place: USA... | reverse complement strand
CAGCCACGGTCAACACGGCGTTAGCAATTACCGACGCGTTGGCCAAAGACGGTGTCGGACCGGGCACTCGATTTTTAGCCGCCGCCGCCGCAGGTATTCAGGGTGCTGCACAAGTCGCCGCGATTGCCAAAACACAATACAAAGGAGGCGCACCAGTTGCCACCGCACCGAGTGGAGCGGGCGCACCAACCCCCACGACGACGACCGAAGCAACACCGCCAACGATTAACCTTGACTTTTTAGGACAAGGCGGTCAAGAAAACGCAATACAAGCGTACGTAATTAGCCAAAATGTAACCAACCAACAGCAAGCTAACCAGCTGCTGCAAGACCAAGCCGTACTATGAAAATTTACGAGATGATTATTGACGACGAAACGCATGGAGTGAGCATGATTTCGTTGGTGGAGAACCCCGCGATAGAAGAAACGTGGGTCGCCCTTTCCAAAGAGTTGAAACTCCAAGCGATTGACGAGGACAAACGCCTATTGTATGGGGCTGCGCTCGTTCCCGATAGACCCGTTTACAGAAGGGAAGCAAACGAAGAATACTACATAACCTTTTCGCGTAAAACCATAGAGAAAGCCGCCTATAAATTCATGCGCGAAATGAGGTTGATGAACACCAACCACGAGCACGCAGTTCCGTTAGAACAGAACGTAGTGGTGGAGAGTTGGATTACAATGGGAGAGAACGACAAAGCCGCCGCGTTGGGGTTAAACCCGCCCGCGGGAACGTGGATGTTAGGTATGTACGTCGGCTCGGACAAGTACTGGAACGAGCAAGTTAAGACGGGCAACGTGAAAGGGTTTTCAATCGAGGGAATGTTCATCGACAAGAAGCAAAAAACGGACATCGTCGATGAGTTTTTGAGCGAATTAAAGGCAGTATTAGATAAATAACAGTTAAACCTATAAACGTTTATTATTATGAATCAGAAACTAAAAGACGTTTTCGACATTATTTCCAAGTACACCGCCAAATTGAGCGCGGACGAGGAGGTTAAAATGCAAGTCGAAGACATGACGTCGGGCGAATTAGCCGACGGCACTATGATTTACACCGACGCAGCCGAATGGGGCGTGGGGGTTAGCATCTTTAAGGAGGAAGACGACGAACTCGTTGCCGTTGAGGATGGGGAGGTAACCTTAAAGAACGGTCAGGTTATCGCTGTAAGCGGTGGTAAGATTGCCGACGTAAGGGCGGCACGCGGGGAAGCAGCAGAAGCCCCCGCCGAAGGTGAAACCAAAAGCGAAGCCAAAGGCGAAACCACAGGCGAAACCGACGGTGCGGCCAAAAGTGAGCCGACAGGCGACGCGGGTGGAACGGACACACCAACGCCACCACGTACACGCATGACCGAAGACGAAACCGCCGCGATCGTTGCAGCAGTAACAGAAGCCGTGATGAAGTCGCTTGAAGCGTGGAAGGCAGAAATGCAAGAAGCCGTCAAAGAAAACGAAGAAGAACTCCAAAAGGTGAAACTCGCTGCGGTAAGCAAGCCGGCACGCGGGCGAGTAGCCAAAACCCAAGAGCAGGTCGACATCACTAAATTGTCAGCCGCCGAAGTACCATTTGCAATCATCGAAAAATTCAAGAACTAATGACCAAGAACCTTAAACTTTCATCACTCGACATTGTATCGAGTACCTACGCAGGCGAACTCGCGTTGCCTTATGTAGCCGCCGCGATTTTGGGCGCAGATTCAATCCGCAATAACTTCGTGTTGACCCGTCAAAACGTTAAGCACCGTTTGGTGTTGAAGAAACTTGACGGCTTCACCGTGCAACCGTTCGGTTGCGATTGGACGTTGCCCGAAGACCCATCTATGGAGTTGACCGAGATTGCACTCGTACCAACCGAATTGATGGTAAACGAGGAAATCTGTAAACAACAATTCCGCCACGATTGGCAAGCCCTCGCAACTGGCAACGGTTTTATCAATGACCGCATCCCGGAGGACTTCAATAACTTCCTTCTTGGTTATGCAGCGGGCAAAGTAAACGAAACCATTGAGCGTACTTTGTGGCGTGGGCTTTACAACGAAACCGACGGAACAACAGTAGGTGGGCAAGCGGAATCACACTTCGCAGGAATTATGCGCAACGTGGTTTTGCAAGCTGCGAACCTCGGTTACGACGGTCAAGTAGCCGGTACATTTACCGCCGACAACAACGCCACAACGGGTATCCTTACCCACCTCGACGCGTTGGTTGCGAACGCACCTGACACTATTCAGAACATGACGAACTCGGCAATTTACATGAGCCGCAAGTCATTGTTCTTGCTACAACGTGCAATGGCAGGGGTGGCAGTAACACAAGGCGGTTATTCAGCTACCTTCGTCGGCGATCCTCGCCCGACTAACTTCTTGGGCTTCCCGATTGTAACACCCGCAGGATTCCCAAATGACACTATCATTTTATCTTACCGCGACAATTACAACTTCGGAACGGATTTGAGCAACGACTTCAACCAAGTGTTGGTCATTGACCGTACCCCGATTGCAGGCGACGACAACGTGCGTTTATCAATGCGCTTCACCGCAGGAACACAGATTGTTGCACCGGAAGATATTGCGGTTATTCGCCGTACTTCATAATTATTACACTATGAGTTGCGACTTAACTACCGGTCGCCTATTTGCGTGCAAAGATGCAATAGGCGGCGTTAAAGAAATCTTGTGGGCCCCGTGGAACAGCGTTACCTTTGATGCGTTGGTAGCCGGTGAATTGAGCGATATATTGTCTTCATTCACATTCTACCGTTGGCAGATTGCACGCAACAGCGGAACGTTCGACCAAGACGTACAATCGTCGATGGAAAACGGAACGGTCTTCTACCAACAGAACCTTTCTTTCAACCTTCAAAAAATCGAAGCCGTAATTAACGACGAGATGCGCCGTGCGTGGCAAAACCGTCTTTTGATTTTGGTGCGCGATAATAATGACAACTGGCACGTCATGGGCTACCAAGGTGGCGCAGAAGTCAACGGGGGAGGCGTGAAGACTGGTACAGCGGTAGGAGATATGAACGGGTACGAAAACGTATGGATGGCCGAGGAACGCATTCCCGCTCCATTGTTGGACTTCGACCCGACAAACACCGACCCGATTACAGGCGAGATACAAGGTATTACCGGTGCGGTAATTGTATCGCCTAACTACTAATTGTGTAACTTTACCTAACCGGGGGCAGGCGTTATGCCTCGCCCCTTTTTTTTTATCATGGTAACACTTCAACCGATAACACCTTCGCAGCAATTTTATTGCACGTGGTTCGAAGCGCGTAAATACCTACCGGCGTTTACGCACTACCTTATGACCATTACGGGGGTTGACTACGCGACACAAGCGATTGTACCTATAATCGTGGCCGACAACAACCGATATACCGTGGTTGAGATTGACACCGACGCGGTGAGTTTAACCGGTGTATTATTGGAGCGAGCAGGGCAATATGAATATAAAGTGTACGGTCAGAACAGCCCCACCAATTTAGACCCTACCGACGCGAGCGTTGTCGGGGAGGTTGAAACAGGCGTTTTGTTGATAGTGGACACCAACACGTATGTAACGACAAACAACCCAACAACACCACCAGATTATATTTACTATGAGTAAGGCGAACATCGTCGCGTTAGCGGCATCTAAATACCACCAACGCGAAACCTACGAGGAACACAAGCGCGGAAACAAGTACGTCAGTTACGGCGTAGATAACTTGTTCCCGCAGTACCTCATTAGCTTGCTTAATTCGAGCGCGGTACATTCAGCCCTAACGACAAGTATAGCCGCAATGATATACGGCAGGGGCGCGACTTACACCGATAACAGAGCAAAGGCGATTGACATCGACGACCAACTACGCAAAACGTGCCTTGACTTAAAGATACAAGGAGGATTCGTTTGGGAAGTTTACTGGTCGCCCGAAGGAAACAGGATTGTTCAGATTAAACACTCGCCGTTTGAACAATGGCGTTCCGCTCCGATGGACGAGGAAGGAAACGTTCACAGTTACTTTCATTGCATCGACTGGGCGAAGGAAACCGAGTTTGAGGTAACAGAATGGGATTCGTACAACCCAATAACCGCAAGCGGCGACGCGGTGCAGATTATTTATTGCAAGCCCTTCGCAGTCGGATCGATGTACTACCCGAAACCCGACTATATTGGGGCTGTGAACTGGATTGAAGTAGACAAACAAGTAAGCATCTTCCACAACAACAACATTCAAAACGGGTTACACCCCGGATTCAGCGTTCACTTCAAATCGGGAGTACCCCCGAAGGAGGAACGCAACGAAATTAGAAGGGAGATAGAGCAGCAGTTAGGCGGGGCTGAAAACAGCGGTCGTTTTTGGATGACCTTTTCGGATAGCCCCGAACAAACGCCGGAGATTAAGCCCTTCGAGGTTAGCAATTTGAGCGACCAGTTCCAGTTTATATCGCAGGAATCAACCGACAAAATAATGATAGGACACCGCGTTACAACACCGTCTTTGTTTGGTGTTAAAACGGCGGGTCAGTTGAGCGCAGCAAGTGAATTGGAGGAAGCTAAAAGCATATTCAATAAAGACGTTATCGAGCCCTTTCAGCGCATTATCAATGAATGGCTCAAAGAAGTAGAGCAATACCTCGGTTATTCTGTTGAGATTGAAAACGCCATGGCCGAAGAAACGCCCGACGTTAAAGAGAGTTTTACTGGTATTCAGATTAGTTCAGCGATGGACATCTTAACGCGTGTGAAACTTGGTGAGTTGACAATAGAACAAGGGCGTTCGCTCCTATCGAATATGCTTAATTTCAGCGACGACGCGGTAAACGATACCCTTCCCTTACCGATTCAGATGAGCGCACAAACGCCCGACTTGGATGACGACACGGGAAAAAAATGGTTAGACTACTTAAGCGACAAGGGCGAAGTAATGAGCGAGGAATGGGAGTTGCTGCACGAATCAGCAGTAAAAGATTCAGTAGGGGAGTATAAACTCCATTTATCAGAAGCCCGCAGGGTAGAGTTGTTTAAGCGATTCGCCAACCCCGAAGAACGTAGTCAAGTGGACGCGGGATTGTATAAGATACGTTACAGATATTCACAGCAGCTAAAAGACAACAGCCGCGTGTTTTGCCGAAACATGGTTGAGAACTCAAAAGGCGGGGTCAGCTACCGATTCGAGGACATTGAATCGATGGAAGGACAAGTGAACACCGAGTTCAGCCCACGGGGCGAAAGTAGTTATTCAATTTGGTTATGGAAGGGAGGTTGCTTCTGTCATCATTACTGGGTTCGTCAAGTGTGGTTCAGAAAGCGCGACAAAGGGCGTTTCCTTCCAAACGAAGGACTTGAAAACGACAAGCGCGTAAGCGTTGCAGATGCCCTTTCGGACGGCTTTGATATGCGCGACGAAAACCTCGATTACAACCAAGCAGGCACGCGGCCAATAGACACACCTAACCGTGGTAAACTAAACTAACATGGCAGTATTATTCACAGATACGGCGTTCATTAAACGTTTTACACCTTTAAATGTAAGCGTTGAGGATTTAGACGTTTCAGCGATTACCTACACGGCGCAAGAAAAGAACATCAAGCCCTATTTAGGTCGGGAGTTGTACGACCACATTATAGGGTTGATAGAAGCCGGAACGATTAACCAACCGTCAAACAGCGACTACCGTTACCTATTAGACAACTACGTGAGGATGGCTTGCGCGTGGTGGACGGTTGTTGAGATGATGCCCATTTTACGGGTGAAGATTAGCAACGGCGGTTTACTTACACGCACGCCGGCGGAAACATCCCCAGCAAGTCAAACCGATATTGATTCAGTACGGAATATGGCACGGCAAAATAGTCACCATTTTACGTATGAATTGATACGTTACTTAAAGGACAACCGCACGCGCTACCCTGAATATAAGTGTGCAGAAACCAAGGTGATGAGCGTAGCGGGGTACGAGATCGGTAGCCGTTTGGGATGGAGTTGGAATCAATGAAACGGGAGAATTTAGTTAAGCTTAAAAAGTGGATAGATGAGAATCATAAGAAAGATAGTGTTGCATTACAGCGCGACAAAGGACGACCACGACGTAACGGCCAAAGAAATAGATAGGTGGCACAAGAATCGAGGGTGGCGAATGATTGGCTACCACTACGTCGTGAGATTAAGCGGTGAAGTGGAAGTAGGTCGCCCCGAAGATATGGTCGGAGCGCACACCAAAGGGCACAACCACGACAGCATAGGCGTTTGTTTTATCGGCGGTTTAAAGGGCAACTCAAAGAAAGGGAGTAACACTATGAACGAAGCGCAAGAAGCAAGCGTTATTCAGCTTCTCAAAGACTTGTTAGAGCGATACCCCGAAGCTAAATTGTACGGTCATAAGGATTTGAACGCTACGCAATGCCCCGGCTTTGACGTCACTAAATGGTCGAAGACATGGAAGGATATTTAGAAGTCATCGTCGGTTTAGTAACTGGCGTTGTAGGGTGGTTCGCGGGAACGAAGATGCGAAGGGCGCAGACCTCGTCGATTGAGTTCGAGAATTACAAGAGTTTCGTTGAAACCAATAATCGGATTATTGAATCGCTGCGCGTTCAGGTTACAGACCTTATCAAAGAGAACAGCGACCTACGCACCAAAGTAGATAAATTAGAAGATGAAATACGCCGCGTTTTACGCACTTACCCTTGCGACGGTTGCCCTCTTAAATAGCTGCACGGCGAATTGGCATCTTCGCAAAGCGATAGCGAAAGACCCTACTATATTATTGGAAGGTAGGGTCATTGAATACCACACCGATACGATATTGGTAGCAATACCTGAATTGCAGGTTGACACGGTTCACCGATGGAGCGTGGACACCGTAACCACCTACGTTGATAAGGTCAGGATTCGCACCAAGGTAGACACGGTAGAACGTTACGTCTACGTCGATGTGTTGTGCCCAGCGGACACGGTGTACGTTGAACACACCACCGAGAGAACCTTAATAAAGCCCACCGTTGGGCGTTCGTTCCCGTGGTGGTTGGTTATAGTTGCTCTTACTTTAATAGCCCTATATCGCCTGAAATAGCGTATCTTTGAGGAGAATACCCGCCGTTCGGCGGTTGTTGTTTGTTTTGTTTGAGCGGCTCCCCAAAGGGGGGGTCGCTTTTTTTTCAAAAAAAATTTAGAAAAAGTTTGCAGGTTCTATATTTTTATGTATCTTTACAACATCAAACAAACAAACAATACAGTTATGAAAGCTTTATTTATTCGCTACAACCAATGCACAACACGTTACCGTATGTTCAACAATGGTATCGAGTTTATCGACACCGTAAAGACCAATGACCAAGCATACACGATTGTTTCCAACCTTGAAGACGATGACTGGTTCACCCAAGACAACGGAACAGTCACACGCGCTTGCGGTGCAGAGTGTTACGACCCCGCTTACCCTCACCGATTTGATTTCGGAGATTACACTTACTTTGTTGAAGACATTGAAACACTTGATGAATACTACGATGCGCCGGTAATTGATGCCATTCGCAAGGCAGAGCCGTGGAACATCGATGAAATTGAAGCAATTTTGAACTAACCCAACCGGGCGGCTTCGGTCGCCCTTAAAAACTCAACACCATGAAAACAACACTACCCCCCCTTCAATCGCAGAACCTCCAAACGTGGCGAGAAACAATCACGCAAGAGTTAAACGCAACACGTGAACACATCGCTTCATTGGAGTTGACCACCGCGATATGGCGCAATGAAAACCCACGGCAGGAGCGTTGCCCACGGTCATGGGCTTAAAAAAAAATAATTCATTTTTAACCGTCGAATGTATTTTTTTGTATATTTGACCAAACAAAACAAGCAATGTTTATACAAGGTACACAACAAGAGAGCGAACAGCGTGCGCAGCACCTAATCGCAAAAGGTTACAAATGGTCGCACGACGTAGCCGAAGCAAACGTATATCAACCGACAGATAAGGGTTTATACGTTGACCAATCGAACAAGTCAATGTTCTACACACGGGGAATGTTTTCCGATCCAGTTAAGTGGGGCGCGATAGCCGAGCCAAAGCACCAACCGTATTTTGACATTATCAATGAGTTGGAGGTGTTTTGTTCGGAGTTCATAAGCATAAGGATTCAGGACAATGAATTAACGGTTGTACTTCCACGTGGCTACCAAGAACAAGCCGAGAAGTTTACAGGCAGCACGGCAGAAGATGTAGCGTATTTAGGTCGCGTGTGTTCGTGCGAACGCGACGGTATTGAAGTAATTATTCACGTTTAATTTTTATAAAATGCAAAGCAAAATAACAGCAATCGAACCGCGTGGTTCATGGGAAGGTAAGTACGGAACGATGTACTCCTTCAAGGTTTCATTTGAAGACGGTCAATCGTTGGAAGTAAACGCCAAGAGCGACACACCGCCGTACAAAGTAGGTGATGTAATGCAGTACCAAGTTTTAAGCGACGACCCCAAGTTCGGCGCAAAGGGTAAGGTCAGCAAGCCCGAAACAACGACAAGCGAGCGAACAGGACGCGACAAAGACATAATGCGTCAAACGGCGTTAAAAGCGGCGGTCGAGTTCAACGCCCAACGGCAAGTAGAAACCAGTCGCGTCATAATCGAAGCTGAAATGTTTTACAAGTGGTTATTAGGTGAACATGATATTTTGGAGCAATGAAACGGATTGTAAACCGATTAACAGCGAAGGAGTTAGCCGAAGCGTTACCCTTAATTTATGACATGATAAATAAGGGCGTAAACCCTTATGAAGTCGCCCATAAATTCAACTTGGGATATTCAACCGTAACGAGGTATTACAATGCGTATAAGGCGCACCTATCGGGAAAGGTTGATAAACGCATACAACGCGCAGTTCCTTACTTGCACGTTCAGCAAGCCAAGATGAAGTTTCAAGAAGAACGCAAGCGACAACCCGCCGAGCAAGTGCGGCCAAACGAACCGAAGTACAAACGCAATAAAATAGAATTGTTATGGGGATGCATAAAGATAAACTGGTGATGTTATTGCGCGACCATTACGGCAGCCAAGGACAGGCGGCGCGGGATTTAGGTTTAAGCGAAATGAGCATGAGCAGACTAATTTTGAAACGCGACCAAAGGCGCAATTTGTTGAAGTACCTTCCCGAATTGCACGAACACACAAAAGTAAGCGTTCAGGAATTGTACGATGTTATAGTAAATTAGTATATTTGAACCGTCGAGTGGTCGCGACAGTAATGAATTGGGTAATGACCCTAAACCCTTGCAGGGATGCGACGACCACCGCACCTTGCAGGGGTTTTTAATTTCATCTAATTATGGAAACAGTTCCAATACCACCAACTGTCGGATATGTATCTGTGCATGAATTCTTCACCGAAAAATTCTTGACCTTTTACGAGGAATACATCGAACTATTGATATCAGATGAATTCTTAAATGACTCTGAAAAACTACTTATAAAGTGGCTTTACGAGTACGAATTAAAATTGAAATCCATTTTATCAGATGTCTTGTTTGACTACCACGAAAATTTAGGGTGGAGTTGTGATAAGTTTTTAGACACACTTAAATCTTTAGAACAGAAAGAAGTCATTGTTGTACTGGACAAGTATAGAGATAGTTTTATTGCAAGTCTTTGTTATGCATACATCAGACAAGCAGACAAAACCGACAGAATACCGTACAAAAAATGAGTGCAACCAACAAAACCAAATAATTGATTTGACCCGAATTGATAAATTAGTATATTTGAACCGTCGGGTCGCAGCGACGGAAAGAATTGGCAAAAGAGCCACCGGCCCCTTTCGATGCGAGACTGCGACCTCGTATTGATTGGGGCTTTTTATTTTTAGGAATGTTCTACAAAGCCGAAAAAATTATGATAGAGCGAAAAGATTTGAGCGACAGCGAGAAAATTATGCTTGTAGTATTGGGTTCATTGAGCCAACAGCATGGATACTGTTTCGCCACCAACGCAACCCTTGCAAGTTTGCTCGGGTGGAGTATTGATAAGATCAAAAAAAACCTGCGCACAATCGCTGCAAAAGGGTTCATCAAGATACGTATCGAAGATGGAAACCGCCGAGAAATCAGTATGTCAGAGGAGGGGGTGCAAAATTACCCCACGGGGGTGGTGCAGAATTGCACAGGGGGGGGTGTAGATTTACACGGGGGGGGGTG
>Ga0208161_1002117_pt1 | contig 10194 bp, 5 predicted proteins | sample CB_VirMetaG_3_FD_184538 | JGI IMG/M metagenome (GOLD analysis project Ga0208161, IMG submission 184538) | Freshwater to marine saline gradient viral communities from Chesapeake Bay - CB_1508_1S Viral MetaG (SPAdes) (version 4) | ecosystem: Environmental > Aquatic > Marine > Coastal | place: USA... | reverse complement strand
TTCCCTTTAGGTTTGGCCTAATCGTGGCATACTTTGGAAGGGTTAAACCAAGAATAGATTTAATCAACATATCACTACCATACGAGTTAAATGTAGGAAGAGCTGATAAATCATAATTGAACGAAAATCTTTTATTTTTTTCCATTTTATTTAATTTAATTTTTAGTTTTATTTTTTGTTTTTATTTTTGTTTTTTTATTTTTGGAACGCTTTGATTATTTCTAATTTATAGTCAGTTGCGTTATCCTTAAAATTCTTTTTTACCTCAGTCACGGAAAACTTTTGTGGTTGTCTCTTGAAATTAGTAAATTCTTCTTTTAATGAACTGTATTTTGCTTCATACATTTCTTTCATTTTTTTCATCTCTTCGGTTAAAGTTTTAACCTCTTCTACAATCGGTGCTAGAGCTTCAACTACTGCTTGGACAACCTCTTCGGTCATTACATCAGCAGCTTCAGTTGGAACTTCAACTTCAACTTCTTCACTCATACCCTCTTCTTTCACTTCTTCTTCGGGTTTACCTTCTTCGTTAGCGGGTGCTTCAGTTGTCTTATCTTCCATTGCGATAATGATACTTTCAGCGTCCACTGTTAGAACAAGACCTTCACGAGTTGTGTGTTTACCAGCGGGTGCGGGTGTTAAAGTGCTTTCCCCAACTACATATAACTCTTGTCCAATCTTAAATTCTTCATCAAGGTTATTAGTAATTTCAGTTCCGTCTTCTAACTTTGTTGTAGCAAATTTTTGTGAACTACTAAACTTTAGGTTTAACAATTCAGCAATTCTGTCAACAGCTTCTTTTGCGGTCATAATTATTATTTGTTTTAGTTTATTTGATTTAATATGTTTATTATTTCATCTAATAAATACTCACTAGTTTTGATTTGTTGGAAGTTCATTAAAAACGCTCCTTCAGCCGATAATCCTTTAACCTTACCAGTCTTAATAAAGTCGTTCCAAATAACATTTCCTTCACGAGTATCTAATACTTTATATCCTACCATCCAAGTACCTTCGGGTATCTCATTTGGAGTATAACCTAATGTAAATGCTTTATCACTTTTACCATTAACCAACCAACTTTCTACCATAACCATATCATTAAATGATATTTTATTGTTATGTTCCAAGTTAGTATCTCTTAACCTTTGTTCAATCATAAACTTGCGTTGGATTTTTTCAATTGCTTTTTTGGTAAAACGAACAAAGTATTTATCTCCATTATCATCCAATCTTGGAATAAGGATATTTGGCACCATCAAAGGTGAATATAACATCCTCTGTTCTTCATCACTCTTGAACTTAGCCTTCTTATATTCTGTTTGTTCTTCTTTTGGTATTTCACAATTCTCGGTACATACACTTGATAGGTTCGCTTCATATCGTGGTGTCCCTGGATAATAACCCCTACCTATCATCTCATAAGGAGCCACACCAGGTGTTCCTTCTACCATACCCATATTCTGTATTCTATTACCTATAGCACTCCACTCTTCCCATGCGTGATAACATTGTGGTCCACCTTTATATAACCATTTGGAATATGCTTGTCCGTTATGTCCAAACTCGTTGTTATATATCTCTAATGCGTATATCTGTCCTCTTCTAAAAAATCTACCTTCAATCTGTTCACAAAAATCTCTGTCTATTGCTGATTGTTGAACCACTCTTTTATATTTGTAATATTTGGTTGGGTTCTTATGGTTAAATCTCTTAATATCATCTATGGTATAACCAGCAAGTAATTCATTTGTTATTCTACCAAAGTCAAAGTTTTTGGTGTTGAATAGTTGGTCTACAAGGTTCTTAATCTCCAAATCTTCTTCATCCCAATCACTAAACTCATCACTTGAAGTTAAATATGAACTAATTACCTCAATATGTCCGTCCATATAATCAACATTATGTGTCATACCAACAATTCTATCAATCTCCTCCATTAAGTCATAAAAATCATCAACCAATAAGTTCGCTTCATTTAATTGTTCTTGTGTTGCTTTTTTGTCTTGTAATACTTGTTTTTCAATACCAAATATATTATCGGCAATCTGTGCGGCACTTCTTATCATACCCTTTGTATCCTCATCAACCTCCATACTAACAAGATGTTGAAAAGTATTTATTGCTCCAGGGCAAATCTCAAAGTTCTTGGTGGTATAACCATATACATCAATACCCATACCCTCAAACGAGTTTTCCATTGGAACACAATTTGGAACTGTTTGTCCGTCTAATTCTTTAGTACCAATCGGTTCATAACCTTCCCAACAAGGGTTCTCCATTTCTTTATATTCACCACACCCACAAGAAAAGTCCTCTTCGGCTTGTTTGTAACATACTGCGGCTGCTTGGTCTCTGTCCCATCCTTTATTTTTAATGTGCCACTCAATACATCTACTAATATAATCTTCTTTTCGTTCATAAGGTATTTTTTCAATAAAAGCAATTGGTTCTACCAACATATTATCTTTAGTGTCACCAGTGGGGTAATTTACATATTCTGGTAAACTATCAACATTTATATCAAACTCCCTTTCTCTTTGTAAAATCCTTTTACTCCAAATTAAAGCCTCTTCACCACCCCAAGCATCATACATAAGTTTTCCACATCCATCATCATACGACTTGGAACTAACCAAATCTATCTTATGTCTTGACAGATAAGAATACATGCGTTTAACTGTTGTTAATGTGATAGGTTTTTGCTCGCACAATTGTGAACTTCTTGTCCACCCTATATTTGTCCCACAAGTTCTATTTGGGTTCTCTTGTTTATACTTTCTTGCTCTACATGCGTTCTCACTAATCTCCTTTGTAACCCTAAATGTTGGTTCTTGAAACTCTTGTCTGTTGAAGTAGACAAAGTTGGTTTCTATTGCTGGCATCTCAACAAGAGCCACAGCGTCCACTTTTGTATCCGCTGATAAACTATCGTCAATATCCAAATCAATTATCTTATACATAACTTATAAATACTTTATATTAAAAACTTGCTAGTTGTTCTAACTTTCTGTTTATTTGTTGTGATTTACTAATATCACTTTCTAATACATACGCTCTTATTGGTTCTTGTTTTTGTTTTGCTAGAACCTCAATCAATCTACTATCCATCGCATTACCAACAAGTATAGGTCTACCACCTTGTGCTTGGTTAATTGAAGATAATAATGAACCATACTGAATTGTAGAGTTTCTGTTTATTACAGCCTCATTACCCTCCAACTCAACTCCTCCGTTCATATATTTAACACCTCCGTTTTCGTGACTAGGTCCAAATACAACTCCACCAGCAGCAAGTTTACCACCTCTTCTTAATGAACTAACATATTCTATCTGTTGAGCCACTAACAATGCTTGTGCCGCTGCGATACTTCCATTTAACGCCGCTAAAAACGGACCAGCACCAGGAATAGTTAAGGCTGTAACCACACTCTGTGCCCCCGCAGCCAAGGTTTCAGCAAGGGTTATTCTTAAACTTGTTAATCTTGCTTGTTTTTCAAGTTCCTTCTTTTCTTTTTGATAACCTTTTTCTAATTCTATCCTTTTCTCATTAGCCTCTTTGGTGTCCCCTACAATACCATCCAAAGTTCTATTATAGTTGGTTTCCAACTTCTCTAACTCAAAGGTAAAACTATCACTAAATAATTGTCCTATACTACCTAATACTTGTTGAAGTTGTCTTATACTTGTTTCTATCTTATCTAGCGTTTTCTTAAACTCATCATCCGCAGTTGTTGGTAATTCTTTTAATCTATTCTGTATAGCATCAATCAAGTCAGTAAATGCCTTTGCTGTTCCTTCACCAAACTCTGTCTCAATAGTTCTACGAGCCTCTAATAATATTGCTAGTAACTGGACTAATTCTTCTTTGGTTTTTGTTTTAATATCTCCTAATCCACCAGTTAATCCATTGATGATTTTTAATAACCCTTCTTCAGTAAAAGTTTCAACATACTTTTCAGTATTTGTCGCTACATCTTGTAAAAATACATTTAACAATTGAGTATTACTACCAATCTTTGCTCTTAACTTATCTATTACAATGTTTAACTTCTCATCAGTTATTACTGCGGTTTCTGCTAATTCAGTGTTTAATTCACTTACTTCATTAACAATCAATGATAATTCATTTTTTAACTTATCAAATCCTTTGACTGAATCACTTTGTACTAACGCAAAATCAATCAAATTATTTTTCAGTGTCTCAATTCCTTCATTATATAATTTAAGTCCAACCTCACCCGTTTCGTCAAATTGATTCTTAAAGTCCTCAGCCGTCTTTGTTGGAAATACAAATATACTTTCAATCAACTTTTTAATCGCTGATACTTCTTGCCCTGGTAATATATCTTGGTCGGCAAGAATATTCTTAACACCATCTAATAACAATAATAAGTTTTTCTGTGCTGTATCTTTATCTAATGGTGTGATAATCTTATCCCCAATCTTAATCTCTTGTGAGAACTTTTCTGCGGTTTGTGCTAAATTGGTAAATAATTGAGCCAGTGCTTCTTGTTGTCTAACACTTATCTTACCAAATGTCTTTTTAATATCATCGGGTAAATTACTCTTATCAATGATATTTTTGATATTATCAAAACTAAAACTAATTGCCTTACCTTGTTCATCAACTAATGATAAAGTACTATCTTTTATACTATTGAATATTAAATCAAAGCCAGCAAGATATGCTGACCTAAACTTATTAAACTCTTGAGGACTTAAAGCCTCAAAGAACACATCGTTAATCTCATCCAAAAACTTCTTTGATTCTGTAGTATAAAACTCTCTTCTTAATGTTAATAACTTATTTAATTCATCTCTTGTTTTCTTTGCTGCTTCAATGGTGTTATCAACATATTCAATCTCTAAATCATTTAACTCACCAAGTTGTTCTATTAAATCATTTTGTGCTGCCAATCTATCTTCATAAGCCTTTATTAACCTTTTTTGTTCGTCAGTTAATTCACTACTACCTTTTGTCTCCTTATTTGTTGCTTTTGCTAGTTCTATTGCTTGATTTATTAGATTTTTCTGTGTTGTTGTTAGATTCTTTTGTTCTTTTGATAAATCAGTTATTTCAGTTTTTAATTTACTTATTTGTGCCGCAACCTCACTTACTTTATAACTTCCAATTACTTGTCCCAAAACATTGAATATGTTAATCCTATCTAATAAAGTTCCACTTTCAATATCAACAAGTGATTTTTCTAATTGTTTTAATTCATTTCTTTTGTTCCTTAAATCTTGCTCTACAGCGACAATTCTTTCACTAGTTACATCCAATTGAGCATTTACTGCCTTCGCCCTTGCGGTTCTTTCTATTGATTTAACAAGTTCATCATAACTTACTTTAAGTTCACCATTTAATATCTTCTCTTTATCAAGGTTCTTAAATTGTTCTGGAAATGCTTTATTTAATTCATCTAACTTTTCTTTTCTTAATTCAATTGATTTACTAACATCATTAACAATACCAACATTTATTTTTGTAGCAACTGATAATTTTTGTAATTCAGTATTATATGTTTTTGTAAATGTCTCCAACTCATCCTTTGATTCTTCAACACTATCACTTAACGACATAAATGCCGCAACAGCAAGTCCAATAACAGCCACCAACGCTCCTACGGGGTTTGCTGCGATAGTTGTGAATAAAGCCTTCATCGCAGTATTTGATGTGTTCGTGGCTATTGTCTGTGCTCTTGTAGCGATGGTTGTGGCTATGGTTGCCTCACCAAGTTGAATCTGTGATATTGTCTGTGCCGCAATAACAACAGTCAATGCTTGAGATGCGATTTTTTGTGCTTGTGTTACAGATTCACTCTCATTACCAAACAAGGTGAGTGCGGCAAACGCCCCTTGAAATGCCTTACTTAACATTTCAGTTCCTTGTCTAAACTGCTCAATCTCCTTTCTTGACTGTTTTTGAGTATTATTTAATGTACCAAGTTGTTTTTCAGCCTTGGATATTTCTTGTTGTAGTTGCTTGAAGTTATTACTACCAATAGGAATCTGTTTTAAGTCCTCCCTGGCTTCTTTTAATAACATCTCAAATGTCTCAACATCTTGTATAACGGTATTCATACCGTTCAGTTGTATTCGTAAACCTATAACTTCTTCTGCCATATTAACAATCTTGTTCTAATATTCGTCCTTGTTTATCTATCACGAGGTATGTTTTTGTATCACCCGTTTCTCTTAAATATGTTCCAATAGTTAGTGGTGTGTAATATCCACCAGCATCATACCATACCTCCTCCAAATTGTTAAGTGGTAGTCCATTACCAAATAATTGTAAACTACCCGTAGATGCTGTCCCATTACAAACTGGGGTTATTGTTGTTCCCGTATAGGCTGTAAATCCAGTAACAGATGGAATACCTGGATATGCTTGGTTAGGTTCAATAACATAAAAAGGTGCTGGTGGTGTTATTTTGTAATATCCACTTCTTTCTTTAATTAAACTAACATCTGTTAATTCATTATCAATCAAACTAGCATCTGTTATCTTTTCAATCCTATAGTAACTATCTTTAACCCATACTTTATCTGTAAAGTTGGTTTCATATAAATCTATTGGTTTTAAGAAGAACTTACCACTCAATCTTCTTGTCTCATTGGAATAGTTATTCTCAATATAATCCCTCCAAAAAACATCATATAAATTGTATTGTGTGAATTGAACTGGTTGGTCGTTAAAGTTTCCAAAAAAGTCAAAAGTGCTTCCAAAGTTCAAGTCGCTCACCAATGTTGGAATCTGCACATCAATTGTGGATAAGTGAGATACACAAGGATAAGTGCTCCACTGAACCGCTGTTGAACCACTTAACAAGTACCAATAGTTCTCCAACTGTTTGTATTTGTCTGTATAAGCATATCTGTTTCCACACCAAAAGAATATATGTGGCTTGAATTGATAAGGGGTTTCCCTCCATCCGTTCTCTTCTTTATATACTGCTGGTATAATAAAGTTCGGTCCGTTTAATACAGATGTTGTTGGTAGTGGAGCAAAAGATAATTCATAATTCTTTTCACCCGTTAATAAATTACTATCACTAACATATCTGTATCTACCAAATGTGTTTCCGTTCTCGTCCTCAAATATCTTATTTAGGTATTCTTCACTACCTTCAGTGTATTGAAAGTTAAGTTCTTTTGATAACTCAAAACTTAATGGTTCAATCTTATACTGACTATTTAAGTCCAACCTCTGCGTCCAATCTCTTTCAATTCTATCCTCCTCATTGAAATACCAGTTATAAGGTTCTATCAATATTGACTTATCTGTTTCGTCTTGAACTACAACCAAGTTAAACATAGTAATAATATCCTTCATAAAGGTTACTACATTTGTATCTGGCATACCAACTTTACAATCAACAGTATCCCCCGTTGTTAAAAGAGGGGCATTATATAAATCATATTGAATAAATGTGTCTTGTATTCCAATGTCATCGTATGGTAATATACTATATGTTCCCTTTGGAGAACTAATACCTATTGCTCCATAACTTCCATATTCTTGAATAAAAACACCGATATATTCACCAGCACTCATATTAACATCAAAGAATAAGTTTGGTGAACCATTTTTTAATCCACTAAACCCAATACCTAATTCATATTGTGGTGATTGATATACCAAAAATGGTAAGTTTGTTGGACTATTACCTTTTAATACAACAATTCCAAATCTACCAGATACTTGTAATATATCGTGTGATTTATAGTTAAATCTTAAATTGAAGTAATACTTTCCTTGATAAGGGGCTTGAAACCTACCATTGTTTAATGGTGAAAAGTTATTTAATGGGTCATAACCACCAGGGAATAAATCACTAAATCTAAAAGGTATTAACTTATCATTACCCTCAAATTGTAATCTCATTTGATTACTAAATGCCTTGAATATGTTTTGGTTTACAACATCTTGTGATGACTGATTACCAAGTCCAAGTTGTCCGTTGTTAAACATACTCATATAAATTGACTTGAAGTAGTCAGTATCAAAAAACTCACTATTCACAGTATATGATGTTTGTTGAAATATTCTATCTATTACACTTTTTACCTTAATTGCTGGCTTAAATGCTTGAATAGGAACTGGACTACCACTTAATGAGAAACTCTTTGATTCGTTAAATCTATAAGTCCAATCTGGTGTAGTTCCCGTAGTTCCTTGATATAATAATCCATAGTTTAACATCGGGTATATTATCTGTCCCCCGAATAAACCATCAGTATCATTATCTTTTGCTTCCCAACTTAAAGTGATATTGTCATAGTTGTAGTCGTGGTTTAAGTCAGCATAGTTTAAGTCCTTTAATGTTAAGTTCTTAATCTCACTAACAAAATCACCAACATCACCCATCAAATACACCTCAAAGTCAATACTACTAACAGAATTGACAATAACACTATTCATACGGAGAATACCATTGAATATATCTGTACCTCTGTATTGAACTACAGCTGGTATTTTTACAAGGGGGTTAAACTCTGTTCCATTAACTTCGTAATAATGCTCAAAGATATTGCTATTATTAGCCGTCGCTGGTATGGTAAATATTTTTGAGAAACTTGTTTTTCTTGTTTGTAAATCAGCCACATCTAACTCTTGTAAAGTTAAAGAGATGGGTATGTCCTCATATAAATCTACCCTTTTCCAAATATCATCTAAAAATAACAATAAGGTTGTATTCATCTTACTTACCTAATAATCTTATATTATTGCTGTATGCGTATTGTAGTTCCAAATTAACTATTGTTCTATTACCCTTATTCTTTCTTGTAAACTCGGTATTCAATATCACAATAGGTCTTAATTCTCCGTTCTGTATAATCTCATACACCTCATTTGATGTATACACCTCCTCCAAGAATACCATATCCGCTTCGTTGATAAAACCAGAGTTGATTATATGAACCTCTGTCATCTCAACTTGAAAGTCAGTTACACCTCTTGAATAAGTGGTTTTAACGGGGTTATTACTACCCCAATCAATATTCCACTGATTATAGGTTTGTCTTGATATGTTTAATCCTTCGTCTTTACCCGCAGTAAAGGTATAGTAGTCATAATGTCCGTATCTATTCAACCACATAAGTTGATATTGTGTAACACCCGCTCTATTACAGAAGTTATCCACATTAAATGTGAATATCTCACTAACTGCGGTGTATCCACTACAAATACCTTCTAATGCTGTATTTGGAACTGGTTGTGGTATAATTGCCATATCTATATATTCTTTAATTTATTTTTATTAACAAGGTCCACCCACTACACATATTGGAGTAATCGGTGATGCGTTGTATATAATTCCACCATATTCATAATCACCATACCAAATTATTGTTCTAGCACAATCAGCGTAGATAAATTGACCTACATCACTTGGTAATTGTCCTGGAGCCATATATACATTTGTTGCTGTTGGATTATCACAGAAACACTCACCACCTTGACAAATATTAGTACATTCATAAATTACTTCTGGAATACAATCTGGAGTTGCTGAAGGTGTTGGCGTTGGAGTGGGGGTGGGTGCTCCACAAGGTCCTAAATCAGTTAATACATAACTACCACCCGTTACAACTACTGAACCCATACAAGCACAGAACACTTGAGTAATTCCTGGAGGTATAATAAGTTGTTGTGCTACTCTATCACAATCTAAAAAGTCCACTGTAATAGCCGCTTCTAATCCATCGTTTTCTACTTCGTAACTCTCACACATACAAGGTGTAGCCGAAGGTGTTGGCGTTGGAGTGGGGGTGGGTGCTCCACCACAAGCATCAACAATAGTTACTACTAATGCTGTCTCATATATTAAACTACCATCACAAGCACAATCAATTCTTGCGATACTATTTGGTGGAATACTAATTATCCTTGTAGGTCCTCTATTACACTCAATATAACTCACATTTGCGTTTAATATCAAACTTGGATTATAAACATCATAAGTATAACACTGAACACATCCAGGAGTTGAACTTGGTGTTGGAGTGGGTGTGGGACTAGGTTGTATAGGTGTTGTTTCACCCGTAAACTTACCAAACAATTGAACTGTATATTGAGCTGTATTAGCTGGTATAATACTTTGTAGGTTCATAGGTCCAGCCCCTACATAAAGTGTGTTCCAATCTGTATTACCAGTTGTCACGATATTGTAATAAGATGGATAA
>Ga0208161_1002116_pt1 | contig 10194 bp, 26 predicted proteins | sample CB_VirMetaG_3_FD_184538 | JGI IMG/M metagenome (GOLD analysis project Ga0208161, IMG submission 184538) | Freshwater to marine saline gradient viral communities from Chesapeake Bay - CB_1508_1S Viral MetaG (SPAdes) (version 4) | ecosystem: Environmental > Aquatic > Marine > Coastal | place: USA... | reverse complement strand
CTCCGTACCGTTGCCTTCTTTAGGCTTAGTCGTGATGTCGACCTTCTCGGCTCCGTCCTTACAGCGCACTTCCACCATAGTACCATTGGACCATGTACGACCAATGAACTGAGATGAAAGAAAGTTGGTTGCAGCTGAACCCACACCATTCGTACCGATCGTGACTCGCTCATCATCGAAAGATGTACCAGCGTTCACTTTGGTCCATGCTGCTACGGGACGGAGAATCTCTTCATTAGAGGTCTCATCAAAAATCTTGTCTTGTGGAATACCACGGCCGTTGTCTGTGACGATAACCTTGTTACCATCGACAGACACGTTGATCTTGTTCGCGTATTTAAAATTCGTGCGGATCGCTTCGTCGATCGCGTTATCAAGAATCTCATCAATCATCTTCGATAACGCAGGAACGTACTCAGCAGACTTCCATTGTCCAAGCACGAAACGTTCGATAGACTCTTTCGAGCTCGAACCCATGTACATACCGATCCGTTCACGAACGTGTTGTCGTGCGGTCAGTATGCGAAACTGTTCTGTCTGTTTACTCACTACAGTTCTCCATCAATATGTAGCATATCCTATCATAGTTAAAGTGCATTGTCAACCATTTTTTTCAATTTTTTTCGAACCGTAGTTTTCCCATTTCAGTACCATTCTACCACAGTCTTCAGCAAATGTCAACCATTTTTTGCAAAAATATCATAAGTTATTGATTTCCAATGCTTTTTAATTTTTTTGCAATTTTTTCACAAAAACAGTTGACATTCTCTTTGAAATGGTTTAGAATGGTACCATAAATTGGAAAAGGATAGACTAAGTAATTGATTCTAAAGGGAAAGCAAAAAAGTTCAAAAAAACAGTTGACAATTGCTGAAACACCTGTTAGAATTAGTCTATCACATTTAAAGGTAGTTGAATATGTTAAGTAATTATGGTAAAGTAGGACATGAAATCAGGTGGCACTCAGCCGCTGGTACATGCACTGGTATCATCGAACGTATTGACCGAGATGAGCCTACTGCAGATCCTAAAGTTAAGGCAGACTACTACATGGTCCGTCTTCATCGTCACGGTAACGCTGGCGTTCGTCTTAACAGCAACATGATGAAAAGCCTTCACGTTACCAATATGACTATATATAACGCAGCCATGGAGGCTCTATAAATGATCGTAGAAGGCAGAGTGATTATCGTAAGCGACAGCCACGGAATTGTAGAAGTTTTTGGTCGACAGTCGGACTTTACCCACTGGCAACTCGAAGAAAACATTGACCTTGATAACTACGAAGTCGAGGAACGAGCAGTTAACTTTTCTCTAAGTGTGGAGATTGGAGGATGAAGATGAATGATGAAATGATTAAGCTCTTAGCTCAACAGTCTATCAGGGACGGCGAGCAGAGATATACAGAGGATCATATTCGTGATCTAGTAGGTGCCCCTTCGATTGAAGAAGAGAGTACCTGTATTTGTGGCAAGAGCCTCGACGAGTTCGACACGGATTGCTACGAGCACATGTCACGCGGTTATTAAGGAAATTTCTTTATAACAAAATGATCTAAAGAAACAGTTGACATTTTCTAGAATCTAGTATAGAATGTCACTGTAAATTGAAAAAGGATACAAAATGAGTAAATATATTGTAGAACACGGCTCTTTCATCAACGGTACTTCTCTTAAGGGCTACCTCACTGCTAGCTATGATGATTTAGTTCGTGCATTTGGTCCTCCTACTTACGACGAACCTTCTGGCGACGATAAGGTCAACATTGAGTGGGTTCTGAATATCGAAGATACAGAACTAGAAGAAGACTATACTGTGACCATTTACAACTGGAAAGATTACGATGGAGGCCTCGCGGCTACTACGAATCCTTCTTATCAGTGGCACATCGGTGGTCATAAAGGAATCGCCGCAGCGATTGCTCTCGAAGTGTTTCAAGAAAAAATGAAGGAAGTGGTATAATGTACGATTATGACTTTGAAAAAGAAGACGAGCTCAATGAAGTTCGGGCTCGAGTTGAGCGTAAGCGAAATAAGCGCTCACTTCGTAAGCTAACTAAAGAATCAGATTTCGTCCTATATACTTCGCCAGCTAGTGAATTCGATATCAGTGAAGTTACTGGAAATTATAATTATAATATAGGTTTCAGTGATAATTACTGATGGAACTGTTGTCCATATTAATCAGTGTTTGGCTAGTAATGTTACTAGCTTTTGTATTGATTAAAGGTGTATTCAAAATGATACAACTTACGTGGACATACGCTTTCACGATCTTTATTATTCTATTGCTTGTAGTAATCATAACAACAGGATAATTAAAATGGCGAATCACATGACTGTTACGTTTTCGGGACCGCGTGGTGGCGAGATTGATAGTGGCTTACAAGCGTACGCTACTCTTGCAATCAGGAGTTTCACGAAACAACTTGGTATCGATCGTCTTAAAACGATGGTCGAAGTAAAATTTCATCAAAATCTATATGTAGACAGGAAAAAAACATGCGAAGGTCTTTGTGAGTCATTAGACAAACGATCTTTCGTAATTGATGTAGCATTATACGGGAATTGGTTAGCTACACTGGCTCATGAGCTGGTACACGTAAAACAATTCGTTCGAGGTGAATTAAACGAAAGTCTAACACGTTGGAAGAATAAGAATTACGCCAACACAGATTATTGGGATCAACCTTGGGAAAAAGAAGCACGAAGGCTTCAATGCAAGATGGTTGAAGTTTTCATGGAACAAGAGTGAAAACAGGAATATATAATGGACAAGGTATGGGTTGTAAAGAATAACGGCTCTCAGTACGAGGAAGAATTTACTAGTACTCAAGAAGCTACCAACTACGCAAAACAAAGTTCTCTTCGAGCCATGTGCTCGATCCAAAAGCAAGGCAACAAAGTAATTATGTTCGAACATGGTAACGTGGTCGATGCTCGCCGTGCTAAAGAGCTTACTGCAGCAGTTGTAGAGATCCTCGAATACGAGGACGAAAAATATGCGCGCGAAGGGCGCGGTAAAGCCTCTCGAAAGAAAGGTTAAAATTTTAATGCGCTCTTAGCTCAGTTGGATAGAGCATGTGCCTTCTAAGCACAGGGTCAGAGGTTCGAATCCTCTAGGGCGTGCCAAATTACAACTCGGTGTAGCGCAGCCTGGTAGCGCAACTGCTTTGGGAGCAGTGGGTCGGGAGTTCGAATCTCTCCACCGAGACCAAATTAGAGCCCTCCAAGCCTCTTAACAATGCTCAAATCGTGAGGGCCATACATACCGGTTTTTGGTTATGTCCGGTCTGTCGTTAGCAAGCGCCATTAGCCGCGATTCAGTTGCGTATAGGGGTGGCGCCCAAGGACGAGATGCAGATAAAAACCATCACTTTTAGAATAGAGCCTTCCAAGCCTCTTAACAATGCTCAAACCGGAGGGCCACTTATTCGATGAAGCGGAGAGAAAGGTGATCTGGACGCGGGTTCGAATCCCGCCGCCTCCACCAAAAGCATATAGTCTACTGGCGAATGAGATAACAACGCTCATAGTAAGACCAAACTATATGCTTTTGATGGGGGCGTTATGGAATCGACAGGTGCTAAGTATCAAAGTGGAGAATCGTCAAGCACTGACGTAAAAAAGAGCAACCTAAAATAAACGCAAACGATGACGTTTATACCGAGGACTTTGCGCTAGCAGCGTAAACCTCGCGGGGCGGCCACTGCCTTGTTATCCAAGTGTGGCACCAATTTGAAAAAAACAGTTGACATTTTTCTGAAGCTGATATATAATAGTACGTAAATGGTTCAAAGGTTTTATTAATAATGAAAAGAAACGAAGAATCGAGAAGTGATTTACTTTCAGAAATCTCGCTTAAGGAAAAAATAATCGCAGAAGAAACTGCTTCAAAGTATGAAGCATATAAGCGTATTGTCGAACTCCAAGCAGAAATAAAAAGACTGAGGGAAAAACACAATGATTACGACTGAAGAGTACTTCAAAAAACTCCAATACCACGATTGGTTCTATGAGTATAGTGACGATCACAGTGTTTGGAAAAAAGGTTTAGCTGCTCGAGGTGAGTTGCAAAATCTCGCTAAAGAAAGCGACTTGTTTGCTACGATGTTTTCGGAATACCTAGCGTACATTAACGCTGTTATAAAAGAAGGTCCGAACCAAGAAGAAGTAGCAAGGCCAGTTTTAGAGGATTATGTGTGAAACTAGTAATAGAGAATTATGGGGACGCTACTCTGTATAAAGAGTATCCTAATGATTCTCTAAGTATTTCTTCTAGATGGGTTGTAGAGTGGAAAGACGGTCGCCAACAAATCTACAGTAGAGACTGGTACTCTTTAGAAAAAGTAACGCAACTAGTTGAAAAACAATTATCGCCGGATTAGCACAGCGGTAGTGCAGCGGTTTTGTAAACCGAAGGTCGGGAGTTCAAATCTCTCATCCGGCACCATTATCAATGACCAACAGGAGTGCAAATATAATGAAACGAGTAAGTTTAGTTTTGTTGATGTTTTTTGCCGCTTCTACAGCACATGCAGTAGATAAAGTAGCAGTAGTAGATAAAAATAGTGACAATAAGTTGACGCTATCAGAAATCAGAGAAGTCTGCAAACTTAGTGCAAGTTTATTCAATGCCGCGGACAAAAATAAAGACGGGTTGTTAGACGTCAGAGAAGTAAAGACAGGCAAACGTTATTTGTTTGCTAATTGTAAAGTAAACCCTAAAAAGGTATAATGTAAATTATAGGGGCCTATAGCTCAGTTGGGAGAGCGCCTCGCTTGCACCGAGGAGGTCGCAGGTTCGACCCCTGTTAGGTCCACCAGTTAAGAGGGACTGTAGCTCAGAGGTGAGAGCATCCGTCTTATAAGCGGGAGGTCGGTGGTTCAATTCCACTCAGTCCTACCAAGGATATATTATGAAAAGAAATTGGAAAAACAATTTGAAACATTATGATGATGGCAACCTTTTACGAGGTTTCTTGTACGGCATAGCAATATGTGTTCCCGCTTTTCTTTTGATCTTCTTACTATCTAGTTTATAATTATGAGTGTGAATATGGCAAATAGAGTTTATGTATTTGATGTAGACGGTACACTGACTCCTGCTAGAGAGTCTATGCAACCTGAATTCGAAGCTTGGTTCTTAGACTTTTGTTCTAAGAATGACGTGTTTCTTGTTTCAGGTAGCGACAGACCAAAAACACTTGAGCAAGTAGGTCCGCAAGTATATGATGCGTGTTTAGGCGTCTATCAGTGTAATGGTAACGAACATTGGTATCGAAATCGTCGAGTAAAGTCGAACGGATGGAAGCCCTCATACGAGCTTAAGCATTATCTCAATACTAAGCTTCATCACAGCCCTTATCCATTTAAAACAGACAACCACGTTGAAGTACGTACTGGAATGATTAACTTCAGTACTGTAGGTCGTGCTGCTAATCAAAAGCAGCGAGCTGACTATTATGCTTGGGACAACAAGAACAAAGAGCGTGAGCACATCGCTGACGAGATGAATCGAAAATTTAAAGATCTGATCGCTACTATCGGCGGTCATATTAGTATTGACATCTACCCGAAAGGTGCTGATAAGTCTCAAATCATTAAAGACTTTGAAGGTGTTTATGATGAGATCTATTTCTTTGGAGATCGTACTCAGCACGGTGGTAATGACTATTCGATAGCATTAGTAATTGAATTAGGAAATCTGGGTAAAGTACACCAAGTCGAAGATTGGCAACACACATGGAATTTATTGAAGGAGTTAAATCAATGAGCTATAGCATTACACTTGAACCAGAACAAATTGATGCAATTGTGATAGGCGAGTTGAAACAGAATATAGATAGTCTAGAGCATGATCTTAAATTTGCTAAGAAAGCTATTGATGCAAATCATACTAACGATGACGACTATCTTGGCGTGTTTGTTCATGATCCTTATAAAGACGTCGAAGAAATACAAAAACACATTGATGCTTTAAAACTTATCGTGGATTTTTACGGCGGATGGTCAACACAGTTCTAAGGAGCATTTATGAACCAAAAAGTAAGAATTACTTACACACACCCAGTTAAACCAGATGTGCAACTAGAAGTTGTCGGCTGGGTAAATGATGTTACAGACGACACCACGTTCATTACACGAATTGACGGTTATCCTATCGACATACCAACAGCTAATATTATTAGTCAAGAAGTTTTAATTTAATGATCAAATCTGAAAAAGGCGAAAAGAAACTTGACTGGTATGTAAAATGGATCGCCTCTGTATTAGTACTAATATCAATATGTGCTCGAGCAGCAGGACCTGAATTTAGAGAGCTTGACATGTATGTTGGTATAGTAGGAATTGGTTTATGGTTATGGGTTTCACTACTATGGGAAGACCGAGCGCTTATTCTACTTAACGGAGTATCGTTCTTCGTTCTAAGCATGGGTATTATGCGACAGCACGGTCAGTGGTGGATGGATTTTTGGACAAGGGTATTTACAAGTTTTATCTCCTCTTAGCTCAGTTGGATAGAGTATCTGGCTACGAACCAGAAGGTCGGGAGTTCGAATCTCTCAGAGGAGGCCAATCAGAAAGGTACAAACAATGAGTCGTGTATACGATTATGAAGAAATTTTTTCTGATATCGAAGATGATCCTGAGAATATTTTAATGAAGATTCCTCAGGAAGTTTGTGAAGAAGCCGGATTCAACGAGGGTGACTTAATTCAAGTTACTCTCGAAGGTCGGTGTTTAGTCATTATGAAAATGAAGGAGTAAATATATTATGACGCCAGTGAATAAAGGTAAACTACTAGAAGCTTTAAAGAAAGGAACGGTTACCGTATCTTTTCGTAAAATTGATACGGGAGAATTAAGAGTCATGCCATGCACTTTAAATCCTGTAGTACTAGAAGCAAACGGAGTTAAAGCTAAAGTGAATGTAGAAAGTACAGATACTGAAGCATTTCCAGTTTGGGCTTTAGATAAAAACGCATGGCGCAGCTTTAGACTTGATACTGTCGAGGGCTGGGAAGTATTAGGTGAATGATATTCTATACAAAGGAGGCGCTGTGATTAAAGAAGGTAGAGAAGGAAGAGTTCGTCTAGTTGCTACTGATAACGTAGCAGCGGGTGGAGATTCTATGTATGTAGTAGACTTTTATGAAAACGGTAAGTTGGTTCAATCACGATCACTTCCAGGAAAGAGTCGCTACTACGCAGAAGACGTGGCTGAAAATTGGGAAAGCGGTCTCATCCAATTACTAACGGAAGAATAAATAATCTCTAAATAAAGCTTTATTTAGAGGTATTATATGGTATTACCATCAGGCGGACAAATCGCTATAAGTGATTTAAGAAATGAATTCGGTGACACACCGGGTGAAGACGGTCTTAACGAATATTATCGAGGCGCTGGGTATGTTCCTGATAATAATAACAATGTACCAACTTCAGGACAAATTGCTTTAAGTAATTTTCATAGTGGAGCAAATGGGTACTATGTTTCTGTAGGCCAATGGAATCCATTCAGTGGCTTCGTCGTTCGCGGGTGGGATAATGGAGCCACGGGAACAGGATCCGGAGGATCACAAACTCCAAGTCACTGGAGATCACAATCACCCCAATACTACATAGGTTGGTCTAGAGTTTCTCAATTTAATTTTAAAGGAACCATTACCTACAATCTTTCTATAGGTATTCAAGGAAGCCACGGTAGATATCTTTTTAGTAGATATTATGATGGATCTTTTAACCTTTATACTTCTGGTGCAACCCTTACTAACACTAACGGATATACAGTTTGGAATTGGAACACAGGCTATTGGGGCCAATACGGCGGTGGTGCCGTAAGATATTTTTTATATAATTAAAGGCATATTATAATGGCAATACGATTTGATTTAATAACTGAAATTAACGATACAGATTTTAACCGTTTATTTAATGATAGTATTGATAGCTTAAATAGTGGAACATATCCTTGGGAAATTACTCCTGTTGCGGATGGTGATAATCAAGCAAAACGCGCATATCTCCGAGCAAATTTCCAATCTCATTTAGATACAGACAATGGAGTTGTTTTTACATGTTCAGAAGACGGGTATGTACTTACATTAAGCGCAGGATTTGTAAATGGCACACACTTTCTTGGGACGATGCTACTTGTCGGTCGTAACCAAGCTGGTAGTAAATCTTTTATGTACGCTCCCGAATATCATGCAGCAAGAGAAGAATTTTGGGATAGAGTAAATTATCTTACTTGGGATTTTCAAACATTAGGACCAGGCACAGCATTTTTTGACCATGTAGCAAGAGTCTATAATGACGCAGCAGTAAACAATCCTGAGTGGATTCAGAATGCTCGATTTGCACGTGGTAAAGATGGTCCTATGGCCGGCGAAATTGTATCAGAAGAAGCAAACAATTCTGTGGTTCCACAATATTTAATACAACAAAATCAGCTTGGTAATACTGGACTTAAAATGGTAGTAACTGAAGCTGTAGCTGCAAACACCGATACAGCAAATACTGACATATTCGTCGACGAACCATTACCTTACGAACAATACGCAAACAACGAACCAATTTTTAACCCACCACCAGAAGAATAAGGAAATACATAATGAAATATAAAGGGAATAACGTCGAAACTTTAACTTTATCTAAAAAGGCAGTTTTAGATAGAGCCATGCGTCCGTATGACGGTCTTTCAGATGGACCTTTTAAAAGAGTTCTCGATAGAATGGATGGTGTATTTAGAAAAGAAATCATTAACTATAAAATTGAAGATGGTTACTTAGTTAAAGAAACTTCTATTCGAGATTTTAGTGAAGGTGATTATCACGACACAACATCAATTCAAAGAATCGTAAAAGTTTAATTTTGTGATAGAGAGTAGGAGGAACAATGGCGGACGTTTTGCTTCTCAACGCAAACGCACAACCTATAAGCTATCTACCCTTAAGTACAATTTCTTGGAAAGAAGCTATATTGTACATGTACCAACAAAAGTGTGCTGTTCTAGAATGGTATGACGATTGGATGGTGCGCTCACCAACGTGGGAAACTCGCGTTCCTGCAGTGATAATGCTAAAAGATTTTGTTAGACATAAAACACGAGTAAGATTCTCGAAGTACAATGTATTTCTTCGAGATCAATATGTCTGTCTCTATTGTGATCAACAACTAGAATATAACCAAGTTACACTAGATCACGTCATTCCTATCAGTAAAGGAGGAAAGACGAACTTTGAAAACGTCGTCGCTGCATGCAATAGTTGCAACGCTACAAAAGGCAACACAACTAGCATGAAGCCTAAGTACGCGCCTTACCGTCCAGGATACTGGGAGTTGGTCCGTAAAAGGAAACAACTCCCGTACACTATTAAGCACCCATCATGGGAGCAGTGGATTAATTAAGATTTATTCTTAGTTAATGCGTCTGCACCAAAGAATGCAGAAACTAATACTGCAATAGATGCAAAGTATGTTGGTGCAATATCAGCAATTAGCTCAGCTGCTTTATCCATGCCTAGCAAGGATGTAAGAGCGATACCAATAGGATATACAAGAAGACCGATCAGAGAGAACCAAGCCATCTTACGGATAGCGTCTCTCTGAGCATCTTTATCTTCTAGTTCTTTGCGCTTGAATTCAAGATGCATCTGCCATTCTTCTGCAGAAATGTGACCGTCGCCATTTGCGTCGATCGCTTTCGCAGCTTCAGCATCAATTGTTGTTTTATTCTCGTCTGCCATTTGTTAGTCCTCTTTTTTCCAAAGTGTCCATGCTCCATAACCGATAGCTACATAAGCTACAAGTGAAGCAATAGGTTTAAAAATGAGAAAAGTCACACCGGCACCTATAAGAATAGCACCATCCCATGAAGTACGTTCGGCTAGTCTATCATTGACCCAGCCTTTTACTTTGTTAACCATATCCATATTTTTCTCCTTATTATGTTTACGGTACTCAAGATACTTTCATAGTATAGTTTAAAAAGTAACACTTACACCGCATCCGCACGAATATGTTTCGTTTGGATTGATGATTTTAAAACTCTCGTTGAGTCCTTCTTGAACCCAGTCTAATCTCGCACCTTTTAAAAAAGGTACAGAATCTTTATCTATAACAATTCCGAACTTTCCGTAGTCTATGTAAAGATCAACATCCAGATTAATACTATCAGCAAAGCTAATAG
>Ga0208161_1002115_pt1 | contig 10200 bp, 8 predicted proteins | sample CB_VirMetaG_3_FD_184538 | JGI IMG/M metagenome (GOLD analysis project Ga0208161, IMG submission 184538) | Freshwater to marine saline gradient viral communities from Chesapeake Bay - CB_1508_1S Viral MetaG (SPAdes) (version 4) | ecosystem: Environmental > Aquatic > Marine > Coastal | place: USA... | reverse complement strand
TAGATGGCTTATTTAGAAGAGAATACGAAAAAGTTATAATTACACGTCCGACAGTATCAAAAGAAGAAATCGGATTCTTACCAGGTGACTTAAGGGAAAAAATGGATCCTTGGGTTCAACCAATTTACCAAAATATGTTCCTTTTATATGATAAGGAAAAAATCGAAAAATGTATAACAGATGGACAAATCGAAATCGTTCCTGTTAGCTTTATGCGCGGTAGAACTTTTGTTGATAGTGTTATTATCGTAGATGAAGCTCAAAACGTAACTCACGAACAAATGGAAATGATCGTAACCCGTTTAGGTTTAAGATCAAAAATGATTATATGTGGAGACGACCATCAAGTAGATTTAAAATCAAAACGAGATTCTGGTTTTAGATTTTTATATTCTGCAGCTCGTGGTATTAAAAATATGGTAGGGATTACCTTAATACAAAACCATAGAGATCCTATTGTATCAGATTTAATTGAATTATATGAGGAAGCAGCTGACAGAGGAATTGTAACAGGTTCTGCCGGTTCAAGTGGTCGTAAAAAATAAATTAGTCTATCCTTTCTTAATATTTATAACAAAAAGGCATGGCTAATATTCCTATTTACGACGGTAATCCTATATTTATATCCGGCTCTATCACACCCTTTGGGTTTTATGATGCGGATTCTGATTTCCAGACTGATGCTGTTAAGGTAGCAAAGTTCTGTGCTTTAAGATTAGGATATCCTATCGAAAACGTAGAGCTACAATCTGGTTCTTTTTTCACAGCATTTGAAGAAGCTGTAACTGTTTATGGTAACGAATTATATGCTTACAAAGTAAGAGATAATATGTTATCTTTAGAAGGAGCTTCAACTGGTTCAAACCTAAATCATGCTCAAATTACTCCTACAATGGCTTCAATTGTTCGTTTATCTGAACAATATGGAGAAGAAGCAGGTGTCGGGGGTAACGTAACTTGGTACAGTGGATCAGTAGCTATGACTGCCTCTGTTCAAGATTACGATTTAGGTCAATGGGCTATTGATAATAATATTACTGGAGGTATTGAAATTAAAAAGGTATTTTATGAAGAAGTACCTGCAATTAATGAATTATATTCTCCATATGCTGGTTTAGGTGTTGGATTTGGATTTGATGGCCAAGCAGCTGCTTTAGGTTCAGTTGGTTTAGGATATGGACCTGCTATGAATTTCTTATTAATGCCTCTAAGTTACGATCTACAGACTATTCAAGCAATTGAAATGTCAAATCAGGTAAGACAAGCAAATTATTCTTTCCAGTTAATTAACAATATGTTAAGAATATTCCCAGTACCTGATCAATTTGATATTGATCCTGATACTGGTTATCGTCCTTATTTATGGTTCCAATATATTAAAAAAGATGATAGAATTAATTCTGCTATTGATAATAGTATGAATGACAAGATTACAAATGAATCAAATGTTCCTTATGGTAATCCTACTTACACCCAAATTAACTCAATTGGTAGAAGTTGGATTTTTGAATATACTTTAGCATTAGCTAAAGAAATGTTAGGATATGTTAGAGGTAAATACTCAACAGTTCCTATCCCTGGTGCTGAAGTAACATTAAACCAAGGAGACTTAATTTCAGCTGCTACTGCAGAAAAAGAAGCTTTAATCACTAGACTAAGAGAATATTTTGATTCAACTTCACGTCAAGCTTTACTTGAAAGAAGAGCAGCAGAATCAGTAGCTCGTAAAAGTGAATTAGGTGAAGTACCAATGACAATTTACATAGGATAAGATGGCATTATACGGTGAAGCAAGAGATATAAGTTTTTTTAGACACATTAATCGTGAATTGATGGGGAATATTATTTCCCAACAATGTATTCTCTACAAATACAAAACTGGAGAAACAAAAACAAATATTTACGGTGAAGCTACTGAAGGTAGATACTTTGCTGATCCTATTATTTTAAATTGCTTAATAGAAAGATCAGACCAAAATTATCCTGAAAGTGATTTAGGTGTAGATTTCCAATGGGGGATTATATTTAAATTTTTTAGAGATGATCTATTAGCAGCCACTAATGGTGCTAACGCTGATTTTGACAAAGGTAATCACCAATATGGAGCTAATATTGTTCCTGAAATAGGTGATATTATATTATATAACAATGGATATTACGAAATAGATAATACCAATGCTAACCAATTTGTTGTAGGTAAAAATCCTGATTATCCTAATTATGATGATCAAGGTAACAACCCGTTAGAAACTGGTCTAGAAAACTTTGGTTCTTCTATCTCTATTATTTGTAATACCCATTATGTACCAGCAGATAGATTAGGAATACAATTAGCTAGATTATAATGGCAGTACAGTCAAGAAAACCAATCCCAAAAACGCAAAGAGAACTTAGTATCTCTGAACAAAAAGCGTTTGACCAAAGAGTAGGTAACCCTAATTACGCTACTAGCCTTCCCTCTGCTCGAATTAACCAAATTTCAGCTAAAGGAAGTACATATAAACCTTTTACTGTAGGGATTAAAGATATTGACGAATCTATCTTTTATTATTTTGATAACATTATTAAACCATCAGTAATTCAAAACGGTAATCGTTTACCTGTTCCTGTAATTTATGGTTCTCCTGAAAAATGGAAATCATACCAAAAAGATGGATATTATAGAGATCAAAAAGGTAAAATTATGGCTCCGCTTATTATGTTTAAGCGAGATAGTATTGAAAAAAATAGAACTATTGGTAATAAATTAGATGCTAATAATCCTAACAACTATTCAGTATCATCTAAAGTATATAACCAACGTAATGCTTATAGTTCTTTTGACGTCTTAAATAGCACTAGACCTCAAAAGCAATACTTCGCTACCGTTATACCTGACTATATTACATTGACGTATTCATGCGTGGTATTTACGTACTATGTTGAGCAACTTAATAAAATAGTTGAAGCGATTGAATATGCTTCTGATGCGTATTGGGGTGATCCTGAAAGATACAAATTTAGAGCAATGATTGATTCATTTGGTTTCCAAACAGAATTAACTCAAAATGATGAACGTATAGTAAGAAGCACATTTAATATTAAGATGAACGGATATATAGTACCTGAATTACTACAAAAAGATGTTACAGCATTAACCCAATTTATAGATAAACCTATAGTAACAATCTCAGAAAACGTATCTACTAACAATCAATAACATATCTTTTAAATATTTATTGTAGATAAAAGATAGTTTTTCACTGAGATATGGCCGAAAATAGAAAAAGAGGTAATTTTAGACAGGATAATCCGAATTCGGGTAGAAATTTCCTTGATCGCTCTTTGGCCTTCAATAAGTTTAATCTTCCTATTGTAGAAGAAGGATGGGAAGGTTACGTCTTAACCATCGATGATGATGGTGTAGTATCTCTTATCAAAAGTGGTGCCGGTTCCTCTGGAGCAACAGGCACTTCTGGTACCTCAGGTACATCAGGTTCAAGTGGTAGTTCAGGTACTTCAGGTAGCTCAGGATCTTCTGGTAAAGTAGGTTCAAGTGGTCTTTCAGGTTCACATGGTACCTCAGGTACTTCTGGTTCATCCGGTACCTCAGGAACTAGTGGTACTAGTGGTTCATCCGGTTCTTCGGGTTCATTTGGTACTAGTGGTTTAACAGGTTCTTCAGGTACTAGTGGTGAAACATCAGGTACCTCAGGTTCTTCTGGTTCAGCAGGTTCCTCAGGTTCTACAGGTTCATCTGGTAGTTCAGGAGCTGCAGGCGCAAGTGGCCAATCTGCTACCTCTGGTACAAGTGGTAGCTCAGGTTCAAACGGTACTTCAGGACTTACTGGTTCATCAGGAACATCAGGAACATCAGGCTCTTCAGGTAGCAGTGGTACTTCAGGTAGCTCAGGTTCATCAGGATCTTCAGGTAGTTCAGGTGCTGCCGGAGCATCAGGACAATCGGCTACCTCTGGTACAAGTGGTAGCTCAGGTTCAAATGGTACCTCAGGACTTAGTGGAAGTTCGGGCACATCTGGTTCATCAGGTTCGTCTGGCTCATCAGGTTCATCTGGTTCATCCGGATCTTCAGGTGCTGCAGGAGCAAGTGGCCAAAGTGCTACTTCAGGAACTTCAGGTTCATCTGGTTCAAATGGAACTAGTGGCTTTAGTGGTTCTAGTGGTACAGCAGGTACCTCAGGTTCGTCTGGTTCTTCAGGTTCGTCTGGTTCTTCAGGTAGCTCTGGTGCTGCAGGAGCAAGTGGTCAAAGTGCTACTTCAGGAACTTCAGGTTCATCTGGTTCAAATGGTACTTCAGGATTTAGCGGAAGTTCAGGTACGGCAGGTACTTCGGGATCTTCTGGTTCCTCAGGATCTTCTGGTTCATCAGGATCTTCAGGAGCTTCTGGAGCAAGTGGTCAAAGTGCTACTTCAGGTACAAGCGGTTCATCTGGTTCAAACGGAACTAGTGGCTTTAGTGGTTCTAGTGGAACTGCTGGTTCTTCAGGTAGTGCAGGTTTATCTGGTACCTCAGGTTCATCAGGTAGCTCTGGTAGTTCAGGAGCAGCAGGTGCCTCAGGCCAAAGTGCTACTAGTGGAACTAGTGGTTCATCTGGCTCAAACGGAACTAGTGGATTTAGTGGTTCTAGTGGAACTGCTGGTTCTTCAGGCAGTGCGGGTTCATCCGGTACTTCTGGTAGTGCTGGTAGCTCTGGTAGTTCAGGGGCAGCAGGTGCCTCAGGTCAATCTGCCACTTCAGGAACTTCAGGTTCATCTGGTAGTTCAGGTACCTCAGGTATCTCAGGTTTAGCAGGTAACTCTGGACAAAGTAATACATCAGGTACTTCGGGTTCATCAGGTTCGTCTGGTTCTTCAGGTAGTTCCGGTGCCGCAGGTGCAAGTGGCCAAAGTGCAACTTCAGGTACTTCTGGTTCAAGTGGATCAAATGGTACTTCAGGATATAGCGGTTCATCAGGTACTGCAGGAAGTTCAGGTAGTGCAGGTTCAAGTGGTACTTCAGGTAGCTCAGGTAGCTCAGGTTCATCCGGTTCTTCTGGTACTTCAGGTATCTCAGGAGCAGCAGGTGAATCCGGTTTAAGTAATACATCAGGAACTTCGGGTTCTTCAGGTAGTGCAGGTAGCGCTGGTAGCTCAGGTACTTCTGGAACTTCAGGTACAAACGGTTCATCAGGTAGTTCCGGTGCCGCAGGTGCAAGTGGCCAAAGTGCAACTTCAGGTACTTCAGGTTCATCTGGTTCAAATGGAACTAGTGGATTTAGCGGTTCTTCTGGTACAGCAGGAAGTTCAGGCAGCTCAGGTAGCTCGGGTACTTCAGGTACTAGTGGTTCTAATGGATCCTCAGGAGCAGCAGGAGCTAGTGGACAAAGTGCTACTAGTGGAACTAGTGGTTCTTCCGGTTCAAACGGTACTTCAGGATTTAGTGGTTCTGCAGGTACCTCCGGTTCCTCAGGTAGTTCAGGTTCTTCAGGTACATCAGGTACTTCAGGTTCAGCAGGTAGCTCAGGTTCATCTAATTTATCAGGTACTTCAGGTACATCAGGAACTAGTGGTAGTACAGGTACTTCAGGTGTAGACGGAGGTTCAGGTATCTCAGGAACCTCTGGCAGCTCAGGTTCATCTGGAAGCACAGGTTCTTCAGGTAGTTCAGGTGCTAGTGGGGCAAGTGGTCAATCAGCTACTTCAGGAACTTCAGGTTCGTCTGGTTCAAATGGTACTTCAGGATTTAGTGGTTCTGCAGGTACTGCCGGTACCGCAGGTACATCAGGTTCATCAGGAACTTCAGGTTCTTCAGGTAGCTCAGGTACAGCCGGTTTATCTGGTTTAGCAGGTGAATCTGGAGCAAGTGCTACTTCAGGTACATCAGGTACATCCGGTTCATCAGGTAGCTCGGGTAGCTCTGGTAGTTCAGGTCGTTCAGGATCTTCAGGTACTTCTGGAACAAGTGGTACTAATGGTTCCGCTGGTAGCTCAGGAGCCGCAGGTGCAAGTGGCCAAAGTGCAACATCAGGTACTTCTGGTTCAAGTGGCTCAAACGGTACTTCAGGATTCTCAGGTTCATCTGGTACAGCAGGTACTTCAGGATCTTCAGGTTCTGCAGGTACTTCCGGTAGTTCAGGTTCATCAGGTACTTCTGGATTAGCAGGTGCTAGTGGTATATCAAATACTTCAGGTACAAGCGGTAGTTCAGGTTCATCAGGTACATCCGGCTCGTCAGGTAGCTCCGGTTCAGCAGGTAGCTCAGGTTCTTCAGGAACATCTGGTACTTCAGGTACAAACGGATCTTCAGGTAGTTCAGGTGCTGCGGGAGCATCAGGCCAAAGCGCAACATCAGGTACTTCAGGATCAAGTGGTTCAAACGGTACTTCAGGATATAGTGGTTCTAGTGGTTCATCAGGTAGAGCAAATACTTCAGGATCTTCTGGTTCGGCAGGTACTTCTGGAACTAGTGGTTCTTCAGGTTCTTCAGGTAGTTCAGGTACCTCAGGTATCTCAGGTGCCGCAGGTGAATCAGGTACAAGTAATACAAGTGGTACTTCAGGAAGTTCAGGTTCAGCAGGTAGCTCAGGTCTAGCAGGTAGCTCAGGTAGCTCAGGTAGCTCAGGTCGTTCAGGTACATCAGGAACAAATGGTTCAGCCGGTAGCTCAGGTGCCGCCGGTGCCTCAGGCCAAAGCGCTACTTCAGGCACAAGTGGTAGTTCTGGTTCATCCGGTACTTCAGGTATCTCAGGTCTAGCAGGTAACTCAGGACAAAGTAATACATCAGGAACTAGTGGTAGTTCAGGAAGTTCAGGATCATCAGGTAGCTCAGGAGCAGCCGGTGCTTCAGGATCTTCAGGTACATCAGGTACTTCAGGTACTAGTGGTTCATCAGGTAGTTCAGGTTCATCAGGTTCATCAGGTTCATCAGGCAGTTCAGGTACATCAGGTACCTCAGGCACATCCGGTACTTCAGGTTCAGCTGGTTCTTCAGGTACTTCAGGTATAGCGGGTGCTGCTGGTTTATCTGCAGTAAGTGCAACATCAGGTACTAGTGGTAGTTCAGGTAGCTCAGGAACAAGTGGTTCATCTGGTTCATCTGGTTCTTCAGGAGCTGGTGGATCTTCCGGTACAAGTGGTACTAATGGTTCATCTGGTTCTTCAGGTGCCGCAGGTGCAAGTGGTCAATCTGCTACTTCAGGTACAAGTGGATCTTCAGGTTCAAACGGTACTTCAGGACTTATAGGTTCATCTGGGGCTAGTAGATCTTCAGGCACAAGTGGATCTTCAGGCACAAGTGGATCTTCAGGCACTTCAGGATCATCTGGATCTTCAGGTAGATCAGGTGTAGCAGGCTCATCTGGAACTTCAAAAACTTCTGGTACTTCAGGTTCATCGGGTTCATCAGGTACTTCAGGTGTAGATGGAGGTTCAGGTATATCCGGTACAAGTGGCACTTCAGGTACATCTGGTTCAACGGGCTCTTCAGGTACAAACGGCCCTTCAGGATCAAGTGGAAAAAGTGCTACTTCAGGAACTTCAGGTTCAACAGGTAGTTCAGGTACAAATGGACCTGCAGGTTCTTCAGGAAAAAGTAATACCTCAGGTACAAGTGGATCTTCAGGCTCTTCAGGTAGTTCAGGTACTGCAGGTTTATCAGGTCTAGCAGGGCAATCAGGAGCTAGTGCTACTTCAGGTACATCTGGATCTTCAGGTTCAACGGGTTCTTCAGGTACAAACGGTCCTTCAGGAGCTAGTAGAACATCAGGTACTTCTGGTACAAGTGGTTCAGCGGGTTCTTCAGGTACTTCTGGATTAGCAGGTGCTAGTGGTATTAGTGCCACTTCAGGTACTTCAGGAACTTCCGGTTCAACAGGTTCCTCAGGTACAAACGGTCCTTCAGGATCAAGTGGTAAAGCAGGTACTTCAGGAACTTCCGGTTCAACAGGTTCCTCAGGTACAAACGGTCCTGCGGGCTCAAGTGGAAAAGCAGGTACTTCAGGAACTTCAGGTTCTTCTGGTTCTTCTGGTTCTTCTGGTTCTTCAGGTACCTCAGGTATCTCAGGTGCTGCCGGTGAATCAGGAACAAGTAATACTTCAGGTACAAGTGGTTCAACAGGTTCTTCAGGTACAAATGGACCGGCAGGTTCAAGTGGAAAAGGAGGTACCTCTGGTACTTCCGGTTCAACAGGTTCCTCAGGTACAAACGGCCCTTCAGGATCAAGTGGCCAAGCAGGCACTTCAGGTACAAGTGGTTCAACGGGTTCCTCAGGTACAAACGGTCCTGCGGGCTCAAGTGGTAAAGCAGGTACTTCAGGTACTTCAGGTTCAACAGGTTCATCCGGAACAAATGGTCCTGCGGGCTCAAGTGGAAAAGCAGGTACTTCAGGTACAAGTGGTTCAACGGGTTCCTCAGGTACAAACGGACCTTCAGGAGCAAGTAGAACTTCAGGTACAAGTGGTACTAGTGGTAGCTCAGGCACTTCAGGTATAGCAGGTGCTGCTGGTTTATCTGCAGTAAGTGCAACTTCAGGTACTAGCGGAACTTCAGGTTCTTCAGGTACATCTGGTTCCTCAGGTTCATCTGGAACAAATGGTCCCGGAGGTTCAAGTGGAAAAGGAGGTACTTCAGGAACTTCAGGTTCATCTGGCTCATCGGGTACTAATGGTCCTGCAGGTTCAAGTGGAAAAGGAGGCACCTCAGGTACAAGTGGTTCAACAGGTTCTTCAGGTACAAACGGCCCTGCAGGTTCAAGTGGAAAAGGAGGTACTTCAGGTACAAGTGGTTCCTCAGGTAGTTCAGGTACCTCTGGCGTAGACGGAGGTTCAGGTATTTCAGGTACTAGTGGAACTAGTGGCACATCAGGTAGTACCGGTTCATCCGGAACAAACGGCCCTTCAGGATCAAGTGGAAAAAGTGGTACCTCAGGTACATCTGGTTCAACTGGTTCTTCAGGTACAAACGGACCTTCAGGAGCTAGCAGAACTTCAGGTACTAGTGGCACTTCAGGTTCAGCGGGTTCTTCAGGTACATCAGGTTTAGCAGGTGCTAGTGGTATTAGTGCTACTTCAGGAACCAGTGGTACTTCAGGTAGTACCGGTTCAGCAGGTACAAATGGTCCTTCAGGATCAAGTGGCAAAGCTGGTACTTCAGGTACAAGTGGTTCAACAGGTTCTTCAGGAACAAATGGTCCTGGGGGCTCAAGTGGTAAAGCGGGTACTTCAGGAACTTCAGGTTCAACGGGTTCTTCAGGTACAAACGGACCTTCAGGAGCTAGCAGAACTTCAGGCACATCCGGCACAAGTGGTAGTTCAGGTACCTCAGGTATAGCAGGTGCTGCAGGTTTATCCGCTGTATCAAGTACAAGTGGTACTTCAGGATCTTCAGGTTCAAGTGGTACTTCAGCACCAAACGGATCATCAGGTACTTCCGGTGTGTCTGGTACTTCAGGTATTTCATTTAATGGCACAAGTGGTATTAGTGGTGGTACATTTAATAATCAACCTAACTACTTAGTTTATACTGTAGATACTACAACAATTCAATCTGTAGATTTTGTTACTATTAGTAATGCTACTAACGTAATGACAGTTAGTGGTGAATTAAGAGTAACAGGTGATGTAATTGCGTATTATTCTTCAGATGCTAGATTAAAAGATAATGTTACACCAATTTCTAATCCATTAGAAAAAATTAAACAATTAGGTGGATACGAATTTGATTGGAATAAGCACCAAAACGTTTATAAAGGACACGATATTGGTGTTATAGCTCAAGAAATAGAAAAAGTATTACCTGAATTAGTAACAACAAGAAACGACGGATACAAAGCAGTTAAATACGATAAACTAGTAGCATTATTAATTGAAGGTATTAAAGAGTTGTCAAGTAAAATAGATAATAAGTAATGGCTTTAGGTTCTACTAACATATATCTTAGAGGAGACGGTACTAACAATGGCCTATATAAAGAAATGGGTAAAGGAGTTACCGCTAATAATATTTCTTTAGGTCAATCTAAATTTGGTCAAAACGATCTTTATATTACCAATTATGCGGCAGCTAACCCTTCACAGGTTAATATGAGCTATTGGCAAAGTTACGATCATCAAAACATGACTTTTCGTTTCAACCCCGCTCAAACGGGAGATTACGATACCTACGAAGATACAGACCCAGATTACTTTGGTACAGGAGGTGCAGGTATTCCATATACTAATAATG
>Ga0208161_1002111_pt1 | contig 10208 bp, 16 predicted proteins | sample CB_VirMetaG_3_FD_184538 | JGI IMG/M metagenome (GOLD analysis project Ga0208161, IMG submission 184538) | Freshwater to marine saline gradient viral communities from Chesapeake Bay - CB_1508_1S Viral MetaG (SPAdes) (version 4) | ecosystem: Environmental > Aquatic > Marine > Coastal | place: USA... | reverse complement strand
TTTACGTACTGAAGAAATGTATGAGCGTGAGATGAAAGAATTTCGAGAACATTTGGGAAAATTTTGAAAGGAACTTGTATGATGTGTGTAGTTGAAATTACAAGGGAGGACGGAACTAAGGTGGAGTACGTCCTCCCATATGACTCACTTTGGATGTCAAAAGGAAATTTTAATGGTTTTGGAAGGTTCAAAAGTTTGACAGTAAAAATCAAACAATAAAAAAACCCACCGAAAGGTGGGTTTTGTTTTTGTATACTTTCTTGATTAGAAATCCATGTTATCGTATGGGTCTATCAAACTTCTTTGTTTGAATCCTGCGCCACCAATATAATGTTCTGCCGTTGGTAATTTCTTTGCGTAGTTTTCTAAAATCTTAATTGCCAATTTTCTATCGTATTCCTTATCATCTGTTTCAGGTACCAAACCATCAACGTAGATTGAACCTCTGAATCTTCTCATAGGTCCTTTGGTTGACATAATTTCTTCAACATCTGAATCATCCAAATCAAACATAACGTCATCAACAGGGTATTGTTGAGTACTCTCAACCTCATCTTCTTCTTCAGTTACCATATCAACATCCATCATTTCAATATCGTCTTCAGGGAATGGAATATAATCCATTAACTTCTCTCCGTAGATATCAAACATTCTTTGCATGATTATTCTTGGATTCTTTCTCATGTATCTCAATACATCGGCTGGTACTTCACCTGCATAAGAACCAAATAAACCTTCAAGTTCTTTTTCTCTCTTTGTCATCGGTACTTTTGGTTCAACAGAAAAATCTGCCTCCTTTAGCTTTTTTTGTAAGGAATTTTGTATTAACTTTGTCAACTCAGATTCAGTAAGTGTAAATTTTTTCATTGGAATTTGATTTTATAGATAAATATAAGTATAATAGAAAAAAAGTGTATGGAGAGTAAAGAGACCAGTTACATGTTATTCCTTTTTGGAGATTACAAGGGAGGAGAAAATTTCGTAAATGCGGTATTCCAAGAATTTACACCAATCCTTACAAACGATTATATTAAGTTCGTTTGGGGTGATTTTGGTGTGGTAGCCCATTTTAAAACAGATTTACCATTTGAAGATTTGAGTGAATTTGTAAACCTACAACTTGGTGGTATGGTCGACCAATACTTTCTTTTAGAAAAAACTGACAAAACTTCTGCTTATGGTCCCGAGGAAATTGTCAGTTATGTTTTGGACTTGGAAACCAAAATTGAAAGACCCGAACAACCTAATGTGGCTGATGAGTTAGAAAGAGAAGCTGAGTTAGATAGAGTAATTCAATACTTTATGAGTAGTATGTCAGATGAGGAATCGGATAGTTTACTTGAACTTGAAGATGACGATGATGATGACAATGAAATTGAACTAATTAAAATTAGGAATGCAAAAAATAAGTCATTAACTTTGGACCAGATTTTGGACAAGATTAATGATGAAGGAATCCAATCACTATCAAAGAAAGAAAAAAAACAACTCGAGAATTATGCAAATGGAAAATAATGAAAACAACCAATCGGTTAACCCACTTAACCAAGATGAGATTCAAATGTATCTCAAAGACATCCGTAAGATTAAAGTAATGACACCTGAACGAGAAAGGGAACTTTCTGTCATCATGTGCTCAGATAATTGTACGGAACAACAAAGAGATTCGATACATAAGGAACTACTTGAGGGTAATCTTCGATTTGTTATTACTGTTGCTAAACAATATCAAAATCAAGGTCTCGACCTTTCTGATTTGATTGCTGAAGGTAATCTTGGATTGATGAAGGCGATTAAGAACTTTGATTGGACAAAGAAACTACGATTTATCAGTTATGCGGTTTGGTGGATTAAACAATCAATTCTTCAATCTCTGAACGAGAACTCTCGTACTATTCGTCTACCAGTGAATGTGGTTCAGGACTTACAAAAGGCAAAGAAAGAATCTCAAAAGACAAATCAAGAAATGGACAGTAAGTTCATGACTCTTCCAAAGACAATTGCATTAGATAATCATATTAATGAGGATGGTGATACGTTGATTGATATGATTGAAAATACTAATTCAGTACAACCTGATGAAAGTTTTGCAACTGATGGTATCTTAAAAGAAAAGTTGTTGGATATTATGAACAATCTTGACGAAAGAGAACGTACAATTGTTGAGGACTATTACGGTCTAACAGGGACGCCAAGGACTTTGGAAGATATTGGTGGGGACTTTGGTCTAACTAAAGAAAGAGTTCGTCAAATCAAAGAAAAGGCACTCAGAAAACTTCGTAACGAGAGTGCTTCCCTATTCGATTATATGTAATATATTACTTTACGGATATTTATAAGGTACCGTAAAGTAATAAAATTATGAAAAAAATAATAGATTTTTTCCAAAGATTTACTTTTCCTACAATAATAGCGTTGTCAGCTCTGTCTGTTTCAGGGTCGGCAGCGTTTTATTCTGTAACAGGTTTAAGTAAACTTTTTGCTGGTGCATCATTTGAAGTTATGGTGATGGCAGGTTCATTGGAGGTTGCTAAATTAGTAATAGCGTCCTTGTTGTATCAGTATTGGGGTGAACTAAATAGAGTATTAAAAACTTATTTAACTATAGCTGCCTGTGTATTAGTATTAATAACATCTGCAGGTATCTATGGATTTTTATCTTCTGCGTATCAAGAGACCGCAAACAAAGTTGGTAATATAGATGCTCAAGTTTCATTAGTTGAAACTAAAAGAGACAATGTACAAAAACAATTAAATGTTTATAACACTGAAAAAGAAAATATTGATAAATCGATTGGAGATTTAAGAAAAGGACTATCGACTAACATTATTACGTATACTGATGGTAATGGTAATTTAGTAACTACAACATCAAGTTCAACACGTAAAGCATTACAACAACAGCTAGACCAAGCAATTGACCGTCAAACTACTATTAGTGGTAAGATTGATGGATTAAACGAACAGTTGTTTAATTATGAAACTGAAATTGTTGAGATTTCAACGAATGATGATTTAGCGGGTGAGATTGGACCATTAAAATACCTTTCTAAACTAACAGGGGTATCTATGGATAAAATTATTAACTGGGTATTACTTGTTATAATTTTTGTTTTTGACCCGTTAGCAATTGCTTTAGTGATTGCGGCAAACTTTGCTTATTCAAAAGTTAGACCTCCTAAGGTATTTAAAAAGGAAGAACCAAAAGAGGATATAGAACCTGAAATTGAAGATGAGGGTAAGTACACACCAACTCAGGAGGACTTAGAAAAGTTAGAACAATATCTTAATAGGATTAATGAAGAAAAGAAAAAAGATGAAGAAAGGCTTCTTGAGGAGATAGAAAAGGCAAGATACATACCAACAGAATATGACCTTGAAATGCTTCAATCTGAGTTAGATAAGATAATGAAGTATAAAAATAATGAAGAAAATGTTGAGATTCCTGAAGAAGAGATTAAATTATCATTAGTGGAAGGTGAAAACACACAGGAAATTGAAACAGAAAATAAAGAAGAAGAAACCGAGACAAATCTACCAACACCTCCAAAACCAATAAGAAGATTAATATATCAAAAGCGTGATGGTCGAAATACAAGATTTGACAGGTTTTAAATTTACCGGAAAAAATAAAAGAAAAAAACAGATAGTCCTTTGCCATACATCAAGGAATGCGAAGGATTATCTTATTTCTTTAGAAACTCGTTATAATGGTAAGAATCAATTCTTACCAAACTATATTGTAGATAGAGAGGGTACAATATATAATGTTATTCCACCCGAAACATACTCAAAATTTATGGAAACTGAGTCGTTTAACAAAGATGTTATAACAATTTGTTTAGAAAACTTAGGTTGGTTAAGAAAAAACCCATTAAGTGGTGCGTATGTTAATTGGATTGGTAATATTTATAATGAAGGAATATACGAACGTAAGTGGAGAGGTCATTTTTTTTGGCAACCCTACACCAAAGTTCAGATTGAAAGTTTAGGAAAACTGATTGATGAACTTTGTGACGATTTTAATATTCCTAAGACCATGATAGGTCATAACGTAAAGGTGGATGGAATTGAAAAATTTGAAGGAATAGCAACTAAAAGTAACTATGATTCAACTTATACAGATTTAAGTCCGGCTTTCGACTTTGAAGAAATGAAAAAAATATTAGGAATATGATTAATGAATATGATGAAATAAAACAACTTCTTAAGAAGTCAAGAATGTTACAAGAGCAAGTAGCTCCACCAGTAAACATTGATGCCGACATTGAAGGTGAAGAAGAATTTGAAACTGCACCTCAAGAAGATAAAAGTAAGACATACAGAGTATCTGGTGGTTTAATTAAATTGAATGGTAAAACTAAACAAGATTTAGAACTTTCAACCGAAGAAAAAATAGCATTTCAAGAAACTATGGATGATTTTATTGACCAAGTTTCAGATATGTCTGATTATGGTACTTTAAACGTTTATCCAAATAATGTTGAATGGAGTGGAAAAATTATAGATAAGGATATTGATTTTATGTATTCAATCGGTGAGAGTAGTGGCATCTATATCAACGGAGATATGATTAAAGTTGATGCTGACTTTTTGGATACAATTAACAAACTTTCATCTTATTACGACCAATTCAAAGCTAAATGGGCTAAGATTATTGCTCAAAGAAAGAAAACAAAAAGTGTTGAATCAGAAGAATGAAAAACCAATTCTTAGAAATATTGAAAAGTATCTTTAACAACATTCAGTCATTACTGATTGTTGTTTTGGTTATTATAATACTCTTAATGAGAGCTTGTGATGGTGATTCAAAACCAACTGACAATAAAAGAGACACCGTATACAAGGAAACAGTTAAATGGGATACAATTAAAATTCCAGAAATAACTTATGTACCAAAATGGAAAACAAAGGTTGTAACTGAATATGATACAATCCCAATGGATGTGGATACTTCAGCAATCTTAAAAGATTACTACGCTAAGTATTACTATACAGATACGATTCAAATAGACACTATTGGTAATATTGTAATAAATGATACGGTTAGTCAAAACGCAATTGTGGCACGTAAACCAAAGGTTAGTATAGCAATCCCAACAATTACAAAAGAAATTACGATTACCGAGTACATCAATAATAGAGAGTTCTATTATGGATTTGGAGTACAGGGTAATACCAATGGATTAAATTTCTTAGGTGCGGATTTAATGTACAGAACTAAAAGCAAATCTGCTTACGGTTTATCTTTAGGTATAAATCAAGATTTTGTCCCTGTGATTGGGGGTAGAATGTATTGGAAAATAGGTAAGTAATGGCACTTTCAGCAACGGATAAAAGAGAAATCGAAGTAATGGTTAGAAAGGAAATCAAAGATTTTCTCAATTCAAATACTTTGAATCAGTTTGAAAATAAACTTATTGATTTAGTTAGAAAAGAAATCCAAAGAGGTAAGATTCAAGGGGATATCAATGAAATTGTAACTAAGATAATGAGAGAGTTCTACATGATTATGTGGACTAAACGTAGTTTTTGGGAACCTCAATTAAAGAATGTAAAGTAATGGGAAGTTTAAAAGATGATATGATGCGTAGCTTAAACAGAGCTTTCCAAGAAATTAATCCTTCTGATGCTCAAGGTATGTTGGACAAACAGAGTAGTTTATCAGCAATGAAAAATGATGTAACTGAAGATAAGATTGAAGGTGGCTTGGCAGACAATTTAACAATTGAAAAAATTGCCGATAAACACAATGTTGATGTCGATAAAATAGTTGACCAGTTAGTTAAGGGTTTAGAAGTTGAGATGGAACATACATCTGAACTTAACGTGGCTATGGAGATTGCAATGGACCATGTTAGTGAAGACCCAAAGTATTACGATAAGTTATCTAAGATTGAATCACATAAAGAAGAATCTAAGGAAGCGACAGGTTCAGGTTCTGCAGGTGCATATGTGGGTCCCTTGTTTGGTCCAATGAAAAAAACAAAATCGGATAATGATACACCTATAAAGACAAAACCAAAGGGTGGTGAAGTAGATGAAACTAAAGGGTATTCTAAATTTTTAAAATCAGATGAAAATCCAAAAGGCGAAACTGATGGATTGACTCCTGAAGTATTACAACAAATTTTTTCAAAAATTGTACAATCAATTAAAGATGAGGATAATGAAAAACCTTATAAAGAAGAAACTAAAGAAGCAACAACATCCTCATCTGCGGGTGCTTATGATGTTGCGTTTGGTGCACCAAAGAAAGACCCATTAAAATTGTCTAATCCAAAAACTGTAGACAAAGAGTTACGTTCTGTTAGGGATAAGAACTTCCCAAAGCTTGGAGGACCTGGTAGTAAGTTTGTAAGAATAAAAGATAAGTGTAAGACATTCCCATACTGTAATCAGGGTGATATAAATGCTTTAGAAATATTTGAAAGAGAAATGGTTAAAGATGCCATTGAGAATATTTCATTAAGACAGAATTTACCTATTAATGTAATTAAAAGTATTGTATTACATGAATTAGAAGAGAAAATGATTAAGGAAGATGAGGATGATAATTTTCAGACAGTGACTTTCGAGTTTCCTGATGATTATAAACCTAAAAGCCCTGAAGAATATAGAAATGAATTTATAAATTCAATTGAAGATAAAAAAGCTGTTATGTTATTAAAAAAATTCGACAATTATGAATTTGATTTTAATAGTCGTAATAACTTAAGTGGAAAGGCTAAAATTACAGGAATAGGACCTGTAGGTAATGTTGGATTTTTTTCATCCTCTGATGGTTATAAGTTTAAAGAGGATGGTGAAGTTGAGGTTCATATAAATTTAGAAGATTTAAAATTTAAAGGTCAGAAGGTACCTGTTGGATTCTATGATATGATTTCTCGTTATTTACCACCTGAAGATGAAGAAGATTCTTACAGAGGTGACCCTGTTGAAAATGCGGTATTGGACGGATTACAGGAATTGTATGATGTATTAAAATACTCAAGTCTCAGATTAGGAACAATAAGAATTAACCCATATAGTCATTTAAGAGGGTGATTTTCTTAAATGAATATATTTATATGTAAAATACTGTTATGAATAACATCCAAAATAAAATTGACCAAATTGTTAACAAAGTTCTTTCTGAAGAATTGAACAAAAAAATTGAAAACGCCAAGTCAAGAATTGATGAAAAATCAAAGAAAGACGAGAAGTGGATTCAAGATGTAGATATGAAAAAAGGTGACTTCACAGAATATTGTGGTGGTAAAGTTTCTTGTAGTTGTGTTGCTAAAGCACAAAAAGAAGGTGGAAAACCGGCTAAAATGGCTAATTTATATCTAAACATGAATGAAGATAAATGTAAATCTTTACGTGAATCAATGCAAGAGATTGATGAGATGGAAGAGTTTTACGAAATTGCATTAAAAAGAAAACAAGAAAGAATGGAAGCGAAGAATGCTAAACCTGACTTTTTAGATTTGGATGGTGACGGTGATAAGGAAGAATCAATGAAAAAGGCAGCAAAAGAAAAGAAAGAAACTAAGGAAGATAAAAATGCTAAACCTGACTTTTTAGATTTAGACAAAGATGGTGACAAAAAGGAACCAATGAAAAAAGCGGCAAAAGACGCTAAAAATGAATCTAAAAAACAAACATTACAATTAACAGAAGATGAAATGATTGAGTTAATTGAAAGAATTGTTATTCAGGAAAAATCTGCAGTTGAAACTTTAGAAAAAAAGAACGATAAAGAAACTAAGAAAACTAATGATGATTACATCAAAGACGTTACTAAGAAAATGAAGGATTACATGAAAGATATGGGTGTTAAATACGAACCAGAATCTAAGGAATTCCCAAGAGGTAACACTATGATGGATATCACAGGAAAAGACGGTAAAACAAAAAAGAGTGATACTAAGAAAATGTATCACGCTTCAGATGCTGTAGAAGAATATATAGACCAAGTAGCAAGAGCTGGTGGTATGGAAAATTTAGATTATGACCAAATCAAACCTAACGAAGATTGGGTTGAGATGAATATTGAAGGTTCATCAAAAACAGGAAATTCTCCAGAATATGCAAATGCTGTACCTACAGACGTTAACAAAAATGTAAATAAAAGAAGAAAACTTAATATTCTTGCTAAGTTGAAGAAGATGTCTTACCAAAAGGCTGACCAACCTGTGTATGATGTTGCAGGTGATGAGAAACACAGTGATAGTATGAAGTTCTTAGAAGAAAAAAAATCAATTAAAATCAACGAGGATTTAGATAAAATCAAAAACCTTATTGATTATAATAGAAAAACTCAATAATAAAAATTATTCACCTTTATTTGGTCCATACTATATTTCTTTTATGAAGAGATATAATATGGACCAATTTTTTAATTGGCTTTCCAAACCCATGTCAAGTGAGGATTTAGACATATGGTATAAAGCAAATAATATTATACCTGAATTAACTGAACTTTTTAGAGATTACTGTCTATCTCTATTAGATTTGGTTCAGACCACCTATTTGGGTAATAGTCATGGGGACTTTAATGAAACTAAGATAGGTCTTACAAAACAAGAAAAACAGGACCATTTCAAATGGTGTTGGGATAGAACCTTAAATAACTTTAAGAAAGAATCTATAACATTTAAATTTAAAAAAGATGATTATGATTACTTTGAAGCATTTTTCTTTGAAGTATATTATGAACAACCTGAAATTGAGGTAAGGGAGGAGATTGAAAAATTTTTTAAAGAATTATTTAATAGAAAAAGAATGGTTTCTAAATCTGATTTAGAAATGTTCACGGATGTTTATAAAACACTTGAGAGGTCTATAGTAATATAAAAAAAATCAACTTGTATTTACTCTAAACAATAAAAACTTAAGATTATAAAAATAAAAAAAACTAATTTTATTTAAAATGGAAACACTAGAAAAAATTAAAACATTGGTAGAAAGTTTGTCAGTTGACACAACTAAGTTCTATGCTGGAAATAAATCTGCGGGTACAAGAGCTAGAAAATCGGCTCAGGAGTTAAAAGGTTTATTACAGGAGTTAAGAGGTGAAATCTTGACTGAAAACAAAAAATAATAAGAATGTTAGAAAACCTAATAACATATCTTTCAAGTTTTATTGCGGTATTTTCCACTATCGCAATAATTCGCCTAATCGTAAATTTCGTAAGTGCTTTATTATCTAACCCACCAAAGAAAATGGAGTTTAGTGATAGAGTACTTACCATTTATGGTTTATTTTTAAGTTACATAATAACCTTTTTAATATTTGTTTTATAATGATATTTTCAGAATTTACAAGTAAAACAATTACATATATAAAGTCAGTTCGTTACCTCAAAGAATACGTATCATTTGATTTGTATTTGAATACTAGTTGGGTAATACCGAAGAAGTTTGTTGAAAATATTGAAGTAATCAAACAGGAAAAATCGGATAGAGTAAATTTTAATCTTTATTCATTTGTTGTATTAAACGATAAACAAAATGTGAATTTAGTTGAAAAAGCAATCGATAACATTTTTAAGTACAATAAAGAAAGAGAAGAAAAAGAAAGGTTATTTAAACAAAAAATGGATGAACTTAAATCCGTATTTGAAAATAAAAATGTTGATGAGTTAAAGAGATTGTATTTTGAAATAAATGAAAATACAACTTTAGACCCAAAAGAAGAAATCATTGAAGATGAACAACAAGATGACCCCAAAGGAGATGGAGGACATGATGTTATGGTTCAAGAACGAACAGTTGAGGGATAATAAAGAGATTAAAAAATCTAAATCAGATATAATAGAATCCATCAAACAAGTTGAACCAACTGAAATCCGTAATACTGTCTCTGACAATAAGAAGTATTCATTATGGCAGAGAATAAAGAAAGTTTTATGGACGAGTTGAGTAAACTTGCCGAAATCACAAACATTATCGATGAATCATTCCTATCAAAGGGAGATGTGAGTGTAATTGTTGAATTACCAAAAGAAGAGTACGATGAACTTATGAGTCATTTTCGTGAGTTAGATAGACAAAATAATAAGTGTACAATAGCCATTTCAGACATCAACTTTAACTTCGTTTTGAAAAAGTAGTTGTTTGTCTATATAATGTTTTCCTATCATATCCGTGTGATTCCAACAAATCATACAACCATTTTCTCTGTGTTGTAGATAGGTCCCTCACGAAGAAAGCGTCCGACC